>ERZ773267.1624-NODE-1624-length-12263-cov-8.348870_pt1 | contig 12263 bp, 7 predicted proteins | sample MGYA00511959_ERZ773267 | MGnify/ENA primary metagenome ERZ773267 (study PRJEB29015, sample SAMEA2738165) | human oral metagenome | biome: human oral; feature: human-associated habitat; material: saliva | place: China | collected 2240 ... | reverse complement strand
AGCAAGGCTTATCAAGAAGCTTTAAAAAAGTATGGCTATCAATAATATACTCGAATATTAGAGAAAGTCATGCTTAATTCATAAGAACACCACACTCTAGTGTTCTTTTTTGTATCAGTAATATATTTTAAAATACTTGATTATAATCTGTATATACAGTTCAGATCTATTTTTAAGCATTTGAGAGTTTTTAGAGCAATTATATAATTTCCTTTGATATGATAAAAGCATGAAAAATACAAAAGAAAATAACATCAAAAGAGCATTGTGGCATATCAAACGCCATTGTTCCCATATAGAAAACAACTACTCTGACAGCGATATAAGAACTGAACTATTCCATTTAAAAGCAAGTGTTGAAATCTTAATTCGAATTTTCAATGATGAAAAACCCTATCCAAATTTGGATAGGGAGGAGGTATATTGAAGCAGCAAATCAAAACTAAAAATTTATGTACAATTGACTCAACAAGAATTAACCCATGATATAACTGAATTAGAAGCATAAAGTACATTGATTGTAAAATGTACTTTATTTTCGTTTTGTACATTATTTTAGAGGTGAATAATGTACATTTTGAGTAGTGCATTATTGTTGTTATGTAGTGGGTTCAATTGTATATTTTGGTGGTTATAGAGTGGGTGAGGGGAGTTGGAATAATGTACATTTTAGTTCTATATTTATCTGCTTAAATCATGTAAAAACCGTGTTATAATTTATAAAAGGAAAATTATACTTTTTAGGAGGACAACATATGAGCAGTCGTGACAAATACACAGTAGAGTTAAAACCTTCAGTATTAGATATTAAACAAGCTTACTTTGACTACCCTGAATTGAAGAATTTACTAGAAAATTCTTCATATGATAATGGTGGTTTCTTCATTCTGAATAACAATATGATGTTTGATGATGATAAATGGCCTAGTATTTGTCAGCTTAAAATTATTTTGGACGAAAAACAAAATATTGAAATTAAAACAATAAAGGTATTGTTGTCTAAACGGTTTAATAAAAACAAAGATAATTCTGAATCTTCCGAGACTCATAAGGGAAAAAAAGGGAAGTATTTAGACTGGAGCACTAAACCTGATAATGTCTATGGCAATAAACAAATAGACATTGATTGTTCAGTGTATTCCAGTGAGGATATTTTTAATCGAGGACATTTAATAGCAGATTCAATTATTGATTATTGTGACGAATTTGATTACTATAAACGAGAAGACTTCGTTATGATCACTAATTGGTGTAATCGAGCTAATACTAATCACAAAACTAAAAAAGCTTGTGGTATGTTCTATTTTGAGAATGTTATACTTAATACATTACAAAAAGGAATTGATGTTGAATATAGAGTTACGCCTATCTTTAAAAAGAATTCAGAAGGGGCAGAACAAGAATTTGAATACCTTCCTAGAGGTGTTATTTTAGAAGCTAAAACGCCAAATAGAGAAGCGTTTGAAGTAGAAGACGATGATGTTATCATGAATGAATTTAATGTCTTTATCCCAAATGCTCAAAAAGGTTTAGACATCAATTATAAAACAGGCACAATAAAAGCCACTTCATCCTTAACTGAAGCAAATGTAAGCCCTGCCGACCCCATAAAAAAATTACCTGAACATATTATAAAGGACGCATTATCAACTATTGCAACACATCTTAAAGTAGCAGAACAAGCTAATCTATCAAGAATAGCAGTTGCTACAAGCGTGTTGAAAAATAAAGAAATTGCACAACTTTCAAAGAAAATAGATAGTGTGATAGAACAATCAGGTTTAAAACGGTTTTCAGAACAGAATAAGGAACTATTCAAGAGTCTAAATAAAACGTCACAAATCATTAGCACGTTAACCCAAAGTATTGCCACTGACTCCCTCTTAGAATTAAGAAGACAGCTTTCAAATTTATCTGAAGTAGTAAAAGATGCTCTTACTCCATACACAGAAGAAGAGAGAAAGAGGATAATCGCTAAAGTAGAAAGTTTTGCTGATAAAGGCTGGGTTATCTTCTTCCAAAACAGAGCAGTCGTTAATCAGCTTTTGTTAGACGATACCGAAGACATTGAGGTAGAGTGGTTAGATAATCTTAAAGAGATTATTGCAGATACGTCTAACATAGAGTATTTGGCGAAATCACAATGCTTTTCTTATCATCTAATCCAGTCAATGGCAATGAGTTATTCAGAACAAAACTACTATGCAGCCTACACCCTTGCTTCAATAGCTATTGATGGTGCACTTAATAGATTAGCAGAGCCATTATCTAGTGATGCGGATAAAAAGACAGCAGTTGGACACAGAGCGTTAAGAAAAATTGATGAGCAAATAAGTCCTGGAGAAAAAACAGTTTTTGATTACGGCCTTTTGCATTGGTGTTATAAATTTTTTGCAGATACCCAACGATTTACTATTAATTATCCAAATAGACACATGATTTTACATGGACGTTGGGATCACGAGATTTCAGAAGAAGAATTTTTAAAACTATTTAATGTGTTACTTTATCTTGTGGAGAATTTTGATTATTGGGAAGGAATTATTGATGAAAAATTTTAAACCCCTAACAAGGTATAAACAGTTGGAAAATTTTAAGTAGAATATAAAAAATGAAACACGGCCAGAACTGAACTCATAAGCCGTGTTTTTGAATTTGATAAAATACAAAAATGTACAATTGAAAAATTTCCAGTTTTCACTTAAATGAAGTACATTATCGGGATTAAGTTTAGTTTGAAAAATTTTTGGTTACCGGTTATAAAAACCATAACTCTAGATTTCTCAAAGTTAATTTTCCGAAAAATAAGTATTTTCCGGAAAATTATCGAAATTAAATCAAAACTAAAAATATCTCATACATTCTATACGAGATATTTTTATAATGCCCATATCATAAATTATTTTATAACTTAATCACTTTTTAAAACCATACCTAACTGCCCTATTGTTAAATGCGTCTTCTCCACCTTCCATTATTGAACAAATTTTTAATTTAATATCCTTAGAATCAATAGATTCAGATACATCTGTAGATAATTCTTTTGTATCCCCCATAGAAATTATCCATTCAGAATCTCCATTGACAGGGATATTTGCATTATGTGTAATTGCTACTATCTGTCTAGTATCTTTTTTCAAAATAATATTTTGTACAATGAGAGAGTTAATTAATTGACTATCTAAGTCGTCTTCTGGTTGATCCATTACTAATGTTTCATTTCCCAATGTCAATATCATTGTTAACATGGCAGAAGTCTTTTGACCTGCAGATGCATTTGTTAATTCTACACTTCTTCCATTTAGCTCTAGTGTAATAACTATTTTATCATCAGGAGTTAATAAGCGAATATCAAGAAGCACCTCTGGTAAAAGTTGTGCGAAACTCTTATACAATTTAGTGTTAGTAAAAATATCTGATGATGATTGTGTATTCACCTTAGCAATTGAATCATATATTTCTGTATATTGTATTTTTTTATTTTGTAATTTTTCTCTTATTTCTTCAAATTGTTCATCGTAAACATGTTGTTTACCAAGTAACATTCTCAATCTAGATATATAACCTTCAAAATCAGATTTTTCTATTACTGCAACTTTGATTCCTTCGAAATTTCTCTTTACAAAATTTCTTCTACACCTACAAATTTGTGAGTAAAGTTCCCGAATGACTTTTAATTCCTCTTCAATTTTTTCTTTGTTCTTTTGAACTAGTTCTTTATCAGATAGTATTATATTCAATTGAGAACGCTTTTTATCTAATTCAAAATTTATACTAGATAAATTTTGTATTTGTCCAAACTCTATTTCTGATAAACTCGACTCCAAATTACTATATTTGTCAAATATTTTCCCTCTATCAATACTCCATTTAGAATTACTAATTTCTTTAGAATAAGTTTCTATCGAATCATTAATTCTATTTAAAATAATACCTATCTCTTTCTGATAACTTGATATGGTCATTCTTAATTGCTCTCGAAGCTGCTGAATGCCACCCGATATTTTCAAGCTATTCTCTAAAACCCCATCTCCTGTTCGTAGTCTTTCTTCTAGTGTTTTCACATAGTTTTTAATGTTATCTACATCTTCTTCAATTTGTTTACTTTCTTGTATTACTTTTTGTCTATCATTAATAATTTGCTGATATTCAGGTTTTGAAAGCTTCTTTAGTTGGTTTTCAAGATCTTCTATCTCTATAGTTAAACGATTTAGTTTTGAAATATCTGCTTCCTTAGATTGATTTTCAAGAGCTAATTGTTTAACAATTGATTCTTTTTCACGAATTTCTCTTTGTATTGGCTCAAGATCATCATAACAATATGAATCCAAAAAATCTCTTATATTTGTTTGGTTCTTTGACATCTCGAAAATTTGTTTTTGAAGGTAAATATCTATACTTTCAGAAATTAAATTTAATCTTTCATATGTTTCCTCACTCCTGCCATCTTCTTCAGTAATTCGATTTACACTGCTTCTAGAATCATCTGCAGCTCGAATAATCTCGTATCGATTCCCATCAAATTCCAAAAATAGAATTACTTCTGTATCGTCCTTTAGAACTCCTGTACGACCATCGTTTTTCTTTGCAAAATTTTCGTAGTCTGAAAACACCTCTGGAAAGTGTTTAATAGAGTCTTCTTTTTGTAACACAAATGCCAATAATTTTGTAATGAAAGACTTACCTGTCCCACGACTTCCTATTATAGTAGTTAAATCTTGGCTAAAATCAACAACTATATCTGTTTTATTTTGAATTGTATTTTTGATAATTAATTTTTCTAAACATATTTTTTTCTTTTTTGTAGGATTAAAATCCTCAATGAAATCAGGCTTCACTCTTAAAGCCCCCATTCTTAAGGCATCACGAAGTGACGAAAGAGTTGGAGTTTCTGACATTTTTATATAAGTATACCTGCTCCCAATACCCCATAAACCATGTTTAGATTCTCCAGGACCATGAGGATTATCAGAAAAAGTTAAACAACTCATTTTTTGGCTGTCATAAAATTTCTTTGCAGTTTTATACCATTTATCTAAATCTCCATTAGGTACTGTATTTGAATACCTTTCATTAACTATTTCATAAACAGGATCTCTATCTTTTTTCGATATTGATTTATGCGACATACTAAGTTCGTAAAATTCCTTCTGAACAAGTTGTACAGCATTAATATCCGGGTTATTCAATATTTTTTCCTGAATTGTATTGTCAAGATAACAGATGCCGTTAAACTCATCAATGTGAGCGGGAATTACGAGTTTACCATCTTTTAAAGCTTCTTTTATTACATCTAAAACACTCTTTTCTGTTCCGGGTTTAGAATCACCAAAACTTGGTCTTTCTACCCCAATCTTAATTAAAAAATCATTTACAGTTTCCGTACTATCCGTGGTTTCAAAAAGTATAAGTAAATGAGTTCCAGTATCACCACAGGTAACTTCAACTCCTGGAAAAAGAATCAAACCTCGTTCTTCAGCCAATCTCTTATATTCATCAATATTATTTCCTGAATTATGATCTGTAAGAGCAACACATTCTAGTCCCTTTTGAATGCATGTTTCTATCCACTCTTCAGCAGTCACACTATCTCTATCTTTAAAACAGACACTCTCTGGTGAATGTAGATGTAGATCAGTTTTATACCATTTATTCCCAACCATACTTATACTCCTATTATTTTTATTTTCAATATAAGTATAGTACAATATTCTGATTTTATCCACTTCTATTTCAAACATTTAAACAAAAAAAGACTAATAGCTACATTAATTTTAGATTGCTATTACTCATTTTAAAAAATCAAATTTCTGAATAATTGTTCACAATAAATATATCATCAACCTATGTATTAATACCTAATTAATCTAACTTTTTATCAAAATGTTATGTTTTAAAAAAGACGCCTTGTAAAAGCGTCTTTTAATTACTCTAATATAACAGCTTCACTAAATCATCTAATTCCTTTTCTAATTGACTAAAATCAGAGTCATATTTTGCTTTTTCGTGAATTCGCTCAGAAATTTTGAAGATTTGAGTGTGAAGAGAATTATCTATATCAAATTCTGGAATCCTAATATTTTTTAAAACATCAATTCCTCTATTTAAGCCAACAGCATATGCATCAATTATATCTCTAATGCTTTGTGAATTTAGGACTGCTGATATAAAATAAGCTTCATCCATACTATCTGTAGCCAACATAAGAACTTTTGAATCGACAACAACAGGTTTATCTTTGCCATGAAAAAGCTCTAGATCTGAATTAGGCAAAGTACTGTACGGACCAATCGCTACTGCCGCAAAACTACTAGCCTGTTCCTTCCATATAACCTTATAATCTGAAAAAGTATAACTTCCTACATTGTCGAGTCTATACCATGGCTGAGTTTCTGGATTATAGAACTTTCCACTTTGAATCCTACTTGCTAAAAGTCCTTCTTTATAAAATTCTAGCCATTCATAAGTTTTAGGAGCTTCTTGAGATAAGATAACTTCGTCTAGTCCATAAGGAGTATCATCTTTGTGAGGTACTAACATAAACTCATGTGATACTACTTTCCACCTTTGAATGTTTCTCCCTCCTAGCATGGGGTAAACAAAAGTTGATTCAATGTTCCCTGGTTGTTCTCCTTTTGATTTAATATCTTTTCTTCTCTGCCGTGACATATCATTAACTATAGCCAATGTTCCATCGGCATTTCTTCGAGGTCGTTTTAATACATATACGCCTTTTGCCCCCGCAGGTTCAATCCCCTTTCTACCTCTATAAGCTGAAGGTTCTCCATTCAGTAATACTCTATTAACAATTTCTATCTCATCATTTTCCAATGTTAACCAAGACGATTGTATATCTGACTCGTCAATAGGCTTCGCTGATAACTTTCTATTCTCTATATATTCATTCACTTGATTCCAACTATAGTGAGCTTCGAAAGATTTTTTTTCTTTATAAGACCATTCAAACCAAGACGTCATCGGATATTTCATTTCTTCCCCTTTTTTAAATAAAACTCCTATAGTCCTTACAGTGTGTTTCGGTTTAAAAATTTGAATGTCATTATAGTCATCAACCAACGTGATTTTCACGGGAATTTGTTGATCATTTCTGGTAATTGATAGTTTTCTAAATCCTTCTCCACCTTTTGTAGATTTAAGAAAAGTCCATGGAAGTAAGAAATACATTTCTCCATCTTCTTTTAAATATTGATCTAAAGAAACATACGTTACTGCCATACCAAAATCATCATGAGTTGTTTTTTTATCATATGCATTTTTTTCAAAAATTCCATAACTTTTCCAAACTTCTAACGTTCCTTCTCTATATACTTTACTCATAGATTTCCATGCTATCCATGGTGGATTTCCAACAACGAAATCAAATTTCTGTTTTAACATGACTGGAGCAAAGCTGTTTTTTAATATACGACCCCAAAACGAATCTTGAGCACTTCTATGATATCTAACCATATCTTCGTACATTTCTGAAACTGCATCTCTCTGTATTTTTGATAAGCCCATTTTTTGTAATATAAGGCTATCAAATACCGAAAACGGCCTATCTTTTTCTACAGAATCACTTATGTCGTCCAAAAATTTACTACCTTCATCAAAACTATCAAATTTAGGAATTATAAAATCACCTACTGAAGTTTGAGCTTTAAATGTTTCTATATTTTCCTCTGAATATACAATCGGAGATAAGACAGAGTCCGATATATAAATTGGAATTGATATTGGAGATGAAAAATCAGATAACTTTCCTTCTATAGAAGAAAAAAGAGTTAAAATATAGTTAGCTTTAGCAGAAACTGCTGAGATTGGATTTAAATCAAACCCAACAATGTTATCTGTAATAATTTTTGCCTTCTCGTAGTTTATGCTATTATTTTCACTTCGAATTGTCCGTTTTAAGGCTTGGACAACAAAGGCACCCGATCCGCAAGTCGGATCAATAATTTTCTTATTTAAGTTCCCCTTATATCCAACTCTATCTAGCGAATGTTCAACTATCCAATCAGGTGAAAAATACTCGCCCAAAAGGTGTCTAATATTCTCTGGAATTAATGTCATATAGACTTCTTGCAAGACATCCTGTATACTTTCCGGACGCAACTTATAGGTAGCCAAATCAAAATTATTAAGCATATCATAGATATCTTGAATTATACCTAGCATTACTCTTGTATCTGATTTGTCACTAAGATAAGTGAACCATTCATAATAATGTATTTCAAAAAAATTTGAGATAACTTTTGAGTTTGCCGTACTTCTGCCTTCAAATAACGAAACAACCTCACTCCATGTTGGTTTAAAGTCAAATACTAATGTTGGATTAGTTATTTTATTTATGAAAGAATCAACTAATAATTTTAAGAAAATATTAAAATATGTCTGTGTGGAAAAAAGGAAGAGTTTCGAATCAATATCTAGTATATTATCAACTCCATAAAGACTCTTAATAGATTCAGATGTTTCATTAAATTCAGTTTCTTGCTCAGCATTACCAAACATTACTCCAAATGTTCTATCCCACTCATAAAATAATGTTTTTGTTCTTTGATTACTATCTAATAAAAGTTGAGCTTCCATGATATGATAGATAGACAAAATCCCATCTGATATCTTCGGGTTTTTAGGAGAAAAAACTCTTGATAAACTATCTTTTGTAATTTTTGTTTTCTCAGTAGAATTAAACAATAATATTAGTTGCTCAATACCATCTTGAAAATTAAATTTTTTATATTTGAACTCGTATGGGCGATTAATTTCTTTCGAATTATATATTTCTGAAAAACGAGTTCTGGAGACATCGATAATTTTATTATCCGTAACTTTTGCAAATCTAGCAAATATCCATTCATTACCATCAAATCCAACGCCAAAAGTATCTAATATTGAATCGTCAATTTCATCCCCTACAATACTATTAAGTATGTATTGATATAGCCCACTATCATTTTTGTTTTGTTCACGACCTGTTAAAGCTTCCTGAATTCCCTTAGAAGTTTGAAAATATTTATTTTTCTTATACTCAATAACTAGATTTGCAATTGTACCATCTGCTCTCCCACCCTTTACAAATGTACGTTCAGATTGAAAAGTAGTATGTGGTGCATAAATTTTTTGAATAGGTGAAAATATATCACTATATGCATAAATTTTTACATCATCCTCAGAGTGTAATATTCTACTTTTAAAATCTTTTTGTATTTGATTTATGTCTACCATTTCATTCTCCTGAATTCTTACTTCATTTCTTATTATACCATATCTAACTTATACAAATTAACTTTCTTTCTTCAAATTAAAGAAAAGGATCATATTTTAGTAAAAAGATTAATATCTGATTTAATAATTAAAAACTTCACCTCTAGTTGTTTCAACTTATCACATAAAGAGTAGTTGTAATTCTGCTTTCTTTCTCGCTTCTTGATCTGACATTTTTGTATTATCCCACGCATATGCCAGCGCTTTCCCTTTATTATAAATTAACCAAATTCTTAAATCATCAATACTTTCTCTCAGTTCTTTCCAATTATTCTGGTTAACTAACTCTGGCAGTTCCTGACTTGAAACAAATCCCTGTTCAAAAATGCGATTTTGGATCTGAATCTTTAAAGAAGCACTATATTGATTGAACTCATCAATTAATTGTTGTTTTATGTCATGAAACAAACAATGTATTGAAGAATTTTTCAGCTCTATATAGTCATTGATAGCTTGTTTAATTTTATCTTCCTCATTTGGAAGATAAATTCGTAACAAATCTAGCAAACGAAAGTATAGAGCTTGTTTTGAAACTTCTAAACTTTCTTGTACTCCCTGAAAACTATCACAACTGTAATAGATTTTAGATAATAAAACAATATCTGGCATTAACACAACAGCAGAAAAAATATTTGCTTCACGTTCTAGTATATTTTCCTGATTGTCGATAGATTCTGTAAAACAAGTGCCGTTATGATTAAGAACAAAATGGCCTAGCTCGTGACACAAGGTAAAATTCTGCTTTACTTTGGGATTATCTGTTTCATATGAAAAACTTATTCCATATTTATCAATTATAGTTAATCCTTCAATCTTGCGATTCGTAAAATGATGTCTTATTACTTGAATATTATTCTTCTTAACACAATACTGGAAAAATAGATTGAATTTATAATTTAGGAGTGATAAGCTATTATCTTTCATATACTGATACAATATTTGCTTTGTAGCATTACTTACTCTTATATATAATTTATTCAATAAATACCACCTCCATAAGTTCCGTTTATAAAACTAAACCAAAATGGTTGAGTATATTGTATAAAAAAATTGAACAATTGTCCAATTTTAAAGAAAAACAATAAATTTATTGTAGGCAGTTTCATTTTACATATGAGCTATATCATCTTTCATTGCATGATTTATTTAATGCAAAAAAATAGGACACCGTCTTACCGTTGCCCCGTCAAAAATCGAAATTTTTATTTGATGAATCTATTGTATCAATCTTTTTTAAATTCGTCAACTATAATCTTTATTTTTCTTGAATAATTATTTTTGTTAGTTTTTGTATGAATCTATAAGTACTTATAATCAGATCATTTCCTTTGAAAAAGTATGCCTTCTCTCTCATTCTACCGTTAATTAATGATTCTAGCTCTTTATACCTATGCTTTTTTACTTTTCCTTTAACAACTTTATCATATACATAGATTAGAGCTACAAATTCTAAAACAACACGAGATGATAATTTCTTTTGCCTTTGAGATGTAGTAAACTCTCCCAATTCCTTTATAAACTCATTCATTTCCCTAGGACTAATAGTTGTATCAGGATTTAAATTATATAAAAGACAGTTGTTATGGGCTGATGAATTTCTCAAACTCCGTACTAAGTTTAAAATTTTAATTGGAATTTGTGGTTCTTCTCGACTTTCATAGTACTCAGAATATAAATTTATTATCGAACCAAAACTTAATAGCTCTAATAAAACCCAAATAGGACAATCATCGTAGTTTTGAATTTTATGATAGCCTTTTTCGTCACATTCAATAGTAAAATACTTGCTAAGAAGGTCGCTAGGATGGGCAGCCGTCATCATTGATGCAATCTTATTAAGCTCACCTTTATGACTTTCAAGAAATGCTCTAGCCACATCGTAACCATCTTTATCCTCATTTTCCTCAATATCTTTTATTAATTGTACACAGATACTATGTTCAATATCTGAGCACATTTTCTGAACCATAAATCTATAATGCATATCAATAATACTAAGTTCAACTAAATAAGAAAAATCTAGACCAATATACTTTCCGACATTAGGTCCATTAGTATATTTACTATAATTTTTTCTATATGATGCAGTTCGTAAATAGTTATTTATACTAGATAAAAATTCCTCTGCATTTTGATCATCTGTATACTTAAAAGTAATTCCCTTATCTTTCTTCATTTTTTTTATAATTTCTTTCACATCTTTCTTAGGCTTAAAATCTTTATTAGACATATATACTACCTTTCTATAAAAAAATTAGTTCTGACGACCATATCATTACAGTCTCTTGATAGAAGTAACTCCTATATGATTTATTCTAAAAATAGGTCAAATTTAAAAATCTCTTTAGTTATATCTTAATTACTCTTACAAATTATAAGGATTGCCACTTTGCAGACCACTTTTAACACATTTAAAATTATAGCTTTAAAACAACTTTTTCCGTTCTTCCATAAACTCAATCAGCTCTTTTTTGAAGATTTTTTTCTCTTCATCTGTCAATCCTTTTGAGTTCATACGGAAAAGCAATTCTATATTGTCTAGTTCATCTTTCTTATCACTATTACCAACTAGATAATCAAGTGACACATTAAAAAATTGAGCTATCTTTATCAAATTTTCTTGGGTGGGATTTTTCATTCCTCTCTCCCAGTCTGCATAAGAGGATTGCCCAATTCCTAATCTTTTTGCTAGTTCAACTTGAGTTAGATGACCTTCTTTTCGTAATTCTTTTAGACGTTCTGCAAATGCCATAGTTATTCCTCTTCAAATTTTTTAAAAAAATTTCAAAAATCTCTTGACATTTATCGCCAATGGCGATAAAATGTAAATATAGCTGGTGGCGATATCAAAAATCAAAATAATAATCCCTACCAATTGAGATCATTGACAATTAAATAAAAAGTGCGTCTGACAACCAGAAGACTGACTGCCAAACAAACACTAAACTTCGTACCTTTATTGTAAATGTTTTGGAAAGAAAAGTCAAGTCTCT
>ERZ773267.1619-NODE-1619-length-12289-cov-3.311509_pt1 | contig 12289 bp, 7 predicted proteins | sample MGYA00511959_ERZ773267 | MGnify/ENA primary metagenome ERZ773267 (study PRJEB29015, sample SAMEA2738165) | human oral metagenome | biome: human oral; feature: human-associated habitat; material: saliva | place: China | collected 2240 ... | reverse complement strand
CGAGGGCAGCGAGAACGGTCTTGACTGGCGGCTCAAGTATCAGAAGGACAAGAGCAACGATTTCAAAGATGGTCATGGAAACGAAGTGCCTTCGGGACTCGATGCGGATTCCGTCAACGTACATCTCGGCAAAGACTTGAGCAAGGCCTCGTACCTCGTGTTCAACCTGCGCACCTACCAGGATGGGGATCGCTATCAAGCGCTGTATGAAAAGAAACAGGGACTCAATCAGAATCGAGGTCGCTACAATCATTTCGATGCAGACTTGATTTGGAATGTGAAGATCGATGATACATCGAAGAACCAGATGGCGCTTTCCCGCAGTCATTATAACTACAATATTTTGACTCACGGTATGTGGACACCGGGCGGATCGAGCTATGAGCTTGATGTCCGCAGCTGGAAGTTCAGTGACCAGTATGACAAGCGCTTCGACGATCATCTCTTGACGGCAGGGGTGGACTTCACGTATGATGATACGTCGATTTGGAATCGTGGAAGCAAGAGCATTGATGCCAAGAACTTGACGAATCGTTCCGTATATTTGCAGGATCAGTGGAGCATCACGCCAGAGCTCAAGCTCATCGGCGGCATCCGCTATGACAACAACTCGGCCTTCGGCAGCCATACGAGTCCGAGCGTCAGCCTCGGTTACGACATCACGCCGAAGACGCATGCGTATGTGTCTTATGCTGGATATTTCCTGACGCCGACCCCGAACCAGCTCTATGCGCCGACATATGGCAATCCGAACCTCAAGCCGGAGTCCGGCAATACGCAGGAGATCGGCATCGCGCATGATTTTGGCAAGGGGTTGAATGTTGCGGCACATTACTATCGCCGTCACTCCAAGGATCGCATCGGATACGACCCCACGACGTATGTGAACATCAACGTCGGTGATGAGGATGCGCACGGCTGGGATCTGCAGGTGGCGAAGCGCTTCGATTCGCATGTGAGCGCACGTCTTGGCTATGCGAACACGCATGTTGACAAGACCGAGCAGCGTGATGTCAATGTTGATGGCTATCTGCCGAGGCATCAGTGGAATATCGGCGTGGACTACAAGAATCGGAGGTTCGACGCATCCTTGATGGCGCGCGCCATGCTCGACCGTCCGGGACCTGTGAAGGAGGCCTTCCCGGAGACGTCGTACTGGGTCTGTGATCTGGCGATGAACTACAAGCTCATGGAGACGACGAAGGTCTATCTCAAGGTCAACAACCTCTTCGATAAGTTCTATGCTGAACATTCCAATGTGAAGTGGGGCGCACCCGGCGAGTGGTGGACAGCTCCGGGACGCAGCTTCGTCGTCGGCGTGGAGCATAGTTTCTAAAGCTAAGATAGGATTAAATATATAGTCAAAGGGTATCAATATCGTTTTATTTATGATATGATAAATGCGTATTGGCTATCAAAGAAAAGAGGAGGCGCTTCTGCCGATCAAGGCATGTCTCTTGGGAGCTTTCCAAGAGCCATGACAACTTCATACCACGGAAGATAGAAGCCGCAAGGCTGAGTGTGGGGAATCCGGTGCGAATCCGGAGCTGTTCCGCAACTGTATGGGGAGTCCTGCCATCGTAAGTCTCTCACAAAGAGATGGCAGGATGATGATCTGAGTCAGGGTGCCGCCTGTTTTCTTTTCGTCATGTCACTTGCGCGATACAAGATGATGCACGACAAGCCATGGGTTCGGAATGTCCTTCGACGCTCCGTTCCATGGTGGGTTATGTGTTGCTTTTGTGTCGCGTTTTTGTTTGCCCGGATCGCGAAGGAGGTGAGGCCGATGGTGGCTGGGATATCGGCACGATGTCAGGGAAATTTCATGGCAGACGGTGCAGCTAGCGCCAGCGGAAGGTATGGCGAAGAAGCGAGAAGCTGTTGAACGAAGCGATGCTATAACGACAAAGGAGAGATGAAAACATGAGGAAAAGAGTGCGTCTGAAGCAACTGACTCTGGGCGTTGCCGCAGCCTTGCTGGCAGGCTCATGGCAAGTGCCCGCGTGGGCAGCGGAAACAGGACCGATCAGGGATGCGGATAAGACGCTGACGGAAAACACGACGATCAAGGCAGACGGAGACAATGGCTCCGCCATCGTTATGGACAAGAAGAAAAAGGTGGATCTGGCCGGGCATGATCTCGATTTGCAGGTGGAAAGCCTGTCGGATGCGAGAACCAAAGCGTCCGGCATCTATCTTGGGAAGAAGGGGGGATTGACTCTCTTCGGCAATGAGAACGCGCCGGACAGCAGGGGGATTCTCAACATCAGTGTCGTCGGATCGATCGATGAACCAGGGAAAAGCGGCGCTGAAGTGAGCGGCATCCACATCAACTCCGAAGGATATGGAGCCAAGGCGGACATCCGGACGGATGTCACGATCAAGAAGCTGCATGGCAGCAAGGCGCCGGTGCGCGGCATCTGGGCATCGAGTTCGGCAAAGCTTGATATCGGGGGAACGTTCAAGATAGAGCCGGGTGCTATTTCCCATTATGGTCTGGAAAACGGATGGGTGGACAAGAAAAAGGCGCATACATTCGGCATACATTTGGATAACAGCAAGAACAAGGTCAATATCGAAACCGTCGATATCGACGATCCCAAGCTCCAGCGCGGCATCCAGATCGGTACGGAGGGGAGGGAATGGCAGGAGCCTAACGGCAATGTCCTGCGCATTGGCGGCGGCAAGCTCAAGATCAAAGAGAATGAAGAATACGGGCATTGGCTGATGCATCTTATCGGAGAGTCGAAGGTCTATATCAATGCGGGCGGCGATGAAACTGATCCGGATGCGCCGGTCATCCCGCGCGACAAGGCGACAGAGCTTGAAGGCGCGGTGCATATTGAAGAGAAGGGCACGCTGTATTTGGGATTGAACGGCGCGGCTTCCAGCTGGAAAGGCGGCACCGAGGAAAATGCGAAAGGAAAGGTCAACCTGTTCCTGCTGAACGGTGCGACGTGGGATACGTCGAACGGCGGACGCGGCAGCAAGATCACGAATCTGTCCAGTCATACCGGCACAGAGGGGCATATCCGTCAGAACGATGCGGGCAAGCTGCATATTGAGAATTATGCAGGCAGACAGAAGCTCTTTTATACGCATACGGGGGACGGCACGTCATCCGGAGATTATGCAGCTGGCGACACCCACATCGAACGGGCGGCGGCAGGATCCAAAATCACGATGGTGACGGAGAACACAGGCAATATCGATACGCAGAATGAAGAGCAGGTGCAAAAGGCGCTGAACGCACTCGCGGGCAAGCTCTACTATGAAGAGGCGGCAGGCGGGATCAAGAATCTCAAAGGAGAGGCGATGATCGCGGAAGGATTGACGGGCTCTTCTGCTGCAATGGGAGAAATCGTCTTCAATCCAGCGGACAGAGGTCAGGGCAATATCAAATCGCATGGACCTCTCGCCTTCGATCGGCAGATTGCCGATAATGATTGGCAGACTGGGGAGCTGGTCGAGGAGGACTGGGGAAAGACGGAATATAGTGACGGGAAGAGTCACTATACGTTCAAGCAGGATGTCGCTCTGCAGACAGAGGCTGCAACGGGCAACGCCTTTGAATATATCGTGGGCGGTGTGATGGCGGGTTCAGAGGGTCTGCATAAGGACGGCTGGATTGACATGAAGGGACATCAGCTCAGTCTCCATGTAAAAGCGAACAGCAGCAGCAATAAGGCTGCTGGTATCAGCATCGTTGGCAACAGCATGGAAATCAAGAATGCCGGTGGGGTGGATATCAAGATCGAGGGAGATAAAAGGTCTCAGAGTGGTATCTATCTGTTCAGCACAAGCGCCGGAGCGAAACTTGCCATCGATAACGACAACAAGCCGAGTCATGCCGTCAAGATCCGCAACACGGCGACTGGCGAGAAAGAGGCCGCCATTCTGGTCGATGGAGCGCACGAGAAAGCGCAGCTCCGGATCAAGGGGTTGGTAGACATTGCGCAGCAGGGCGACGTTCTGCAAGTAAAAAATCATGGCAGTGAGGTGTTCATCGGTGGCGGCAGCTTGGTCGCCACGGGCAGTGGCAACGCTGTGAGGATGACGGGAGAGACGAAGGTCTATATCAATGCGGAAGCAAAGGGCGATACTCTGCAGGCGGCGTCCGATGCGACGGATCCGCGTGATGTGCAGATGAAGGGAAACGTCTTGCTCGGCGGAGGCAAGGGCGACTTCGGTATGGCGCTCAATACGAAGTCCTCCTGGCTTGCTGGACTGGTCGGCATGGAGGATGCCAAGGGCGGCAAGACGCGCATGATCCTTTCTGACGGGGCGCGATGGAGCAACAAGTCGTATGGGCAGATTGCCGATGGTTTCGCCGGCAGCCATCTCACGCGCCTGCAGGCGGACGGCGGGGCGATCTTCCAGAAAGATGCACGTCCGATTGCAATCGACAGCTACAAGGGGAATATGACGGTCTTCTATGACCATACGGAGGACGGTACGAAGCCCGAACACTATGAAGGCGGCGACCTGCGCATCTACAAGGCGGATGCGGATTCTTCCATCACGATGGTGACGCATCGCGATCACGTCGATACGGGCAGCGCCTTGCAGACACGCAAGACTTTGAAGGCATTGGCAGGCAAGCTCTATTACGAAGGCGCGAAACGAGGTGAGACGAACCTCCGGGGCAAGGCGATGCTCGCCGAATCGCTGACGATGTCTTCAGAGTCGCTGAAAATAGAAGATCTTCTCTTCGATAAAACGACAGGACAAGGTGGAATCAAGAATTACCGCGGGCGTCAAATCGTCGAAGGGTCCTGGGACGGTGCAGACGATGAGAAGGATCATTGGGGAGAGAAAGGCGTTCGGAGCGGCTCGACCTACACCTTGAACGAGAACGTCACGCTTGCTGTGGAACGCACCGACGATCCCGTCAAGGTGCTGAATGACGAGAACCGTTATGATTTCGGCGGCATCTTGTGGGGCAAAGGGCAGCGCGGCAGCATCGAGATGAACGGACATGAGCTGAACATCAACGTCGGCGAAGGCAATCTCCACACGCAAGCCGGAAAGCTGCGCGGCGACGAGTCCACGGGCATTCTCGTGAGCGGCGGCACGCTTGAGCTGAAGTCGCTCGGCAAGACGTCGATCAAGGCGCAGAACAACGGTATCCATCTGCTTGGCGATGCAGAGAAGGGAAATGCAGAGCTTTTCATCCATAATGGAGCAGCAGAAGATCCTGTCGTTGCGATCAGATCCTCTGGCAAGGGAATCTATCTGGAAAGCACCGTCGGCGCTGCAAATCTTGACGTCAAAGGCAAGGTCGATATCGAAGCGCCGCAGGGCATCGTCGTCGATCGAGGAAAACTCACGATCGGCGGCGGCAAGATCGTCTCGAAGGGCGATGCTGCGCTCTATGTCAATTCGATCAGCACGGCAAAGATCAATGCAGATGCAGGCAGCGAAGGCAACATCGTCCCCATCCACGAGAACCGCGATGTGCAGATCGAGGGCGATATCCGGGTGAAGGACAGCTCCGCTGCTGCCTACGTCGGTCTGACGACGCAAGACTCCTTCCTCAAGGGCCTCTTTACCACCGATATGCATACCTGGCCGCTCCACCAATGGGAATGGGCGTCCGGCAAGGGATATCTCGTCCTCAAGAACGGCGCTGCATGGGAGCATGTCAAGGTCGGCACAGGCATGGATAAGAACGGAGAATTGGAGCTGGGCGACAGCCGCGTCGACCGCCTCAATGCCGACGGCGGCATCATCCGTCAGAAGGACAAGCGCAGCATCCTCATCGACGACTTCCGCGGCAATATGAAGGTGATCTACGAGCATGAGAACGACGGCTCGAAGGCGACGGACTACGCGGCGGGCGACGTCAAGATCACGGCGGCGCAGCAAGGCTCCGATGTCACGATGATGACGGACAGCAAGAACATCACGCTGTCTGACGACGCGCAGGTCAGGAGCGTATTGGACGCGCTCGCGGGCAAGCTCTATTACGATGACGCGAGATCTGGCCGGACGAACCTCAAGGGCACGGCCATGATCGCCGAGGGTCTTACCGCATCGTCGATTTCGAAGAAGACGGTGGATATATTCTTCCGTTCGAGCGACGGGAAGGGATATACGCGCGATACTGTCGAGAACGGAAACTACAAGAACTTCCATGGACTCGATACCGGCATCGACCGCAGCAGCAATGAGACGCTCACGTTTGACAACTTCTCCGGCAGCGCCAGGTTCTTCTACAAGCATGTCAATGACGGCACGCAGACGGAGGACTACGGCAGTGATCCAGACCATAAGGATCCCGGCAAGTTCTATGGCGATACGCATATCAGACATGCGGCGGCGAACTCTTCGGTCGTGATGATCACGGATCGTCAAGGCGTCGATACCAGCGATGAGACGGCGGTGCGCAGGACGCTGAGCGCGCTCGCGGGCAAGCTTTACTACGATGGCTACGTCCAAGGCGAGCGAAACCTCGCGGGCAAGGCGATGATCGCCGAGGGACTGACCGGCTCCGCCATTTCGCAGGAGCTCGATCTCGACTACTGGCTGTCCGATGGACGCGCCTATGTCAAGTCGAAGGATACCGCTCCTTTGACGGTTGAGACGATCGAGAAGCAGATCGCTGAGGGCAATTTCGATACGAATGATACCAAGGCGTATTGGAAGGGCAAGGACATCTATGATGGCAAGGGGAATTACACGTTCCACCGCGACATCAAGCTTGTGACAAAGGCGGCGGACAATCCCGTCATCTCAGCGAAGGACAATAAGTTCGGCACGATCTACTGGAACGGCGACGTCCAAGGCTCGATCGATATGACGGGACACCGGCTCGATATCAAGGCAGGGCCGGGCGGACACGGACTCCTGCCGGGTCAAGGACCGAATGCGGGCTGGGAGCGCACGCCGAACGCCATCACCGTCTACAGCGGCACGCTCGCGATCAAGAACGTCACGGGCATGGATATCGAGTCTGATCCGAAGGGCAGCCTCTACGGACGCGGCATCTTCGTCATGGGCTATCCGGGCGGCGCAGGACATATGAGCGGCCATGGGCAGGCGAAGCTCGTGATCGAGAATGACGACGATCCGGCACATGCCATCAAGATCCGCGTCAAAGATACGGGCGAGGACTTCGGTGCGATCGAGGCGCGCAAGAATATGGGCAGCGCGGAGGTCGATATCAAGGGACTCGTGGACATCGACTCGAAGATGTGGCGTGCAGTCGAGTCGCACGGTGCGAGAGTTTCCATCGGCGGCGGCATCATCAAGGGAAGCGACGTGGCCTCCATCGCAGCTTATGAGCACGGCACGGTATTCGTCAATGCCAAGCTTGACGACGGCAGGGTCGTTGCGACCTCGGCGACGCGCCCAGTGCAGATCACGGGGGACATCAGCTCGGAAGGCGGCGGCCACATCGTCCTGGGCCTGAACAACAAGGACTCCTTCTTCAAGGGACTGGCATCGACCGACATCAACGGCATCGATAAGCAGACGCAGAAGTGGATCTACAATCCCGGCGACGTTTCCCTGCTGCTCGCCAATGGCGCGACGTGGGAGCACAAGCAAGTCGGCACGGGCTACCATCATAAGAAGGAAACCGGCTCCCATGGAAAAGGCATTGCCATGGACAGCCACGTCACGCGCCTGCAGGCGGACAAGGGCGTCTTGAGACAGGGCGATCCGCACAATCTCACGATCGACAACTACGCAGGCGATATGCGGCTTGTCTATCAGCATGAAGGCGACGGCACGAAGGCCGAGCACTACAAAGCAGGCGACGTGCATATCAAGAAGGCGCAGGAAAATTCCTCGGTCACGATGGTGACGGACAGCAGCGGACTTTCTCTGACGGATGAGACGCAGGTCTATAAGACGCTCAATGCGCTCGCAGGAAAACTCTACTATGATGGCTACAAGAACGGCGAGAGGAATCTGAAGGGCACGGCGACCATCGCCGAAGGCCTGGTCGAAACGTCCAAGACGTTGAAGCTGGCGGATATGGAGTGGTCGGAATCGAGTGGACAAGGCACGGTGAAGGGGGCTGGTACGCAGTCGGGCACGCAATCGGGCACGCAATCGGGCACGCAATCGGGTACGCAGTCGGGAACGCAGTCGGGTACGCAGCCGAAGTTTGCTTCCAAGATCGAATACGGCGACTACGAGACGAAGCTTATGAGCGGCGTCAAGTCGGCGATGACGGCATCGACGATGGTATGGCGCGCCGAGTCGAACGACCTTATGAAGCGCATGGGCGATCTCAGGCTTTCGCCGGAAGACGAGGGCATATGGGCGCATGTCTATCACGGCAAGTCGTCGAGCGACAAGGACAAGGCGAACTTCCATATGAACTACACGACGCTTCAGGTCGGCTACGACAAGACTGTCTCGAAGGATTGGCGCGTCGGCGTTGCCGGGAGTTACATGAAGGGAAGTTCCTCCTACGCGAACGGCAGCGGCAAGAACAAGGAAGGCAACCTCGGTGTCTATGGCACATGGACGGGAAAGAACGGCGAGTACGTCGATCTCATCGCAAAGGTCGGCAGGCTCACGAACGAGTTCACCGTTTACAACGATTTCGGACACTATGTCAAGGGCGACTTCCAGCCTTGGGGCGTCTCGCTTTCCGCAGAGTACGGCAGGCGCATCAACATGAAGGGCGGAAGCTTCATCGAGCCGCAGGTCGAGATGATCTATACGCACCTAAATGGCGTCGACTATGCGGGCGAGACGGATTATGCAGGTCAGCGCATGTATGTGCGCCAAAACGCGATGAACAGCTTCATCGGTCGTCTCGGCGTCGGCATCGGCCAGGAGACGGAGCGCAGCACATGGTTCTTGAAGGCATCCCTCTACCATGAGTTCGGTGGCGCTCTCTCGACGGACTACTCCGATGGCACAAGCCCTTGGAAGACGACGCATCAGAGCGGCAAGGACACCTGGGTCGGCCTCCAGCTCGGCGGCACCACGAAGCTCAACGACCGGACGAGTCTCTACGGCACGTTCGAGAAGACCTTCGGCGGCGACGTCAAGACGGATTGGCGCGTCGACGCAGGAATCCGCTGGAGCTTCTGAGATACTGGAAGAGGCATGGATGAAGAAGAGCAGGCAGGGGACGGACATTTCATGCCCGCCCCCTGCCTGCAAGATCGAGATCCTCCGGGAGGAAAACGAATGGATGAGAAAACCGTGGAAGAAGGAGAAGACATGAAGAAGGAAGAGACAGAGGAAATCATGGTAGCGAAGGAAAAAGCTGCAAAGCTGCAAGCTTATATGGAGCAGGAGAACATCACGGGCATGGAGCTGCACGAAGTGGATGACGCAGCCCACTCGCATGTATTCCGCAGCAATCTGCCGCTCAGAGGACAGGATCTTCCCTTCATGATCCTCGTCGATGACAGCGTGTACACGCTGATCCAGATCGAAGTCGCGGCGCGGATCGCCACGGTGAAGAAGAAGCCAGGTCTCGCGGCGTATCTGGACGGCCTGAACAACGAATACCGCATGTTGAAGTACAACAGCGACGCGGCCGGCAATATCCTGCTGACCTGCAGCATCCCGTCGGGCGTGGAGCAGTTCGATCCACCGCTGATCATCGCACTGGTGAACGAGATACAGAGTCATCTGAAAACCATCTATCCGGATCTTATGAAGAATCTTTGGTCGGACGACGAGGCGGAGGAGGACTGAACGTCACCTGCGTCGATGTGAAGCGGGAGAAAAGAGCATAGAGAAACGGCGCCGCTGCATGGAGGCTTTCATGCAGCGGCGCCGTTATTTTTGTATGCTTACATGCCGCCGTTCTTCAAGATGCCGAAGAGGACGCCGAGCACGCCGGAGGCGGCGAGGATCGTGATGACGCCATACTTGTAGTGCATGGCGATGAGTGCGAAGGCGATGATGACGATGCTGCCGAATTCGGCCGTCTCGAAATTTGTGGGAAGGCTCTCCGTGTCCCAGACGGCGAGCAGGATGAAGTCGATCGCTGCGCCGCAGATCAGGGCGATGACGGCGGGGCGCAGACCGTTTAGGATGCCGCGGATCGAGCCGATGTCGCCGTACTTGAGGAAGAGCTTGGCGAGCAGGATGCCGAGGATGAGCGACGGGAAGACGAAGCCCGCCGTCGCCGCGATGGCGCCCCCGATGCCCGCGACCTTCATGCCCGCGAAGGTCGCGGCATTGATGCCGATGGGACCGGGCGTCATCTGCGAGATCGTGAAGATGTCGATGAACTGCGCGAGCGTCAGCCAGCCGTATTCATCGACGACGGCGGCTTGGATGAGTGGCATGGAAGCGTAGCCGCCGCCGACGCAGAAGATGCTGACCTTGGCGAATTCGAGGAAAAGCTGGAGATAGATCATGATGAGACCCCCCTCAACCGAATTTCCTGTCCTGCATGAGGACGAGGCCGATGATGCCGTCGATGACGATGAGCAGCATGATGTTGACATCGAAGAACACGTTGGCGACGAAGGTCGAGAGGATGATCGCCATGGGCAGGAGGAGGCGCGTCTTCGCCTGCTTGAGGAAAAGGTCGATGGCGACCTTTAGGATGAGAGCTGTCGCGCCGCATTGCATTCCCTTCAAGGCGAGCTGCACCGTTGGATTGCTCGCGAAGGCATCGTAGCAGCGCGCGATGACAGAAAGCGTGATGAGAGGCGGCAGCACCGTCGCGATGAGCGCCGTCAAGGAGCCTGCGAGGCCTGCCATGCGGTAGCCGAGGATGATGCAGGCGTTGACAGCGACGATGCCCGGCATGGACTGCGCGATGGCGACCATGTCGAGCGCCTCTTTGTCGTCAATCCAGCCGTATTCATCGACGTATTTCGCCTTCAAGAGCGGGATGATGACGAAGCCGCCGCCGACCGTGACGGCGCTGATGATGAAGGTGGAAGAGAAGAGCTTCCAGTAGAAATTCTTGGTGTCGCGAGGCGAAGCCGGTTCCGTCTTTGGCATGGAGGTCGCTCCTTTTCATGGTCTGCGCACTGCCGGAGTTTTTTCGTGATGCTATCATATAACATATGACGGGGAAAAGCAAGGTGGGAGAAAATACCCATCGCGCTTCCGGCGCTCTGTCGAGTATGACGGCAAACGTCACAAGACTGCTTTCGCGACGGTTCGTGGGAAAAAGAATCACGAGGGCGGCGCTCGACAAGATGACGATCGAGAAAGCAAAGGAGGTGAAGAAGTCGCTCCAGGCTGCCCGCAAGGTTAAGTTCATGGACATTGGCTTCTAAAGAACAAAGAAAAAAGCCCATCTCTCTATATGGGGAGGTGGGTCAAACAGAGGAGCACATACGAGCGTTATTATAAAGTTCCTGTATGTTGGCTTGAGAAAGACGCCAGGGAGTTTAGTCGATTAAACCGAGCTTCTTGGCGCAACGATCCAAAAATGAATACTGATAATTTAGAAAATTTGCATCAATATGGTCTTCTTTGAAGTCGTCAGGAATCATTATTGGTTCTCCGTATCTGATTCTTCTATACATGAGGATCAGTATGTCTTTCAGGTCTTCCATAAGAGTCCTTTCCGTGTCTTTTGCATCGAGGCGCTTAACCAATATCGGCTTATTCTTTTCGTCCTTTGAACGGAGGTGAGCTTTTCGCGAAGGGACATTTTTCCGCGAAAAAGTCTGTACTACGATGGCCCTTAATGTGCTCCCCCAGCGCGTTAAGGTAAAAACCTGTTCCTTTAGAAGAAATGTATCAAAATGGTACTTTCATTAAACAGATGAAGATGCTGTCTGATTTTTTCGGAGTTCTTGAACGGTGAGATAAGCTTCTCGTGCAGCTTTCATTTCCTCACTGTTCATGGGATGGATAACGGAAACAAATTTCTCCAGAAGGATAAGGCCTTCTTCACCCTTGTCTTTGAATTTTTCAACGGTTTCTCGTATGTATTCCGGGCCGCAATAGAGCCTAACAATACCGTCGAGATCCTCGACCGTTTTAAATTCTTTTTCTTCCGGGCAAATTTTATTTAAAAGCTTTTTTATGATTTTCATTTGAAGAAGTCCTTTCTCCGCCCTTTTTGTGGGGCACTTTATAAATATATCTCAAACTTCTCACACCCAGATCGGTAGAGGCATCTTGAAAATCATACAGCTCAAGGGATAAAAATCTTCAACTCCCTTGAAGAATATGCTGCATGGCATTCGCTGCTTCTTTTTGCTCGGAGTACATCGTCCCGCCGCAGGCATGAAAAAAGAGCTGCCGCGATCGACAGCTCTGATTTTTGGCATGGAGCGGGCAATGGGAGTCGAACCCACCTCTAAAGCTTGGGAAGCTTTCATTCTACCGATGAACT
>ERZ773267.1616-NODE-1616-length-12304-cov-8.014613_pt1 | contig 12304 bp, 11 predicted proteins | sample MGYA00511959_ERZ773267 | MGnify/ENA primary metagenome ERZ773267 (study PRJEB29015, sample SAMEA2738165) | human oral metagenome | biome: human oral; feature: human-associated habitat; material: saliva | place: China | collected 2240 ... | reverse complement strand
GCCGAAATACAGCGCTCCATCGGAGCGGTATTTCCGTTTCTGTTGAAAAACGGAACTATGTGGGGGATGACTGGTATAGAAAAAGCCGTTTTAATATGAAGGGAAAAAGACGGCATAAATAGAATACTAAACTATGGGGAAGATATTATGTGTCTGTATTTCATGTGTTGCTGTTACGATCGCCTGTTTGATATCAGGCTCGACAACGGTTCATAATGAGAGCTAGGTGCGTTTCTCCTTTATAAATCGTTATATTTTGATGAATAGACAGTTTTGAGTAGTGCCGTTTTATGGGGAAAAGAAACGCTGAAAAAATTGCAGATTTTTCGTACGGGAGGGAACGAACTGGATGGCTGCCAAAAGCATAGAAGAACAAGTGGAAGACCTTGCAAAAACACAATTAAAGAAATTTGGCATTCGCTATTTTACAAAAAACGAATCCTTGAATACCGAAATTGATGGAGCCTTAAAAAAAGCTGATTCAAAGTCAGGGGGTCGAGGCGGAAATTTTCCGGATATCAAAGTCTTTCTGGAGATGCCAAATCATTGCTATATTCCCGTGATAATTGAGGTCAAGGGAATGTCGCGTTGCTTGGAGAAAAAGAATCCGGAACATGAGATTACGAATCTGACAAAAAAAGGAGAACCGGATTATGCGGCAATTCAAAAATATGCGGTCAATGGGGCTGTTCATTATGCAGAGGCAATCATTAACTACACAGAATCGTATGATCATGTCGTAGCAGTTGGCATCAATGGCTATCGGGATGATACGGATCAGATTCGTATGGAGTATGGGGTCTACTATGTATCACGCGATAATATGCTCATTCCCAAAAAAATTGCACCCTATACGGATTTATCATTTCTCTGTCATGATCGCTTAGAGCGATTGCAACAGAAAATCGAAGAAATTTTTCTTAGCGAGGAGGAGAAGGAGCGACGTGCTTTTACCCTTGAAAACCGTATCGAGACAGTATTGCAGAAACTCAATCAGAAAATGCACGATCATCTTAATATCAAGGCGGAAAGCCGTGTCCAGCTTGTCTGCGGCATGATCATGGCGGCACTTGGCGTGAAGGACAGGGTATCGCCGCTTGAAATCGGTGAGCTGAAAGGAAATCTTGGAGAACACTCAAACGATGGAATAACGACACTGAATAAAATTAAGGACTTTCTGGGAAATAAGCAACTACCGAAAGAAAAAGAAAAAACTATCAATGCAATCTTTTTTCAAATACTCAATGATGAAAATTATTACAGACCAATCGACGGGGAAAGTCCGATCAAGACGGTATACACTGTTGTGAAGGATGATATTGTACCTATTTTTAAGTCTGCAAAGCATTTGGACTTTACGGGACGCTTGTTTAATGTGCTTAATTCGTGGATCAAATTACGTCCCGGTGATGATAAGAATGATGTCGTCCTGACTCCTCGTTATGTTACAGAACTGATGGCGCGTCTTTGCCGTGTGAACAGGGAGAGTTATGTTTGGGATTATGCTGCAGGGTCAGGTGGCTTCTTGATCTCGGCGATGAAGCTCATGGTAGATGATGCGGAAAAACATATACAGAGCGAGGATGAGAAACGGAGAAAGATCAACCATATCAAACTCTACCAGCTGCTTGGCATTGAAATCCGACCGGATATCTATATGCTGGCGGTGCTCAATATGTTGCTCATGGGGGATGGTTCCTCGCATATCCTGAACAAGGATTCTCTCACGCAATACGACGGGAAATATGAACAGAGCATAGACCGTGAGGCAGGGGAGCCATTTCCTGCAAATGTCTTTTTGCTGAATCCACCGTATTCTGAAAAAGGAAAAGGCTTTGTATTCGTACAGAAAGCCTTGGAGAAGATGAATACGGGATACGCTGCGGTTCTCATTCAAGAAAATGCAGGGAGTGGAAACGGACTTCCTTATACAAAAGAGATTCTTGGGCAGAATACATTGATCGCGTCCATCAAAATGCCGGACAAACTATTTATTGGAAAATCGAGTGTGCAGACGGCAATTTATGTTTTTGAAGCAGGACGCGCACACGACCCTGCCCGAATAGTGAAGTTTATTGACTTCACGAATGACGGTTACATACGGAAGAATCGCAAAAAGAGTAGCCTGCACGTAAATCTCAGTGATGCGGATGATGCACAGGGCAGATATGCCGAGGTATGTAGTATTGTCCTCGGACACAAGAAAAAGACTGATTACTACAATGAGGCAAATGAGTGCGTCATAGAGGATACCATCGGCCTGGATGGGAATGATTGGACCTTCGGACAGCATCGTGTGATTCATACACAGCCAACGGAAATGGATTTCAGGAAGACGGTGGCAGATTATCTCAGCTGGAAGGTCGGCGTATTGATGCAGAATACCGAGCGGACAGAGGATTTTCGCTAAGCCCTCGCCTGCAGGCATTGGATGAAGCGTTTTATGCAGACGGGGGCATCTATAAGGCGTATCGGATCGGAGATTTGTTTCAGATAGAAGAAAATCCGCAGCTGAACAAGGACAGTTTTGTTTTTTCGGAACGTGCAGAATATCCTTATTTTACAAGAACAGGGGCGAATAACGGTATCCTTGGCTATGTCGAGTATCTAGATGAAGCACACAAGATTCCCGGGAACAGTCTTGCTGTCGGGATGATTGCCATGCAGTTCTTTTACATGGCACATGATTTTTACGCAGGACAGTTTACAAAGACGGTCTTTCCTAAATTCGACGGATTCAACGAGCGCGTCGCACTTTACTTCATCACGTTGTTTAATCGGTACCAAAAAGTACTGCAAAGTGTTCTTGTACGTGATTTCAAATCAACATTTGCGAACTTCGAGATACTGCTTCCGACCAATACGAAAAATGATATTGATTTTCGATACATAGAGGAGCGTATACGCTGCCTCGAGGAGGAGCGTATACGCTGCCTCGAAACCTATTTCATGGCTTCCGATCTTTCCTCAGTGGAACTCACGCCAGCGGAAATGTCTATCGTAGAGCGTTTTCGTTCGGATGGTATTCGTTGGAAGAAGTTTAAAGTCGGAAATTTGTTTGAATTTCTTCCTGCGAAATATCTTGGGCAAGAGAAACGGCAGCATCGTGTTAGTCGTAAGCAGGATGATGTTCACAGCGTACCGCTAGTCTGTGCAAAGCGCGGAGACAACGGTATTATGTACTGGGGTAGAGAAGCAGAGTTTATCGCATACCGAAACGTCCTGTCCGTCATTTATAACGGGGCGATTGCTGCTGGTCTCGTCTATGCACAGGAGGATGCGGTCGGTATTTATACGGACAGCTATCTTTTGCGTGTGAAAGAATACGAGGTTCCATTTCGTGTGAATCTTTTTCTAAAAACAGCATTAGAGAAAGCTATTTATGAAAAGTATTCACGTGAACATAAGGCTGTATGGAAAAGAGTTCAGAACGACGAGATATTTCTTCCTGTGACAGAGAGTGGCGCTCCCGATTGGGCGGGTATGGAAGCGCTGATTATAGCGGAAAGTCGTTATGCGATTGCTGATGTAATTGCATGGAAGGATAATATCGTGCAAAAGACACGGGATATTGTATCTTCCTCCACATAGCTTTGGCTATGTGTCCGGTTTGTTTTCTTAATCGGACGAAAAATCTACGACAATCTGACGGACTTCATTTTATCAGCGATTCCCTAGACTTTTTATTTGTTCGCAAGTGCAGAGTTCGGACGTGCTGATGTGTTCCTGACAACAGATGCAAAGTTGATTCGTGCTTGCCGACATAGGTACTCCGTATGCGTGTGATGAATCCTGTATCCTACTTGGCAGAAGATGATGGATATTAACGTGAACAGCCCCCGGCGACGTGAGGGCTGCGGGGATGCACGTACTGGCTGCTGCACTGGGACCGGTTGGGCTAACGAGATTCCTCCGGCAGTTCGAGAACGGTCGGGGGAACTATACACAAGAAAAATATGAGCAGCCTGCGCTGACCTTTGATACGATGGATGAGATGCTTCGCGCCTACTCGTAGGCAATCAAGGATGATAAGTGGGTCCGTGGGGCTAGTTCGTCAGTGCTTCCTTAAGGCTTTGCCCCATATTTTTTAGAGGCTGGCATCAGTAGAGGAGATGAGTTCATCTCAGTTATCGTTATTCATCCATGACGGGATATCCAGCGACGGCAGATCCTCTTGTGTGATGGGGGGTTGCACCGTTCCGCTTGGCATATAGAATATCCGGTCTTTTTCTTTGATTTGGACGACATCTTCAACAATAAATTTGATCAAAGGGAATATTTCTGACATATTGGGAGGGATGATAGGGCTCACCTCGTATTCTCTGGGCACGCGACCATCAATTTTTAGATAGTATCTATGCCCATCCAGCCCAATAATACGATCAACGAAAGATGATCCCCAATCTGCGTTTATGACGGCGTTGATAAGTGACATATCGTGTTCTTTCAGTACCTTCTCGTTTACCGGAGTAAACTGCTTCACGTAGCGAATAAAACCGTTATCATGTTCTGCCATTGTGACAGCTTTGTTTATGTTCATTTTGGATAGAGCATCTCCCATTCTTGGGGAGTAGTAATCCACTATTTTGTGAAAGTAGTCGATAGAGGTCAGTCCTACGTTCCAGTATATCCTGTAGTCATTATTGCCCATCTGATATACTTGGGCGCAAATTGCAGGGGGCCGCTGAGAACAGACGATTTTCAATTCAAGGAGCCGCTGTCCATTTTCCACACAGAAGGAAAAACAATCTTCATAATTACTCATTGCAAATATTTCCTTGGTAGTTGCATCCGTCTATACTGGGAGAGGAATGTTGTTGCTCGGATGTGCGAATTATGTTATTCTGAGCATGTCAAAGAATGGATGAGCAAGGGTCAGCTCCACTTTCCCTACGCGTTTTTGCAGTAATGCGTAATGGCTGTGACCGCACTACAATAGTGGAGTCTCTCGCGAGTTGGCGCGGGCGACCGTTTTCTTTGATGTGCTCTTGCGCGTGATGGGAGGCATTCATTGTGGAGACCTTGTATGTCTGCGTATGCGTGCCCTTGCCTCCGTCCTGAAATGAGGGGGCCGGGCGACCCATCACAAAATGGAATATTGGCGCCTGCTGCTATGGTAGGTACTTTTTTGCTGGTTCATATCTCGTGTTTACCTTATGACGATTGTTTCTCCTGCCTCTTTGTATCCGGCGCGCTGCTCTTATCCGGCGGGATGTGTGCGCTGTCGTGTCCGTCCGGGCGGGCGCGGTTCGTTGGCAGCCAGAAGCCCCACACGTTGTTGGAGAATTCGCCGGCGGCGAAGCAGTGCACGCTGCCGTCCACGGTGATTTCGTATACGTTCATGGTGTAGGGCTGCCCGTAGAGCGGATCATGGACACGGATGCATTTGCGTGTGTCCGTCCATTCGTGGGCAAATACGTCCACGCCGAAGAGGAAACATTCCTCGCCGATGGCGGTGGTTACGTACTCAAAGTCCGATGATTTCTCCACGAGGTATTTCTTGCCGATAGCGGTTGTTATATACTCTTGGTTTGCTGCTTTGGTCATGGTGTCACGCCTCGTTCCTGCTGAAAATCCCCCGCAGAGCATCTGCGGGGGATTCGTGTTTCGGAAGTATTTCCTTTACTTCTTCTTGCCGTCGAGTTCGTTGATGTCGACGTTGCTGCTGGTGGAGGAGAGTCTGTTAAACTCCTCGATGACGTTGTTGAACTTCTTCGGGTCGGGGCTTCCGGAGGTATACTCACGCACCTGACCGATGAAGCTGTTGACCTGGCGCTTGTAGGAGGAGAGGAAGCCTGTGCCGGAGGGGAGCTTTTCGAGGAGGGCACTGATCTCGCCGATCTTCGCCTCGGCGGCGTTCTTGTCAACCTGATCGCCGCTGATCATCTCGACGAGCTCTCGTGTCTTGCCGTTCAGCTCGAGGAAGGAGGCTGCGTTCTCCTTGCCCTCGCTGCGCAGGGCATCGATCTGGGCGAGGCGGAGTTCCTTGTAGCGGTCGGTGACGACGGCGTCGAATTTGTCGTAGGCAGCGTCGAATTTGTCATAGAGCGGGAAGAACTGTGCGACCATCTCGTCCGACTGCGCGTAGTTGTCGGTCATATAGGTCTTGGCGGAGTAGTAGCTCTTCAGCTTTGTGGCGAGCGGCTCGAGATCCTTCAGGATGGCGAGCAGGTCATCTGCCGCTGCGTCGATGTCGGGGTAGACACCTGCGACTTTCGGGTCGGAACGTGCCGCCTCAAGGGCGGTTTTCAGATTTTCAAAATTCGGCAGGGAGATGTGCTCCTTGTGCTCTCCCTTGCGGAGGCTGTCGAGGGACGGGGCGATGGAAAAGTCAAAGGTGACGATGTTGTGGTTGTAGTCGTTCGTTGCCTCGAGGTAGGGGTTGAGTGCCGCCTCGCGCGACGGTGCGTTGCTTGCCGTGGTCTGCTGTGATGCGGCACTGTCGCTATTGCTGCTGCCGCAGCCAGTGAGGAGTGCGGCAGGGGCGGCGAGCAGGCTGCACGCGGTAAGGATGGAGAGGGCACGCCGAATCGATGGATGGGTCATGAAAATCCTCCTTGCTGAGAGCATCTGAATATAGGGAAGCACTGATAAATTCGGTACGACCATCTTGACGCATCTTTTTCGCCCGCTTTTCGTTAGCAAATCCTCCACATAGCTCTTGCTATGCGTCCGGTTTGCTGCCTCAATCGGACAAAAAATCTACGCCAATCTGGCATACCTCATTTTATCAGCGATTCCCTAGGATAAATAATCGCAATAAGTATAACGCAGATGAGAATTTCTGTCAAACAGTATGCGACGTGATGTACCTTGCTTTCGGTGCTATTTTTTCGCGTCGAGCGCGTTGACGTCGACGTTGTTGCCCGTGGCGGTTAGGCGGTTGAACTCCTCGACGACGTTGTCGAGTTTGTTCGGGTCGGGAGGACCCGCATGATACGCGCGGACTGCTGCGACGAGGCTGTTGATGCCGTCCTTGTAGGTCACGAGGTAGCCGGTACCGGCGGGGAGTTTCTCGATGAGGGCGTTGATCTCGCGGATTTTCGCCTCGGTGGCTTCCTGATCGTGTTCACCGCTGCGCAGCATGTGGACGAGCTCGCGTGCCTTCGAGCGCAGCTCGAGGAAGGTGGCGGCGTTCTCTCTGCCGTCGCTGTGCATCGCGTCGATCTGGGCGAGACGCATCTCCTTGTAGTGGTCAGTGACGATGGCATCCAGCCGGTCGTAGGCTGAGACGAATCGGTCATAGAGCGGGAGAAACCGTGCCGTCATTTCGTCCGCCTGTGCGTAGCCGTCCGCTGTGTACGCCCCGGCGGCGTAGTAGTTCTCCATTTGGTCAGCGAGCGGGGCGAGCTCCTCCAGCGTGCTGCGCAGATCCTCTGTCGCCGCATCGACGTCGGGATAGACGCCTGTGCCGCCAGGAGCAGCGTGCGCAGCGTCGAGCTCGCGGCGGAGCTTTGAGAGTGGCGGGAGGATGATGCTCGTCAGGTGTTTCCCCTGCCGCAGGTCGCTGACGGTGGTGGAGACGGCGAGGCTCAGGGGGAGCATCGTGCTGTTGTAGGCGGTCGTTGCCTCCATATATGAGCCGAGTGCCGCGCTGCGCTCCTCTATGCTGCGTGCAGGCGTCTGCTGCGTCGGGACGGGGGATTCCGCGCTGCGTCCACCGCAGCCCGTGAGCAGTATGACCGGCACGGTGAGCACTATGCAGAGGGCGAGGGCAGCGCATACGCGCCGCAGAAATGTGTGCAGCATGGAAATCTTCCTTTACATAAAACCTTCATTATAAAAAGTATATGATAGATGAAAGTCTCTGTCAAGGAAGATCGGCGTGCGGCGTTACTCTGTCGTACGTCCCTGCTGCATTGCGCCGCGGATGACCTCGGTGATGACGCGCGTCCAGTCGATGCCGCCCCGCGCACCGCCGTCACCGCGCTCGGCGTGGCGTGCTTCCTGCTCCGCCTTGTGCTCGGCACGGCGCAGTTTCATCCAGAGTTCGTCATCGGTCTTGTCGGAGGCCTCCCACGCCGTGCGCAGCTCGGCGGCCGCATCGTCATAGCGGCCCATGTCAAAGTAGATCTGTCCGCGGTAGCGGTGCAGCTGCCAGATGGGATAGGGCGTGTTCGTGTGCGGTGTGCGGTCGGCCGCGTCGAAGTCATTGAGCGCGAGACGGTCACTGCGGAGCTCGTAGTAGGCGCGCCCGCGCAGGTAGAACGCATACGCACGCGCATTTCCCGTGACGGCGGGATCCTCGATGAGGAGGGAGAGGTCGGCGATGGCGTGCTGCTCGTCACCGCGCTGGATCATGGCGGTCGCGTCGTCAAAGATGCGGCCGAGTTTGTAGCTCTCCTCAAGCTGTGCTCCGATCTCCGCCTTCTCTGTGCCTCGTGCCTGCTCGTAGCGTGCGAGGAGCTCGTCGTTCTGGCGTTTCAGCTCGTCGCGTTCCTTCTGGAGGCGTGCCAGCTCCGCCTTGTTCTGGGCGAGGGCGGCGAGATCGACCTTTGACGTGTCCACCTCACAGACGAGATGCACGCGGTAACGCCACACGTCGCCGACGAGCTCGGGCGTTACGTCCTCGTGCAGGACGCGCAGCACCGTGCCTGCGACTATGCGCACCTCGTCCTTGGTGAGGGTGAGGTTCTGCGTTTCCGTATAGCTCTCGACGTAAACGCCCGCCTGCTCTGTCGCAGAGCGCATCGCCTCCTGCCGTGCGGCGTCACGGGCGATCTTCGGCGAGTCGTTGTCACCGACGGTGTAGACGCCCTCCGCCTCGATGGTCTGCGGGGCGGCGAGTGCCGTACTCGCGGCGGTGAGGAGAAACAGCGCGCAGCAGAGGGCACGCAGAATATGTCCGATCATGCAGTTCACTCCTTGATGGGGCATGAGTCGCCCCGAGATGCTGTATCAGCTATCTCGTATTGTTCCAAATAATCCTTAAAGTGAAGTGAAATAAGGATTAGCCGCAGATGATTCCCATCGTAAAAAATATTTGCTGCGGGGTTGACAGGAGCGCACAGCTCGGGTATAATTCCACTATCGCCTGTGAGGCGGTATGCTGATTTAGCTCAGTTGGTAGAGCAGCTCATTCGTAATGAGCAGGTCGTAGGTTCAAGTCCTATAATCAGCTCCATTTGAAACGCAGAGGCTTCCGAGAGATCGGAAGCCTCTTTTGTATTCCTGATACGTGAGAATGATTAAACGATTTTGCCTTCGAGAAGGAATATAAGGGATGGTGGGAGAAATAGGAAGAAATCATCTTGTGCGTGAAGGAGCAGTGACGATGCAGGGACGTGTCTATTTCTATGCGATCAGTGCGGTTCTCATGTGGTCGACGACGGCGGCACTGGTGAAGAGCCTTCTCATGGAAATACCGACGTATGAGGCACTCTTTGTGAGCAGTCTCGCGGGCTGTCTCTTTCTCATTGTCATGCAGCTCGTGCGCGGCGGCGGGCGCGTGTTTCGTGCCTATGATGTGCGCGGCTATGCGGCGATGGCGGGGCTGGGTTTTCTCGGAATCTTTCTCTATTCGGGGTTCTACTACTACGGGCTTTCGCAGCTGACCTCGCAGGAGGCATGCATCCTCAATTTTCTCTGGCCGATGATGATCGTCCTCTTTGCGGCGTTCCTCCTCGGGGAGCGGATCACCGTTCGCACTGCCGCCGCCCTCCTCCTCTCGTTCTCGGGGGTCGTGGTGCTCACGCTCGGCGGCGAGGGACACGCAGAGGGGAACGCTGTCATGGGGATGATCGCCTGCATCATCGCTGCGGTTTGCTACGGCCTGTTCTGCGTGCTGAACAAGCGGCGGAACATCGACCAGACGGTGATGATGGTCGTGGCGTGGGGTGTGACGGCACTGTGCTCCCTGCCCGTAACGCTCCTCATGGAGGAGTGGGTCACACTCTCGTGGACGCAGTGGGGCGGTCTCCTCTGGCTCGGGATCTTCATCGACGCCGTGGGCTATCTCTGGTGGGCGATGGCGCTCCAGCAGGCAACGAACTCTGCCGCCGTCGCGAATCTTGCCTACGCCGTGCCGCTGCTCTCGCTCGTCGTCTCCGCCGTTACCCTCGGCGAGCGCATGACGGGGGCGGCACTCCTCGCGCTCGTGCTCATCATGGGCGGGATACTGCTCCAGAATGTGCGGCGGAGGTAGGGGGAGACGAGGATTACTTTGTATCGATCACTCGCCAACGAATGGATGAGAACATGGCGTCGAGCATATCATCAGTGATCTCTCGGTCATCGGCTCTGTATTCAAACATGACAATCCAATCTTCTGTGTCAGTACAAACGAAGAGATATTCCATCTTAAAAATATGCCACTCCCCGCTTTGAAAGCGATAGGGATACATGACGGAAACACGTTTGACAGGAATATCGCGCAATTGTGATGATTCACTGCGCATCATGCTCCAATTTGCTATACCATTTCCGGTGAGGCGATCCAGTGCTTTTTGGATGATCTCCTCTCGGGATGGGCGGGAGAGGGGGGCGTCATTTGACGAGGGTGGCTCGTAGAGCCGGTGGAAGAGGGCAAAAGCAATGTGTTCGTTCTTGCCGGTGAGAAAATATTCATCGGAATCTCTATACCTGAGAAAAGGTCTTTTTACATCAAACGGCAGGCTGATATACAGTGCATGCCCCCGATCCTTGAGCACATTGTCGCGCAGTCCCCATGACGGGGGAACGTCTTCTGTGCCCTCGCCCGTAAAAAAGAGCACCTCATCGCCAGCGCCTTCCGTCTGTGCCGAGACGGTCGGCATGAACAGGAGGAGTACGGCGCAGATGGTCAGCGCATAGATTTTTTTGATGGACATAACAGGTTTCCTTTCATGCGCCTTGGGATCCGCGGATGAAATGGAGTCGGCTGATCGGAGCAGACGTTTTCGCCTGAATGAGGTGGAAAAAGGGACGCAAAGCAAGGGCTGAGTGGAGATTTTCTGTCGAAGCATGGAAAAATGCGGCAAGGGAGATTGTCTGAATGCCCTTGGCAGGTTCCTATGCACCAATTTTTATGGAGGATAAGAGAATGGGAACAAGCTTCGCCAGTACGGTGTCCTCTGCATAAAAGGTTAGCTCGGCGATCCATGTATCCGTTTTGTCGCGGATGAGCAGGATCTCAGTGATGATGTTTTGACCATGATAGTGCGCTTGCACGGTCAGCCGACGTGCAGGGCGGCCGTTTTGGGATTGGACTTCATCGCGGAGGATCTTTTTCTCGCTTCCCTGCGGGGAGGTCAGGATGCCTTGGGTCAGCAGCGTTGTTTGTTCGTTTAGGCGCTCCTCTATGGATCCGTTCGTTTGTTCTGCGTCTGTATCGGGCGTATGGATCAGCACGGCGGACAGGGCAAGAGGCGTGTCGTTGTGTGAGAAGCGGTTGCTGGTAAAGAATGTGCCTTCCGTGCGCGAGGTATCGACGGAAAACGGCACCCCGGAGGTTGGCAGCTGCATTACGAGGGCGCTGCCGCGGTCGCGGAATGTTGTCGTGCTGAGCGCGGGGGAAGATGCATCGCCGTTCTCAGCAGCTCTCTTTGTGAACTCGATGGGCTGTATGCCGTCCATGTGAACACGAGGCTCTGACACCTCGGCAGAGCTGAGTTTGACAGAGGTCAGTATCGCGTCGATGCGCCTTTCCTGCTGTGCGTCAAGGGAATAACAGAATGTACTGATGCGCCAGATCCTCCCCACGTCGGCGATAAAGAGAAAGTCACGCCGCATGGCGCCCCCGTTATAGGAGAGGCTGATCATCCATGCAGGATGTTTGTCCTGTGGGAGCAAATATTCACGGATGATGCGGGGGGCGGAATTGGACGCGGGGATGGTGGAAATAAAATGGTGTGCATAGTCGGAGAGATGATTTATTGTGTCGCCGTCCTTGGAAAAGGCGGCATTTTCTTCACAGGAGATTCCGATGTAGAGGGCATCACGGGCATCTCTTGATGAGAAGGTGTTTCCGACAAATCCAAAATAGTTTCCCTCCGATTTCGTCGAAAAACGTCCCAGCTGGCAGTATTCCAGCGGCGGCAGATCGATGGTGAGGCGTGCGCCGAACCCCTCCAGTGTCGTTGTCTGCAGAGAGCTCGTCCACGGGTTAGTCTCTGCCGTTTCCTGTGCCGAGACCGTTGCTGCAGTAAGGATAAGGGCGCAGACGGTCACTGTGAGAATCTTTTTGATGGACATGGAAACCGCCTTGTTCTGTGTCTGATGATGCTGTGTGCGGAGCGGATCGGCGTGGTTCGGGCAGTGCCGCCGATAGAAGTAAAGGAAGCACTGATAAATTCGGTACAACCATCTTAGGGAAGTACTGATAAAC
>ERZ773267.1609-NODE-1609-length-12344-cov-5.111238_pt1 | contig 12344 bp, 11 predicted proteins | sample MGYA00511959_ERZ773267 | MGnify/ENA primary metagenome ERZ773267 (study PRJEB29015, sample SAMEA2738165) | human oral metagenome | biome: human oral; feature: human-associated habitat; material: saliva | place: China | collected 2240 ... | reverse complement strand
AAGTATCTAATCACATGTCAATGTTAACAGAAGAGGGGTTAGCTAAGCTAGATAGTGTTTTCAAAAAACAAGAAAAAACGGCGAAAAATGATCAATCTTCAAATAATGAAGGTAAGAAAAATAAAAAGAAAAAGTGGTTTATTGCGCTGCAAACTTTTGTTACAATAAATCTTGTTATGTTTGGCTTTTTCATTTTCTCCGGCAGATTCACGGAAATTATGGGATGGTCGTGGGAAATACTGCTAAACTGGATAAAGCATATATAGAGAATACGGAGGAAGATCATGGAAGAGAAGTTGTTAGATATTTTAGCCGAGATTTGTGGCGATGACATCGTAAAGGAAGATAGAGATATAAACATAGTAGAAGAAGATCTTATGGATTCATTGGATTTTACGGAGTTGCTGGTAGAAATAGAAGCGAATTTCGGGGTTTCTATACCTCCTACAGAGGTTACGAGAGAGGATATGGATACACCTAACAAGATTATTGCGCTTATAAAATCCAAGCAATAGAGGAACTTATGAAGAAAATTCTGGCATTCCTAACAAGTCTATTAATCTTGTGCCTTATAGTTGCGCTTCTTCACGAATTCCTGCCGAAAAGTTCACTTGTGAATAACAGAGAATTCGGCGGGTGGTGCAGCATGTATAAAGATATGTCCGCAAGGGCTATAGGGCAAAACATGCAGGAGGATTCCATGTTGGTTATGGGGTCTTCCGAGTTTGACCATGGACAGAAAGAATTTTATCATCCGAGGAACTTTTTTAGGAACACGAATTTTTCTCCCATGATAGTAGGGAGCGCATATAATCAAAGCCTAAACCATGCGATTACCATGGGAGCTATAGCGCCTTATGCGGCAAACAATAAAGCCGTATTGTTGTTGTCCATGCCTTGGTTTTATCCAAAAGGGGTGCCTCCGCAGAAGTTTGCGTGGAGATTTTCAGAAGGGACCTTCAATACCTTCCTCCAAAATGAAGATATTCCATTTAAGTTAAGAAAAAATGTAGCGAAAAGAGTTCTTAAACTGCTGAAGAAAGGCGATCCTCAGATGGAATACAATGCGAGGGTGGCGTACAAGGTACTTATGCAGAAAAAATCCAGTAAATTCGAGAAGGTGTATTTTAATGTGAGGAGCACATTCGTAGCAGATAGAGAGACGGTCTCGGTGATGACGGGGGTGCCGTCGGCGGCGAAGACCTCTACGGAGTGGGCGTCGACGATGATGCGCAGGTGGACCTGCCCCTTGCTGTCCGGTGACAGCGGGGCAGTGGAACGTCCCGGGAACTTCGGGGAGAAGTCGGTGACCCCGGAGTGGGTGCGGTCCACGACGAGCTGCTCGGCCTTGGCGTCGTAGCCGATGAGCGTGTACTGCTCGCCGTTGTCGAGGACCTTGAGGCCGGCGAAGGATGATTGGCCGGGACTCAGGTCGACGCTGATGTCCAGGGAGGTTCCCTGGGCGGCCTGGCCGAGGGAGGTGTCGCCCGCCGGGATGTCGGTGTCGCTCCGGGTGAGCTCCTGGCCGGTGCGCAGGGACTCCAGGGCCGTCACCGGCTGGGCGGTCAGACGCAGCGTGCCGTCCACCCGGGTCAGCCCCATCTCACGCACCGTGGACATGGCGGTGCGCCAGGTGGTGGTGGGCAGGTCGCGCACGTAGGCCCAGTTGCTCATCCAACCCACCTGGTAGCGCTTGCCGTTGGGGACGTTGTCCCAGGTGACGGCCGCGTAGTAGTCCTTGCCGTAGTCCAGGCGCGGGACGACGTCGGCCCCGGAGAAGGCCTTCGTGTCCGACTGGAGGATCTGGTCGACCATGAGGTGGCCCCAGTCCTCGGCGTTGCCGTTGTGGTCCTCGATGACCAGGCGGGCCTTGCGGCCCTTGTAGGCGGAGACGTCCATGCTCGTCCACTCCAGGGTCCCGGAGTTGTTGCCGGTGGCGGAGGCGACGACCTTGCCGTCGACGACGAGGTTGACCGAGGTGTTGTCCGCGAAGGGGGAGGCCTTCGTGTCAGAGGCGCGCACCTCGTCCAGGAGGATGTGTCCCCAGGGGCCGGTGGCCGTGTCGGTGACGACGATCTGGGCGGACTTGCCCTTGAGATCGCTGACGTCCCAGCTCTGCCAGTTGAGCTCCTCCAGGTTGCGGCCGGTGGCCGAGCGCACCACCTTGCCGTCAACGATCAGCTCGACGACGCTCACCCCGGAACCGCCGTCGGCGCCGCCCTCGGGGCGCGGGTTGTTGCCGCCGCCCATGAGGAGGTTGAGGTAGGCGGAGTCGATGGTGAAGGTCGGTGAGGTCGCGGTGCCGGTGGTGGCGTCCGAGCCCTGCCCGGTGGAGGCGTCGAAGTAGGTGTTGAGCAGCCCGGCGCTGGAGTGGTTGACCAGCGGCTGCTGGCCGGGGGTGGCGCCCTGAGGGGGCGTGGCCCCGAAGGCACTGCCCTCCACGGTCCAGCCGTCCCAGGAGCCGTCGAAGCCGGCCAGGAGCCTGCCGCCGCCGTTGTCGCCGGTGGCCTGCGGGTTGTAGGGGTGCTTGCCGCCGGCGGTGCGCAGGTTGATGTAGGACGAGGAGACCGTGAACTCATCCGAGGTCAGCGTGCCGGTGTCGGCGTCGCCGCTGCCGAAGGAGTCCACGTAGGCCTTGCCCTGGTGCCCGGGCAGGTCCCCGGTGGCCGGGCCGGAGCCGAAGGCAGCGCCGTCGGCCTTCCAGCCGGTGTAGCCGTTCTCGAAGTCGGCCAGGGTCGTGCCCTCCTCGCCGGTGTAGTGGGGAATCTCGTCGGGGGTGAAGGTGGTGCCGTCCCAGCTGCCCACGAAGTACTGGGCGGAGTCGGCCACCGTGACCACGAGGACCCACTTGACCTCCTTGGAGTTGCCGTCGACCGGCAGCGGGAAGAAGTCCGGGCACTCCCACACCGCCGAGGTGATGCCCTCCCCGCCGAAGCTGGACTGCTCGGTCCAGTGGATGAGGTCGGGGGAGGAGTAGAAGGAGACGCGGTGCTCGGTGGCGTGGGAGACCACCATGGTCCAGCGCCCGGAGGTCTGGTCCCAGAAGACCTTCGGGTCGCGGAACTCGTTGGAGCCGATGTCCAGGACCGGGTCGCCGTTGTTGTACAGGTTCCAGGTGCGACCCTTGTCCGTGGAGTAGGCCAGTGACTGGGACTGGTTGCCGCCGACGTCGGCCCGCGTCCACACCGCGACCATGGCCGGGTTGTCCGGGCTGCCCAGGCCGGAGGTGTTCTTGGTGTCGATGACCGCCGAGCCGGAGAACACCCCGTACTGGGAGGTGTGCGGGATCGCCACGCCCAGCTCCTCCCAGTGGACCAGGTCCTTGGAGACCGCGTGGCCCCAGGACATGTTGCCCCAGTCCGAGCCCTCGGGGTTGTACTGGTAGAACATGTGGTACTCGCCGTCGTAGTAGACGAGTCCGTTGGGGTCGTTCATCCAGTTCTTCCGGGGTGTGTAGTGGGTCTGTGGACGCCACCGCTCTCCGGCCTGGTCGGTGTGCGGAGCGGTTGGAGAAGCGGCGGCCGGTCGGGCCTGGCCAGAGGCGGCGGCGGGCATGGAGGCCAGCGTAGAGCCGGCTGCGAGCAGGCAGAAGGCGGTCAGTGCACTGAGTGGCCGGGTGATCCGACTCATGTCATGTCCTCCGGGGAACGAGCTCGCTGTGAACGGGACTGTGCGCGGACGGGTGCAGGCATCGGTGTGGTGAGGGACTGTTGTGCCACCTCGCGTCGATCCGATAACGCGCGTTAGCAGCAGTGATAAATTATGTGGTCCGCCGGTTCTGAGCAAGCACTCAGGGGCGGGCCTTGAGAAACATCGGGGACTTCTCAGGGGGCTCCCCGATAGCGGGTGACAGACCCTGTCGCCCAGACTTGTTGCCATGACGCAGCAGCAGTACCCCGGTCAGTTCAGTCAGTCCACCGGCTCCGAGGGTGAGGGCGCCGCCTCCGGCCGGTCGGGTGAGTTCTCCCGCTTCCGCGCCTCCCTGCCTCGGCGTTCCCGTGAGCACCGCATTCTCAGCGGCGTCTGCGGGGGACTGGCCGAGGCCTGGAACATGCCGGTGACCGCGGTGCGCGTCGGGGCGCTCCTGGCCTGCCTTCTGGCCGGTCCCATGTGCCTGGTCTACGTCGCGGCCTGGTGCCTCATGCTCGACGAGCCCGCCCCCGTCCAGTACTGACTGATCGCGTCTGCGCCCACCGCGTCACCCCCGGTTCCACGGGTGACGCGGTGGGCGCAGTGCGCTGCACTGTGCTGCACCGTGCTGCTGGACGGGTGCACCCCAATACGCCGAGATCCCCGGCCGTGACACGAGGGCGGCGGTCTCGCAGGAAGGCGCCGTCGATGGGAGGATCGAGCCGTGACCGACACCGTGAACGCCGCAGCGACCAATATTGAGTTCCTCTCCGCCTACGACCAGGGCTTCGCCCGCGTCGCCGCCGTCACCCTGCCGGTGGTGCCCGTCGACCCGGCCGCCAACGCCGCCGCCATCATCGAGCAGGCCCGCACCCTGGCCGACGACGGCGTCTGTCTGGCCGCCTTCCCCGAGCTGTGCCTGACCGGCTACGCCATCGACGACCTCCTCCTGTCCGACGTCCTCCTGTCCGACGTGCTCACCGCCATCGAGACCCTGCGCGCCGCCAGCGCCGACCTCCTGCCCGCGCTCGTCGTGGGCGCGCCCCTGCGCCTGGGCGACCGCCTCTACAACTGCGCCCTGGTCATCCAGGGCGGGCGGGTGCGCGGTATCGCCCCCAAGTCCTACCTGCCCACGTACCGGGAGTTCTACGAGAAGCGGCACTTCGCTCCCGGCGACGCCCTGCCCGCCGGGGTGGAGGGCATTGAGCTGCCCGGCGTGCGCGGCGGTGCTGACAGCACCGAGAGCACCGACGGCGCCGGCGGTACCGAGCCGGTCGCCCGGGTCCCCTTCGGGGCGAACCTCCTGTTCGAGGTCGAGGACGTCCCCGGCCTGACCTTCCACGTCGAGGTCTGCGAGGACATGTGGGTGCCCGTCCCGCCCTCCTCCGTGGCGGCGCTGGCCGGGGCGACGGTCCTGGTCAACATCTCCGGCTCTCCCATCACCGTGGGGCGGGCCGAGGACCGCGAGCTGCTGGCCCGCTCTTCGTCGGCCCGGGGCCTGGCCGCCTACGTCTACGCCGCCGCCGGGCAGGGCGAGTCCTCCACGGACCTGGCCTGGGACGGTCAGACCCTCGTCTACGAGAACGGCGAGCTGCTCGGCTCCACCGAGCGCTTCCCCGACGGGCCGCGCGCCACCGTCGTCGACGTCGACATCGAGGGCCTGCGCGCCGAGCGCCTGCGCCAGGGGACCTTCGCCGACAACGGCCGCACCCTGAGCTCCCCGGTCGCCGGTGCCCCGGCCGCGGCCACCACCTTCACCGACCCGGCGGCCTTCCGGCGCATCCGGATCGGCGCCGCCGACCTGGCCGCCCCGCGTACGGATATCGGCCTGCGCCGCCGCGTGGACCGCTTCCCCTTCGTGCCCGACGACCCGGCCCGCCTCGCCCAGGACTGCTACGAGGCCTACAACATCCAGGTGGCCGCCCTCGTCCAGCGCCTGGGGGCCATCGGCAACCCCAAGATCGTCATCGGTGTCAGCGGCGGCCTGGACTCCACCCACGCCCTCATCGTCGCCGCCCGCGCCATGGACCGCCTGGGCCGGCCCCGCTCGGACATCCACGCCATCACCATGCCCGGCTTCGCCACGAGCGCCGGCACACGCCGCAACGCCGAGGACCTCGCCGTCGGCCTGGGCTGCACCTTCGAGGAGCTCGACATCCGGGCCACCGCCACCCAGATGCTCACCGAGATGGGCCACCCCTACGGCGAGTACGCCCGCACCGGGGTCCTGCCCGAGGGTGCGAGCGAGCGCGAGCTCTACGACGTCACCTTCGAGAACGTCCAGGCGGGCCTGCGCACCGACTTCCTCTTCCGCATCGCCAACCACCGCGGCGGCATCGTCCTGGGCACCGGGGACCTCTCCGAGCTCGCCCTGGGCTGGTGCACCTTCGGGGTGGGCGACCAGATGGCCCACTACGGCGTCAACGCCGGCATCCCCAAGACCCTCATTCAGCACCTCATCCGCTGGGTGGTTGCCGAGAAGCTGTTCGACGACGCCGTCGGGCGCACGCTGCTGTCCATCCTGGACACCGAGATCAGTCCCGAGCTGGTCCCGGCCGAGGCCGGCGGCGCCATCCAGTCGACCCAGGCCAAGATCGGCCCCTACGCCCTGCAGGACTTCACCCTGTGGCACGTGCTGCGCCGCGGCTCGCGCCCCAGCCGCATCGCCTTCCTGGCGCACAAGGCGTGGGCGGATGCGAAGGCCGGGGACTGGCCCGAGGGGCTGCCGCCGTCTGAGAGGGTCGCCTACGACCTCCCAGAGATCCGTCGCTGGCTCGAGCTGTTCCACCGGCGCTTCTTCACCAACCAGTTCAAGCGCTCCACCCTGCCCAACGGGCCCAAGGTGGTCGCCGGCGGCTCACTGTCCCCCCGGGGCGACTGGCGCATGCCCTCCGACGCCGCCGCGACGGCCTGGCTGGCCGAGCTCGAGCGCAACGTGCCCCGAGGGTGAGGCCCCACGAAGAACTAGGACCATTGTCCTGTAGTGTGGCGCACAACACAATGTAATGCCTGAAGTGCTCCCTGTTCGGGATTGATGAGATTAAAACGCTCACTTCCTGCGTAAACGTCTGGTGGTGGGTTGGTAACGCGCGTTATCTTCGTTGGTTTTGTGCGCTTCTGTGTGAAAGTGGTGGACGCCTGAGTGGTGGCGATCACGCTGATCGTCTTTATCGTCGCCATGTCACACACGTTGCTGTTGCCCAGGCCTCACGAGCCCTTGGCGGCGGCCCGAATGAAAAAGGTTCCCGCCCATGGTTTCCCTGGTTATAGCCGCGCACGGACACCTGGCTGAAGGTCTTGTCGCCTCCTCCGCGATGATCGTCGGTCCCAGTGACGACGTCGTCGCCGTCACCTTCGAGTCCTCCGAGGGCCCCGACGACCTGCTGGCGAAGTATGCCGCCGCAGTCGAAGGCTCCCCCAGTCAGGAGCACCTCATCCTCGTCGACCTCTTCGGCGGTAGCCCCTACAACGCTGCGGCCTGTTTCGCAGCGGGGCGCGACGATGCCGACGTCGTCACCGGCGTCAACCTGCCCATGATCATCGAGGTCCTCTCCCGTCGTCTCACCGGGGCCGGCCTCACCGAGCTCGTGGAGGCCGCGCGGACGTCCGCCACGGACGGCGTCAAGGTCCTCTCCGAGGTCTTCACCCCCGCATCCACCACCACTTCCGACGATGAAGGAGACGAGCTCTGATGGACGTCAAGCTCCTGCGTATCGATTCCCGCCTGGTCCACGGACAGGTCGCCAACAACTGGGCCGGGTCCCTGGGAGCCGAGGCCATCCTCGCCGTCTCCGACGGCGCCGCCAACGACGAGCTGCGCAAGACCCTCATGCTGCAGACCGGCGGTGGCAAGGTGAAGGTCCACGTGCTGGGCGTGGAGAAGGCCGCCCGCGTCTACAAGAACCCCAAGTACGAGACCCTCAAGGCCGTCATCGTCGTCGAGACCCCGGCCGACATCGTGCGCCTGCTCGACCTGGGCGTGGAGGCCAAGGAGGTCAATGTCGGCGGCATGACCTTCAAGCAGGGCACCAGCCAGGTCTCCCAGGCCGTCTACGCCGGCCCTGAGGACGTCGAGGCCTTCAAGGAGATCGACTCCCGCGGCATCAAGCAGTACATCCAGCAGGTGCCCTCCACCGCGAGCTCCGACCTCATGGGGGCCCTCAAGGACAAGGGCCTGCTCTAAGGAAGCAGCTCCCGCCCGACACCTCCCTCAGACACCTCCATCCCGTCGCCATCGGTGGCGGGCTCAGCAGGAGTGTCCTGTCAACCCTCACGTGAGAGAGACGAACCGTGCAAGACATCAACCTGATCCAGATCATTCTGGTCACGCTCGTGGCATTCGTCGCGGGCCTGGCCAGCGTCCTGGACGAGCGGCAGTTCCACCGCCCGCTCGTCGCCTGCACCCTGACCGGTATCGCCATGGGCAACCCCACCGTCGGCATCATGGTCGGTGGCTCCCTGGAGCTGCTCGCCCTGGGCTGGATGAACGTCGGTGCCGCCATGGCCCCCGACTCCGCCCTGGCCTCCACGGTCTCCACGGTCATCGCCGTCGCCTCGGTGGGTGACGCCTCCTCCACCAAGGGCGCCATCGCCGCCGCCATCGGTGTGGCCGTCCCGCTGGCCGTCGCCGGCCAGGCCCTGACGATCTTCGTGCGAACGATCGCCATCTTCTTCGCCCACCAGGCGGATCGATATGCCGAGCAGGCCAACTATCAGGGCATCGCCATCATGCACTTCACGGCTCTGGGCCTTCAGGGGCTGCGTGTGGCCATCCCGACCGCCGCGGTCGCGGCCCTGGCCTCCGGTGACACGGTGAAGAATGCTCTGGAGATGATCCCGAAGGTCATCACCGACGGGCTCAACATCGCCGGTGGCTTCATCGTCGTGGTCGGATACGCCATGGTCATCAACATGATGAAGGCGCGCAAGCTCATGCCCTTCTTCTTCCTGGGCTTCATCTTCGCCACCTTCGCCACCACCTATGGCGGCAAGGCCACGATCGGTGACCACAGCAAGGGCATTGCGAAGTGGGTCATCGACCTCGCTCCTAACGGTGCCACCCTCGTGGCGCTGGGCATCCTGGGGGCCTGCCTGGCCGTCATCTACGTCCAGCTCAACCCCGAGTTCCATGACTCCGTGCGCCTGCCCGCCGCTGCCTCGCCCGCAGCCAGTGGCGGCTCCAGCAGCGACCTGGATGACGACCTCGACGACGAGCTCGACTGAGCTGGAAGAAGGAAGACTCTCATGACTACTGAAACCGCTCCGGCCACCTCGGAGAAGATGCTCACCACTCGTGACCTGCGCCGGATGTACTGGCGCTCCACCTTCCTGCTCGGCTCCTTCAACTTCGAGCGCATGCAGGCCATGGGCTTCTGCTACACGCTCATGCCGGCCATCCGGAAGGTCTACCGCGGTGACAAGGCCGCTGAGGCCGCCGCCCTCAAGCGGCACCTGGAGTTCTACAACACCCAGCCCTGGGTCTCCTCGGTCGTCTTCGGCGTCACCGCCGCCATGGAGGAGCAGAAGGCCAAGGGCGAGGACATCTCCGAGGAGACGATCACCTCGGTCAAGGTCGGCCTCATGGGGCCGCTGGCCGGCGTCGGCGACCCCATCTTCTGGGGGACCGCTCGCCCCGTCCTGGCGGCGCTGGGAGCCTCCCTGGCCCTCAACGGCTCGATCGTGGGCCCGCTGCTGTTCTTCGTCGGCATCAACCTCCTGCGTGTGCTCACCCGCTGGTACGGCCTGAAGTTCGGCTATGAGCGCGGCACGGAGATGGTCACCGAGGTCGGCGGCGGCCAGCTCAAGAAGATCACCCAGATGGCCGCCATCATGGGTCTGTTCGTCATGGGTGCTCTGGTCTCCAAGTGGACCACCATCAAGTTCCCGACCGTGGTCTCCAAGGTGGCCGACCCCGACACCCAGATCGTCAAGGTGACGACTGTCCAGAGCATCCTCGACCAGCTGCTGCCCGGTCTGGCGGCACTGGGCCTGACCTTCCTGTGCATGTGGCTGCTCAACAAGAAGGTCAACGCGCTGTGGATCATCCTGGGCATGTTCGCCATCGGTATCGCGGGGGCCGCCACCGGCTTCCTGGGACTGTGATGGACTAGCGGACCGGCTGTCGGCCGTTCACTCCCCTGTCTCGGAGCGGGGAGGGCGCCGGAGGACTTCCCTCCGGTCCCCTCCCTGTTCGGTGTGTTCGGTAGAATGCGCGGGGCTTCTTCCGGACTCCGCCGGCGCCTGTCATCGCCCACCTGTCCCGTTTCGACGTCGTCCCCTGTTCTCCGCCCCAGCAGCAAGGAATCAGCGTGACCCGACTCCTCGTCACCGACCTGGACGCCACCATCGTCTTCGACCGCACCGTCTCCCCGGCCGACCGCGAGGCCATGGCCCGCTGGCGGGCCGCCGGCAACCTCCTGGCCGTGGACACCGGCAAGTCCTCCTTCGCCACCCGCGACGTCCTGGAGCCCCTGGGCGTCGACTTCGACTACGGCGTCGTCTTCACCGGGGCGGTCCTCATCGACAGCGGCTACCAGGTCCTCTCCGCCCGCTACCTGCCCGACGGCGTCGCCCGCGACGTGGCCACCCGCACCGTCGACCTGCCAGGGGTGACCACCTACGCCACCACCATCGAGACCGACTACATCCTGGCCGACAACAACGATGAGATCTCCCCGATCCTGGCGGTCTTCGAGCACATGACCCTGGAGGAGATGGACGCGCACCGCTTCATCGGCGTACCCCTGCGCGTCACCGACGACGCCCTGCGCGACCGCCTCCAACGAGACCTCACCCAGCGCTGGGAGGGCGTCCTGGACTGCCACCGCAACCAGGAGTTCCTCGACCTCGTACCGGCCGGCGCCACCAAGGGCGCCGGGCTGCGGGCCCTCCTGGACGGGCCCCTGGCGGGACGGGACGTCGAGGTCTGGACCATCGGCGACTCCTGGAACGACCTGGACATGCACGCCGTCGCCGACCACGCCGTCGCCCTGCCCTGGTCCCCACCGGAGGTGACGGCCGCATGCGAGACGACCGCGGGCTCCATGGCCGAGCTCATCACCACGATCCTGGAAGGCGACCGAGCATGAGTGAGAACGGCAGGACCGGCGGCGGAAAGTCCCTCGGCACCCGGGTGCGCGACTGGTTCAACGGCGGGGATCCCGACGGGCGCGCCAAGCTCCGTGCCTGGGCCACCGGGGACGACGGCCGCTGGCGCGGATACACGCACTCCATGGGCAAGTACGTCACCTGGCTCATGGTCATCGCCTGCATCCTCTACCCCTTCACCCGGGGGATCGGCTCGATTCTGGCCCTGCTCGCGGCCATCTTCCTCATGGGGGGACGAGTCATGATCGAGCGCCAGGTGCGCCGCGACGTCTCCGACCTGGAGGAGGCCAAGCGCCAGTACGGGCTCACCCGCAACCCCGAGTACCTGCGGTTCATGACCCTGCGCGCCGAGGGGCTGCTCGAGGACAACAAGATCCTCACCCCCGACTCGCGCAGCCTCCTGCAGGACTACGCCCAGTGGGCCCGCGAGCGCCAGGAGCGCGAGGACAGGAAGCAGGCCAAGAAGGCCCGCAAGGCGGAGAAGAAGGCCCGCCGGGAGGCCGGTCAGGAGTCGGACGAGTCCGCTGACGCCGCTGCGAGGAATGAGGAGAATAAGGCTGCTGACGGCTCCTAGCGATTCCTCACGACTCCTGGGCGGCTCGCAGGCCGCTCTGAGGCGGTTGGAGACCGGCAGAACCTGAACGGAAAGGACTCCCATGCCACGCAGGCTCATCTCCACCGACCTGGACGGCACCATCGTCTTCAACGGGACGATCTCGCTGCGCGACCGCGAGGCCATGGCCCGGTGGCGGGCGGCCGGCAACCTCCTGGTCATCAACACCGGCAGGTCGGTCTCGGCGCTGGAGCACGTCGTGGTGCCCATGGGCCTGGAGTTCGACAACGCCATCCTCTACACGGGGGCCGCCATCGTGGACGCGGACATCAGGGTGCGTTACTCGACGGCCCTGCCGGCCGGCGTCGTCGAGGACATCCTCGACTTCGTCGAAGGGGCGCCGGGCGTCACCGTCTTCACCACCGGGCTGGACGAGGACCTGCTCGTCTACGACACGATCGGCTCCGGGTCGGACCTGCTGACCCTGTTCCGGCCGGCCACCCGGCGAGAGCTGGACGGGCGCGAGATCATCGGTGTGCCGATGCGCTTCACCGACCCGGAGATGGCCTCGCGCACCGAGACCTACCTGCACCGGCGCTGGGAGGGGCAGGCGGTGGGCTTCCGCAACCAGGACTTCATCGACGTCGTGCCCGCCTCGGCCTCCAAGGGGGCGGGCCTCAGGCAGCTGGTGGCGAGCCTTGCCGAGCCGCCCGCCCTGGAGACGGCCGGGGATGCGGGGGAGGCTCTGACCGGCGAGGCGAGTGAGGCGACGGTCGGCGGCTCGGTGGGTCCCGACGTCGGCTCGCGCTCGCCGGAGCCGGTGGAGACCTGGTCGATCGGGGACTCCTGGAACGACATCTCCATGCACCAGGCCGCCGACCACTCCTACGCCCTGCCCTGGTCGCCGCCGGAGGTGGTGGCCCAGTGCGACGGCACGGTCTCCAGCCTCGCCGACCTCATCGACTCCCTCATGGGCCGGCCCACTGCCTAGGTCCCGTACACTTCGACCGAATCTTCAAAAACGACGCGGCTCCGGGTCGATTTTGAAGATTTT
>ERZ773267.1607-NODE-1607-length-12353-cov-2.648317_pt1 | contig 12353 bp, 8 predicted proteins | sample MGYA00511959_ERZ773267 | MGnify/ENA primary metagenome ERZ773267 (study PRJEB29015, sample SAMEA2738165) | human oral metagenome | biome: human oral; feature: human-associated habitat; material: saliva | place: China | collected 2240 ... | reverse complement strand
GAAATCAAAAAAGCAGTAGGAGATAAGATGCCTTTGGTTTTACATGGCGGTACCGGCATTCCAGATGACCAAATTAAGAAGGCAATTTCTCTTGGTGTAGCGAAAATTAATGTAAATACGGAGCTTCAGCTTGTGTTTGCAAAGGCTACCAGAGAGTATATTGAAGCGGGATCGGATAAAAAGGGCAAGGGCTTCGATCCGAGAAAGCTTTTAAAACCGGGTGCTGAAGCGATTGTTGAGGAATGTAAGAAAAAAATTGCGCTTTTTGGTTGTGGCGGAAAAGCATAAATATCAAACGGTATTCCGAAAGTTGCAATCATAAAACAGAATTGTAAACATTGATATTTCGTAGTATTGAAACTTTTATATTTCAATGCTACGAAATATTCATTTATACCGAGTGTTGAAAGCAAGTGTACGATGTCTTGTTTATGATATTTTCAAAGCTATTGAAGGGGATGGAGAAGGATGGATAATTTTTCAAAGAATGTTTTTCATGACGGAATGATGCGGGAGAGACTTCCGAAGAATGTGTATATGAATTTGAAAAAAGCCATTCAAGAAGGGAATTCTCTGACCTTGGAGCTGGCGGATGCCGTAGCGCAGGGAATGAAGGAGTGGGCGATTGAGCAAGGAGCTACACACTATACCCACTGGTTTCAGCCGCTTACGGGAATCACGGCGGAAAAACATGAGGCTTTTTTAAGTCCTGTGGGAGAAGGAAAGGTCATGCTTGAGTTCTCCGGTAAGGAGCTTGTGCGTTCGGAAGCGGATGCATCCTCCTTCCCGTCAGGTGGTCTTCGAGCTACCTTTGAAGCAAGAGGATATACGGTCTGGGACTGTACCAGTCCTGCCTTTTTAAGAAGAGAAGGAGAAACTGTAACTCTCTGCATACCGACTGCCTTTTGCTCCTATACCGGAGAGGCACTGGATAAGAAAACGCCTCTGCTTCGCTCCATGGAGGCAATTAACAGGGAGGCTCTTCGTATATTGCGTCTTTTTGGAAATACCAAAAGTCGCTATGTCAAGCCATCCGTTGGAGCTGAGCAGGAATATTTTCTTATTGATCGTGAAAAATATCTGAAAAGAAAAGATTTGGTATATACCGGAAGGACTCTATTTGGCAGTATGCCGGCAAAAGGACAGGAGTTGGATGACCACTACTATGGTATTATTCGAAAGAGAATTGCAGAATTTATGCGGGATCTGGATGAGGAGTTATGGAGCCTCGGAGTTCCGGTGAAGACGGAGCACAATGAAGTGGCGCCCTCCCAGCATGAGCTTGCTGTAGTGTATGAAGAGGCGAATATTTCTCTGGACCATAATCAGCTTGTTATGGAAAGCCTGAAAAAAGTGGCTTCTCGACATGGTCTTGAGTGTCTTCTTCATGAAAAGCCTTTTTCCGGTGTGAACGGTTCAGGAAAGCACAACAACTGGTCTCTTACTACGGATGACGGCATCAATCTTATGAATCCGGGAGAAAGTCCGCATGAAAATATACAGTTTCTCCTGGTGCTCGCCTGTGTACTGGCTGCCGTAGATACGCACAGTGAGCTCCTTCGCATGTCTGCGGCAAATGTCGGAAACGATCACAGACTGGGAGCGGATGAGGCACCTCCCGCGATTATCTCCTGCTTTATCGGAAGTCAACTTGAGGGAGTAGTGGAGCAACTCATCGGTACGGGCTATGCTACGAAGTCCAATAAAAGAAAAAGCTTGACTATGGGAGTGAGCGCACTCCCCAATGTCCTTCAGGATGATACGGACAGAAACAGAACTTCTCCCTTTGCTTTTACCGGAAACAAGTTTGAGTTTCGTATGGTGGGCTCCTCCGATTCTATTGCCGGTGCCAACATTATCCTGAACACCATTACGGCGGAGCAGTTTAAGCTGGCAGCGGATTTTCTGGAACAGCAGGAAGACTTTGAAACGGCGGTACATGATTATCTGAAGAAGCTCTTAAGAGAGCATGAGCGGATTATTTTCAATGGGAACGGCTATGGAAAGGAATGGGTAGAGGAGGCGAAGAGACGAGGTCTTCCCAATCATCCGTCTATGGTGGATGCCATCTCTGCCTTGACCACGAAGAAGTCCATCGATTTATTCTCCTCCTTCGGCATCTACACGGAGACGGAGCTTAAAAGCCGGGAGCTAGTGGAGTACGAACATTACAGTAAGGTGATTTCCATTGAGGGAAGAGCCATGGTGAATATTTCCGGAAAACAGATTATTCCGGCAGCGATTCGCTTCGTACAAAACTTGGCGGAATCCTTAAATGCCGTTAAGGGTGCTTCTCCGAAGGCCAGCACCTATGCCCAGGAAAAGCTGCTAAACCGGGCCTCTCAGCATTTGGAGGATATGGAAAAGGCCAGAGAAAAGCTTCTGCAGCATTTGGAAGAGGCTGCGGAGCTATCGGAGGAAAAGGAAAAAGCCTTTTTCTTCCATAAGGTGATTACCAAGGATATGGCGGAGCTGCGAGAGCCGGCAGATTTACTGGAGACTATTATGGATAAGAGCCTATGGCCTTTCCCAAGCTATGGAGACCTTTTATACGAAGTTTCCGAAATTTAAGAATCAGACCGATCTTGCTCAAAAAATCATTTTGATTTTGACAGCCCCTTGTGAATAAAAATAAATTTCAATAAATCGTAAAGTAGTACAGGAGAAATTTTTTCTTTTTTCTATTATAATGTTCATAATATGACGATATATAATTATAATGAACGTTGCTGCCTAGCATAGAAGAGGAGAAAAAATGAATTCCTGTACTATTTTATTGCGAAATATGATGGAGCATCCGGAGTACAGCCAAAGACAATGGGCTGAGGAAACAGGGATGTCCCTGGGAAAGGTGAATCAGTGTATCAAGCACTGGGAGGAAGAGGGCTATCTGGAAAAACAGGAAGGCAAGGGAGAGAAGCGGAACCTTACGGAAAAAGGGAAGGCTTTTTTGCAGGAGCACAAGGTGGATGCAGCCCTGATTTTGGCTGCAGGCTTCGGCTCCCGCTTCGTTCCCCTAACCTATGAATGTCCCAAGGGATTGCTGGAGGTTTTTGGGGAAAGAATGATTGAGCGGCAGATTAAGCAGCTCCATGAGGTGGGGGTTAAGGATATCACCATCGTGGTAGGATATTTGAAGGAGAAGTTTGACTACCTTGTGGATGCTTATGGCGTGAAGCTTTTATATAATCCGGAGTATTCTACGAAGAATACCATCGGCACCCTGTATCATGCCCGAAAGGCGGTGGAGGGGAAAAACTTTTATATTCTTTCTTCCGATAACTGGATGCGGGAAAATATGTATCACAGCATTGAGCCCCTATCCTGGTATGCTGCCAGCTACATGGCAGGAGAAACCAAGGAGTGGGTTTTAGACTGTGGAAAGGACGGACAGATTAAAAGAGTGGAGGTAGGCGGAGAAGATGCCTACTGTATGTACGGTCCGGTGTTCCTGAAGAAGGAATTTTTCTCTGCACTTCGCCCCTTTATAGAGGAATACTACCATAGGCCGGGGACGGAAGATTTTTACTGGGAGGATGTGCTCCGTTTAGAGTTAAAGCATTTGCCCCCAATCTATCGAAATGAGCAAAAGGACGGACAGATTTATGAATTTGAAAATTTAGAAGAGCTGCGTCTTTTTGATGAAAAGTACAATGACCATTCCGGATCGGAAGCCATGGAGCTGATTTCTTCGGTTTTTCGGATTCCGGAGCGGGACATTGTGAAGCTTCGTTGCTTAAAGGCGGGAATGACCAATAAATCCTTCCTTTTCAGCATCCATGAGGAAAGTGAAAATAAAGACTATGCCGGAAAGGATTTCATTTGCCGAATCCCCGGAGTGGGAACCGGCAAGCTGATTAACAGAAGAGAAGAGGAGGAAATTTACAGCATTGTAAAAGATCTGGAGATTACAGAGGAGCTTCTGTACTTTAATCCGGAAAACGGCTATAAGATTTCCCGCTACTATGAGGAAGCCAGAAATGCAGACTTTTCCAAACAAGAGGAAAGAAGAGCCTGTATGAAGCTATTATTAAAGCTGCACGAAGGAAAAAAAGAGGTGAATCACGTCTTCTCCCTGGGAGAAAAAATCCAATATTACGAGGATATTTGCCTGGAAGGAGGCGGAGAAATCCCCTATCAGGACTATGGAAAAATCAAAGAAGGGATGAAAAGGATGCTTCAGTTTACGGAAGCAACGAATCCCCCCCTTTGCCTTTGCCATATCGATGCGGTGCAGGATAACTTTATCTTCACAAAAGAAGGAGTTAAGATGATTGACTGGGAGTACGCAGGCATGGCAGACCCCTTACTGGATATCGCCATGGGAGCAATCTACTCCTATATGGATTTTGAAGAAGCCAAGCAATTTTTAAAAGATTATCTGCAAGTGGCGAAGGCGGAAGGAAAAGAAAAACCGCTGATCCTGAGCAGAAGAACAGAAGAAGATTTGGAGAAACTACTGATTGCCTATATGGGATTATCAGGACTGCTATGGAGCCTGTGGTGTGCTTATAAGATGAGAAAAGGACAGGAATTTGGAGAATACAGTCTGAAAATGCTTAGATACTTCAAGGATGCCAAGAAAATTTTGGGAATTTAGGACCGGAATCGTTTTTAGATTTGAAAGAATTTGAAAGCCATGAGCCTAAACTTGTCTATACGCCTTTTGCTAAAACTTGGCTAACAGTCATAAGTCTACGGTGTTTACTCAGCCATAAGCCTAAAAGTGGCGAAGCCACTTTTATAAAAAGCAGCCGATGCAGATTTTTGCTCATAAGCTAGCTTATGGACAAAAATCCGTATCGGTTGCTTTAGCATTCCTACGGAATGCGTAGGCTTATGGCGTGCAGCCCGAATGCGTAGGCTTATTATGGCGTATAGCCAACGCAGGCTTAAACGTATAGAATTCATGAGTTTATAACCTGCACAGGCCAGCCTACTCATTCTTATAACGCCTATCCAAATCGCCGATAAGAATAAGAACAATTCTTTATACTATTTTTACTTTTATTCTCCATAAAATAGTATAAAATAATTCTATTGCTAAAAAAATATCAAAATTCAAGGAGGAATCCCATGGCAAAAACAATACTAGTAGGAGCTAACCACGCAGGAACAGCCTGCGCAAACACCATTCTGTCCTATCCCAATCAGGAGCTTACCATTTATGACCAGAACAGCAACATTTCCTTTTTAGGATGTGGAATGGCACTCTGGATCGGAGAGCAGATTCATTCTGGAGACGGCCTGTTCTATGCAAAGCCTCAGGACTTTCTGACAAAGGGAGCAAAGGTCAACATGGAGTCTCAGGTGCTTTCCGTGGATTATGACAAAAAGACCGTTAAGGTACAGCTTAAGGACGGACAGGTGATTGAAGATCACTACGACAACTTGGTTTTTGCTACAGGATCCATCCCCAACAGAATCCCGGTAAAGGGATTTGATTTAGAGAATGTGCAGATGGTAAAGCTTTACCAGAACGCTGCGGAGGTTATTGAAAAGCTGAAGAATAAGGGCGAATTCAAGAAGGTATGTGTCCTTGGAGGAGGCTATATCGGAGTGGAGCTGGCGGAAGCCTTCCAGCGTCTTGGCTTGGAAGTAACCTTGATCGATATGGTGGATCGTATCCTTGCAGGATATTTTGATGCTCCCTTCTCCGATGAGTTAAAGAACAGAATGGAAGAGCACGGCATTAAGCTGGCTTTGGGAGAGAAGGTAGAAGAGTTCTTAGGAGAAGGCAAGGTATCCGGCGTTAAGACCGATAAGGGTGTATATGATGCGGATATGGTCATCTGTGCTGTGGGCTTCAGACCGAATGCAAGTCTGGGAGCGGACCACTTAAAGCTGTATCAAAACGGCGCTTATCTGGTAAACAGAAAGCAGCAGACCAGCGATCCTTCCGTTTATGCCATCGGAGACTGTGCAAGCCTTTATGACAATGCAAGAGGCAGAGAAAATTATATCGCTTTGGCAACCAATGCGGTACGTTCCGGCGTTGTGGCAGGCCATAACATCTGCGGAACTCCTGTGGAAAGCTTAGGCGTTCAGGGCTCCAGTGCTTTAGGAATCTACGGCTACAAGCTGGCTTGTACCGGACTTTCCTTAGCGGCAGCGGAGAGAGAAGGCATGGACGTATCCTACGAGGATTACGAGGATACACAGTTCCCCGCCTTCATGGAAGTGGAGAATCCGAAAGTAAAGATTCGCATTGTTTACAAGAAGGATGATAAAAAGATTGTAGGTTGCCAGTTAGGCTCCAGCTACGATGCAACCGCCATCATTCATTTCTTCTCTTTGGCTATTCAGAAGGGACTGACCATGCCGGAGCTTCCCTTGGTGGATCTCTTCTTTATGCCTCACTTCAATCAGCCCTATAACTATGTCACCAGAACAGGATTGAACTGGCTGAATAAGGAATTAGGCTTAAAGAGCTAAGAAACATCCTTAAAAACGGAAAAAATTCTTATAATTGTTAAGGAAAAGTAAGAGCTTAGTATAGAAATTGGAAATGAAGCTATGCTATAGTGTGAAAAGAAAAATGGGCAGTTTTCTAAGAGAAGAGAGCTGCTTTTTTGATAATTTTACGAAGAATCCGCTTCAAAGGGGGAAGATTATGAATTTAGTCAAAAAATTCGGCTTAAAAGCTTTGGCCGTAGGGGTTTGTGTGGCCAGCCTTTCGCTGACTGCATTTGCCGCTGGCTGGGGACAGCAGAATGGAAAGTATTACTTTGTGGATCCTAAGACCAATCAGAAGGTTAGCGGAAAGTGGATTCATACATCTTCCGGATATTATTACATTGGAGCCGATACCTATATGGTAACCGGCTGGAAGAAGATTAATAACGCCTGGCACTACTTTCGTCCATCGGGCCTTATGGTAACCGGTTGGAGAGAGATTGATAAGCAGTGGTATTACTTAAAGACAGACGGTACCATGCAGACCGGCTGGTTGAAGTTGCAGAAGGACGGAAAGGACGTTTGGTATTATCTGAAGGCTTCTGGTGTTATGGCCAAGGGATGGAGAAAGATTTCCGATAAATGGTACTATTTCCGTCCGGAAGACGGCTCTTTGGTTATGGAACAGTGGCAGAAGATTTCCGATAAGTGGTATTATTTTGGAAATGACGGTGCTATGCAGACCGGATGGTTACAATTAAACGGAACTTACTACTATCTTTCCGCAAGCAACGGCAATATGGAAACAGGCTGGAAGACGGACACCGACGGCAATAAGTATTATTTGGATCCTTCTAACGGTAAGATGGCAAGAGCTTGGACCAAGATTGAGGACGCTTGGTACTATTTCCAGGATAACGGTAAGATGGTGAAGGGATGGTTAAAGGAGAAGAGCCATTACTATTACTTACAGGACGGAAAGATGCTCAGCAATACCACCGTTAATCTGGAGGGAAGAGACTTCAGCTTTAATGAGCACGGTGTATGTACCTCCGATACTTCCAATGTAACGGCTACCGAAGCCAATGCCAATGCCAACAACAATAGCAACAATAACAACAATAACAATGTAGGACCCGGCGGAACCGGTAGCAATACTCCCGGAGGCGACAGCAATAGCCAAAGCAGTCCTGCAAACGGAGACGGCCCAAGCAGTAACGGCCCCGGAGGAAGCAATTCCTCTTCCTCTACTCCCGGCGGTGCTCAGGGACAGGGAACCATTCAGGAAGGCAATACCCAGGGACCGCAGTAATATAGAATTGCAGGGAGTGCGATAGGGCTTTTTGCCGGGAATTCTCTATAGAATTTTTGATAAGGGCTTTAGGACAGGTCTTGCGGTAAAAAAATCAAATAAGAATAATGCTTCTAAAGAATAGGTCTGAAGATGGGGATTCTGAAAATGCCCCGTTTTCAGACCTATATTACATAGAGGCTTTTACAGAGCTAAGCTTTTATACAGAACTAAGCTTTTATACAGAACTAAGGTTTTATAAAGAAATATGGTTTGGTACGGAACTAAGGTTAATAAAAATTTACGCTTGTATATTGCCGCAAAACAGGGAACTTATGCTAAAATATGGCAAGAAATTTACTCGTCAGGAATCGGTTTATTGTTTCTTAGAGAGGAGTAGGAATGATAGAGGATTATTTAGAAGCCAAAAAATTAGGAGACAGAGCCTATAGAAATGCCCTTTTGACAGGGCAGTATCCTTATTTGGAAGCTTTGGATGATAAATTAAAGGATGAAGAAATCCAGGGGGAGAACCGTCTTGGAGTCTTGGAGATACCCTTGGAAGATATTGTGGGAACCAAAACCACCGGAAGGCAGCAGGCTTTTTCCAAGAATTTTATGCCGATTTTAGGGGCAAAAACGGAATTTGCCTTTAAATGGTCGGCTCTTTATGATTCCGTCAGGGAAGAAGGAGTTCGGGAGCCTATTTTGGTTTATGAATATATGTACAAATTTTATGTACAGGAGGGAAACAAGAGAGTTTCCGTCAGCCGCTTTAATGAAGCGGTTTCCATTCCCGCTACAGTAATTCGTATATTACCGAAGCGCACAGAGGAACGGGAAAATAAGCTGTATTATGAATTTGTGGATTTTTATAAATGTACCGGAATCTACAGAATTCGTTTTTCGGAGCTGGGAGCCTATGACCGGCTTTGTCAGGTAATGGGGAAAAAACCGGGAGAGCTTTGGGAAGAGGAGCTTTGCCGAGACCTTCGTGCGGCCTATTCTCGTTTTGCGGAGCTCTATATGCAAATGGGTGGAGGAAAGCTGGGAAATACTATCGGAGATGCTTTCTATGTATATCTTACCGTCTTCGGGATGGAATCTATTTTGCATAACAGTACAGAGGAAATTAAAGAAAATATAGAACGCCTTTGGAATGAATATAGAAAGTCTGCCGGAGATGTGGTACTGGTACAGAATCCTGAGGAAGTGAAAAAAGTCAGCGGCTTTATGGACTTGTTCCAGAGCGGAAAGCTCTATAACGGAAAGCATCCTCTGAAGATTGCTTTTCTGTATGAACGTACGGTACAGGATTCCACTTGGGCCTATGCCCATGAGCTGGGACGAAATTACATTATGGAGAAGTTCCGAGGCTTGGTAGAAACGAAGATTTTTGAGTCCTGTAATACGGAGGAGCGTATTCAGGATAGTATAGAGGAGGCCATTCGCTGGGGAGCAGAGCTCATTTTTACCACAGCCAGCCTGATGGCTCAGCTTAGTATCAAGATGGCTCTGGAGCATCCGGAGACCTCCATCCTGAATTGTTCGGTAAATACCTCTTACAATTCCATTCGTACCTACTATGGCAGAATGTATGAAGCCAAGTTTTTGATGGGAGCTTTGGCGGCATCCATTACCGATGGAAATGACTTAGGCTATGTGGAGCAGTTTCCGCTGTACGGAACCATTGCCAATATCAATGCCTTTGCCATCGGCGCCCAGTTTATCAATCCCTGGAGCAAAGTACATCTTTCCTGGAGCGGTTTGCAGGACGGAAACTGGAAGGAAGAGTTTCGGAAGCAGGGAATCAGAACGATTTCCGGACCGGAATTTGCGAAGCCGACAGAAGTCAGCAGAGAATTTGGACTTTATATCAGGGAAGAGGGAGAGAAGGTCTTTAATGTGGCGGCTCCGGTTTATGACTGGGGAAAGTATTATGCTTTGATTTTGCAGTCGATTCTAGAGGGCTCCTACCATGCCAACAGCTTGGCTAAGGCCCATAATGCCTTGAACTATTATTTTGGACTGAAGGAAGGGGTTATTGATATTATTCTTTCCCGGGATTTAAGCTATGCCTCTAAAAAATTGATTTCCATCTTAAGGAGAGAAATTGTAGAAGGAAGTCTTGCTCCCTTTTCCGGAGAAATTCATAGCCAAAGCGAAAGAATTCGAAGAGAAGGAGCGGAAAGTTTAGATTTGGAAGAGATTGTAGATATGCGTTGGTTAAATGATAATGTGGTGGGAGAAATCCCTCCCTTGGACCGATTTACCAAAGAATCCCAAGAGGCTATCCTGTCGGGAGGATTTTTACTGTGAGAATATTATGTATAGCAGATGAGGAAAATAAGGGTTTATGGGATCATTTTGATAAGGGAAAGCTAAAGGATATCGACTTGATTCTTTCCGCAGGAGATTTACACTCCGATTACCTGCAGTTTTTGGTTACCATGGGCAAGGCACCTCTTCTTTATGTGCACGGAAATCATGACCAGGGCTACGAGAAAAGACCGCCCTTAGGCTGTGAGTGCATCGAAGATAAGGTTTATGATTTTAAAGGACTTCGTATACTGGGACTGGGAGGCTCCTTCCGTTACAAGCCCGGAGACCATATGTATACGGAACAGGAGATGCAGAAGCGCATTCAAAAAGTAAAGAAAGACATTGTCCTAAAGAACGGCTTTGATATTTTACTGACCCATGCACCGGTGAAGGGGTACGGAGATATGGAAGACTTGCCCCATCAGGGCTTTCAGGCCTTTGAGGACTTATTGCAAAAATATAAACCCAAGTACATGATTCACGGGCATATTCATAAAAGCTATGGAGACGCCTATAAACAAGAGCGTATGCATTCCTCAGGCACGAAAATAATTAATGCATTTGATAAATATATTTTAGATATTGGGGAGGATGAATATCCCAATGAGGGAAAGACGGGATCTTTCCTCTATGACCTATACAAACAAGTAACCCACAAAAAGGGAAGAGGAACATTATGATTGAAGGGCAGTGGCTAAGCAAGCTGCAGGGAGAATTTCAAAAACCCTATTATAAAAAACTCTATGAAACCGTGAGAGAAGAGTATAAGCATCATACTATTTTTCCTCCCAAGGAAAAGCTTTTTCGAGCTTATAGCCTTTGTCCCTATGAAAAGCTGAAGGTAGTCATTTTGGGTCAGGACCCGTACCATAATTTTGGGCAAGCCCAGGGCTTATCTTTTTCCGTGGGAAAAGGCATTCCCTTTCCCCCTTCCTTACAGAATATTTTCAAAGAATTACAGGAGGATATAGGCTGTAAAATTCCGAAGAGCGGAGAGTTGGATGCCTGGGCAAAGCAAGGGGTGCTTCTTTTAAACACGGTGCTTACGGTTCGAGCCCATGAGGCCAATTCTCATAGGGGCATCGGCTGGGAGGAGTTTACGGATGCAACCATACGGGCCATAGAAGAAAAGGAAGAGCCCGTGGTTTATATCCTTTGGGGATCCTCTGCCCAGAGTAAGGCAAAGATGATTCATCAAAAAAGACGATTGATCTTAAAAGCCCCCCATCCAAGTCCTTTAAGCTCTTACAGGGGATTTTTCGGATCCAGGCCTTTTTCCCAGTGCAATGCCTACCTTCGAAAGGAAGGGCAGGAGGAAATTGACTGGGCTTTGTAATGATAAAAATAGAAAGGTTAGAATATTTCATGAACATTGTTGAGTTATTAAAAGTCATTGTTTTCTCTTTGGTGGAGGGCTTTACCGAGTGGCTTCCCATTTCCTCCACAGGACATATGATTTTACTGCAAAGTATTATTCCTTTGCAGCAAAGCAAGGAGTTTTTCTCCACTTTTGAAGTTTTGATTCAGCTGGGGGCGGTTGGAGCGGTAATCAAAGAATTTTTCTTCCGTATCTGGCCTGTAGCAAGAAGATCTCAGGGTAAAGGCTACTACTTGGAGCAGGGAAAATGTATTTTGATCGGAAAAATTTTAGTAGCTTGTCTTCCTGCAGCGGTTTTGGGACTTTTGCTGGATGATTTTTTGGATGCTCATCTTTACAATGCCTTTGTGGTCTCACTGATGCTGATTCTCTATGGTATCTTCTTCATTTTACTGGAAAGAAGAAATGAGGGACATCAGTTTCATACTTTAACTGTAGAGGAACTTTCTTGGAAAAATGCTCTTCTGATTGGACTTTTCCAGTGCTTGGCTCTGATACCGGGAACCTCCCGTTCAGGAGCTACTATTTTGGGTGCCATGCTTCTATCGGTAGGAAGATTGGCAGCCACGGAATTCTCCTTCTTCTTAAGTGTGCCGGTGATGGCAGGAGCCAGTCTTTTAAAACTGATTAAGCATGCAGGGAATTTCGGTGCAGGACAATGGTTTATGTTACTTTTATCCATGCTCTTGTCCTATTTTGTCAGCCTATACTGTATTCGTTTTTTACTGCGCTATATTCGCAGTCATAATTTCCTTCCCTTTGCTTACTATAGAATTCTCTTTGGCGGCGTGATTCTTTTATGGTTTGCCGTGTCCCATTTGGTGCTGTAAGAAATCCGTAATGGCACTGTAAAGGAAAGGGGCTTGTTTAGAAAAGTCTACTTCGTTATGCTTAAACGGTCGATATACTAGGAGAATAAAAAAGGAAAAGAGGGAGTAACATGAAAGCAAGAGGAGTAGTTTTAGC
>ERZ773267.1603-NODE-1603-length-12362-cov-20.687495_pt1 | contig 12362 bp, 10 predicted proteins | sample MGYA00511959_ERZ773267 | MGnify/ENA primary metagenome ERZ773267 (study PRJEB29015, sample SAMEA2738165) | human oral metagenome | biome: human oral; feature: human-associated habitat; material: saliva | place: China | collected 2240 ... | reverse complement strand
CGCCGTCAGAGCTTGACTTCGTCAATCTCTTTGACTAAACTTTGAGCCTAAGGTCTCAAAGTTTGCGAAAATAGCGCCACGGCGAAGAGTATCGCCTTTGGTTCGCTTCGCTCACTATTGGTAAAGCTGAACCATTGTTTATCATTCTTTCATAGTTTATTGTCATTTCGGACAAGGTTTTTAAGTTCTCTAGCCTAGTTATACACTACCACCATTGCTGGTCTTAGGATGCGGTCATGGAGTTTGTAGCCTTTTTGGAAGACTTGCGCAATGGTATCTGCTGTATGTTCGTCATCTGCTGGAACGGTTTGGATGGCCATATGATAGTTATGGTCAAATGCTCCGTCCGCCGCGATTTCTTCAATCCCTTCTTCTTTAAGGGCATGAACCAAGCTTTCTTGCACCATTTCCAGACCTTTTTTGACATCGTCTGTCAATCCTTCAACGGAAAGCGCACGCTCAAGGTTATCCAAGGAAGGTAAGATAGCTTTCCCTAAATCTTGGCTTCGATAGCGTTGCAAGAGTTGGCGTTCCTCATTGGCACGACGTTGGATGTTTTGCATTTCCGCATGAGCGCGAAGGTATTTATTTTCAAAGTCTTCTGCACGCTCATTGGCTAGTTCTAGTTCTGATTTTTCAGGAGTAGTTTCATCAGCTTCTTCAGCGGTTTCTACAGCCTCTTCAGCAGTTTCTACCACTTCCTCTTCTTTTACTTCTTCGTTTTTTATTTCCTCAGACATTTTTCGCCTCCTTTTTTAGGAATTTATGTAATTTCATGTTCAACTCACCTCATAATGATTACTACTCAAATATCGGTAGAAATCGATGAGTTTCATAGTTAGAACTCGATTGACAACATTGAGTTGACTAACCACCTTTTGGTAATCCAGATTGACTGGCCCAACCACCGCCAGCATACCAAAGCCCCGATAGGGAATCAGGAATTTGCTGGAAATCAAGGTTAGATTGGCCAGACAGTCCTCTTGGCTAGCTGCGACTCGGACATTTTGCATTTGATCCTCGGCTAAGCTGTCACGGATTTCAAAGGCGACCTTCTGCCGATCATCAAAGAACTGATAGGCCTCAAGATCCGCAAAACGTAACAACTGGACCTTACCAGCTACAGCTACTTTTTCCGAAAACATCTGAGCAAAAATATGCTCAAAGAGATCGAGAACATTGTCCGTCGTCGTAAAGTAACGCTGGATAATCTGCGGGATCTCCGTCCGAATCTTATAGTGAATATCTAAGACCGTCTGTCCCAGAAAGCGCTCCTGAATCATATCCCTCAAGCGCAGTAGGTCTTCCTGGAGAAAATTCCTAGGAATCATGAACTGACTGGTCAGGGTATTGGACTCATCCAGAGTAAAGACCGCTAAGGCTGCATGCTGACTGAGAACCACGATATCAAAAGCTGTCAGGCGCTGCCGACTAGGCTCGACGTCAAGGGCTACAACCGTGCAATCACTCAACTCTGCCAAGACATCTGCCGCCCGCTGTAGGATATCCTCCAGCTTGAAAAACTCTTGATCGAAGGCCTTGACGACCTCGTAGAGCTCATTTTCCGCCAACTGGTCAAAGGACAAGGAATTCCGGACGAAATACTGGAAACCAGCGACACTGGGCTTGCGGCCACTTGATGTATGGGCCTTTTCCAGCAGTCCTTCCTTTTCCAAGGCTGCCATGTCATTACGGATGGTGGCACTCGAAGACTGGATAGACTCTTGCAAGGCTTTAGAACCGACAGGCTCCTGCGTCTTGGTAAAGATATCAATAATTAGATTTAAAATCTCATTTTGGCGTTCTGTTACCAAGGACCTCACCTCTCTTTAGAAAATTTCCAGCCACTGGCGAGATTTTATTTTTTATATTTAGCACTCTAACACATCGAGTGCTAAGTTATGATTCTATTATACACTCTTAAAAATGAATGTCAAGACAAAAACTCAAAAAATTAGCACTCTTTTTGCAAGAGTGCTAAAAATCAGTCTCAAGTCCTAGAAAACTTTATTGGACGGAATTCCCTTTACAATTCTTTTGGTGAGCTTTAAGCTTTTTCATAGCCCAATCATAGTGGCTGGATGTGGCGCTGACAAAATAGGAGCCCAAGGTCGTTCCACCCGTCCATTTATAAACTCCTTTAGAAAATAATTCTTCATTGGTCAAGGTTGCGGCTAGGTCTAGGACAGCTCTATGTGAACTAGCCAGCAAAGAACTTGCCTCCTCAAGAGAGGTTTGCTGGTGCTTTTCCCAAAATGCGATATTCATCTCACCATAAGTTCTCCAATTGTAGGGAGCAGGCAGGAAGGACTTCTCTTCTCCCCTTTGATTGGCCTCTACCCAGTTGAGCAGCAGCTGGTGCCATTCATAAAGATGGATTAAGACATCCCTCAGATTCCGATCGCGCTTCCAGTGGGCTTCTTTCTTTTTCTCATCCTTTGAAAAATCAAAGGGCCTCGCCAACTCTTCTGCTGTCATGTTCGAAATGAGCAGATTGAGTTTTTCAAAATTTTCTGTAGCTGCAGCCAGCAAATCTTTTTTTGTTGTAGGTCTTGGCATGTTACATTCCTCCTATCTGACATCATACCTTAAGATGGTTTTCAGCTTTTCTTCTGGTGTCCTATTTTTGTTGCTCAAGTAAATCTCTCTGTGAACTTGGCCGCATCTCTCCAGTCCCAAGCTGCTTGCCAGCTCGTCCATTTTCTCAAAAGAGGCCGGCTCACTATCATAACTTCCTATATGTAGGATCTGAATAGCCCGTTCCTCTGGCAAGCTCTGTAAACGGATATCGTCGTAGAGAGGATTGGGCTTTTTCTTGCGGACATTCTCAAGCGCCGCCGCAAACATATCCTGAGTGATGACATTGGGCTGCTGAATCATGAGCTGATAGCGCAGCTGACTTTTATCGAAGCCTTCCCCAGCAGCTTTTTCCCAGATACCTTCTAAAGGATAAACTGTGAAATCCGTCACCTTATCTTCCGCCTCATCTTTCATCATGGATTTAAAGAGCATTTTTATGGAATAGGCCAGTGAATAAAGGGCAGATACCCGCTCAGAGAAATCCGCTTCATTGGGGTCGCCCTCGCCTTCAATCACAATGAACTGTTGACTCGGCACCTCTACTAGCTCTGGCTTTTGCTTGGCCCCATAAAGACCTTTCTCGCCCTTTCTCCATTCATATTTCATCTTGCTGCCTCCTTTTCTCTTCTTATCTATTAGTATACAAGAAGATACCTGACACCCTATGTCAGGTTTTATATTTTTCTACCAGCTGATGAATCATTTCTTTCATTTTCACTCGGATTTCGGGCGGATCTAAGACCTCCACAGCGTCTGCAAAGGACAGGATGTAACTATATAGACGCTGGTCATTGGGAATTTCTATTTCTGTATACAGATTTCCTTCGGCATCTGTCCGAATGTCTCCGCCTAATTCGTCATAAACCCTGAAGGCCACTTTGCGATCAAACTTGACTGCCAGTTTAATGGTATCTTCGTAGGCCAGTTCTTTTTCCAAGACGACATCTTCAAAGCTGTCCTCAAACCTTTCCTCCAGCCGCTCCAGATTTTTCATCCTAGATAGCTTAAAATACCTGAATTCCTGTCGCAAGAGGCAAAAAGCATAGAGGTACCAATTCTGACTTTTAAAGAACAAACGGACAGGCTTGACACGGCGATTTGTCTCCTGACCATCACTAGCTAAGTAAGAAAAAGAAACAAGGTGCTTGCCTAGAATCGCAGTTCTCAATTGATGAAAGATATCTTCATATGCCTTATCGTTTTGCCAGTGATTAAAATCGATTTCGATCCAGTTGGAATTTTTGACTTGAAATAGCGCCGAAAGCTTTGTAAGTAGGTCACTCTGGTAAAGATGACAGGTACTATCCAGACCTTGCAGAGCAGCCATGATCTGCTCTTTCTCCTCCGCTGTCAGTAAGGACTTCCGCAAGACAAAATCCTCTGCGATTTCTATGCCGCCACCCTTTCCTTGCATGGTATAGATCGGAATCCCAGCGCTACTTAGAGAGTCTACATCTCGATAAATGGTCCGAACCGAAACTTCGAATTTCTCAGCCAGGTCCGTTGCAGTCACTTTCCCTCTCTCCAAAATGTAGTACAATATCCGAAATAGTCTATTATTCTGCATGCTTGCTCCTTCTCCTCTTCCTATTATACAATACTTGCCATAGTATGTCATATTTAGGCAGATTAGACCTCGGATAATCTGAAATGAAAGAGAGAGTGGAACAGAAATCGGTAATTCGTTAGAATTCGATTTCGTCGCCCACCTCCGCACAGTTGAGTAGGGCTATAAAAGCTGATGAAATCAGCCTAGTAGAGCCCACTCAACCACTGCGTCTGCTCGACAATCCAAAGACAATTAAGAGGCTAGGACTTTTGTCCCAGCCTCCTTTTAGTGATTAGAAACCTTATTTTCAATAGATCTTGTTTGTATTTGTTTCCCTGACTACTTCTGGCTAAACTTTGCCATTATTTCCTGTAACTGGAGCCAAGGTTGGCAGAGCCACTCCTTCTTTTAGCAGGGCTTCATGGTAGAGTCTGTAAAAAATATGGTAGATACTGGTCTGCATGCCGCCCTCTACTGTCAAGCTGACCCGAAAATTAAACTGGCCATTAGCAGCCATCTGCGGGCCTAGAATATCAGGCTCCTTCATAATCTCTGGATGTTGTGGCACAGCTTCCTGATTGACAGCGGCGATAATCCGATAAATCTCATCCAAATCCGTCTCAGCATAGATAGGAATATCAATCAGAACTCGCATATCGCCACGAGAAAGATTGCTGACGACGGTGATATTCCGGTTGGGCACAAAGTGAAGAGTCCCGTCCGCATCACGTACCTGCGTAGTCCGAATCCCAACACTTACAACGGTTCCTGCAATCTTGATAGCACCATTGGTCAAGCGAACATTGTCCCCTACATCCAACTGATGCTCTAAGAGAATAAAGAAACCGTTGACCAAGTCAGACAGAAAGCCCTGAGCTCCCATCCCAATGGCTACACCAGCAATCCCTGCCCCAGCCAAAAGACTTGAGACCGGCATTCCCAAAATGGATAAAATCCAGTAGAACAAAAGAAAATAAAGGGTATAATTGAGCAAATTCTCAATCAGACGTGTAATGGTCTTTTGCCGAGCCTCATCCTGCCGAGATAATTTCAAAGATGGCGCAATCAGTCTAGTCACAAAGAGATGGAGAATTTTCTTAGCCACCCAAAATAGTAAACACAAAAAGACCAAGGAGACGAATTTCGAAAACACATCATCCAGAATAGCTGACCAGTCAAATTGCTGGAAATAGCGCGTAAAAACATTCCCATTAGCTGTCATTCTTTCCTCCTATGAGATACAAAAATCTTATTCATTATACCACAAAGGGCAACAGATAGGCATTAAAGCATCCCTATTCCGCATAGTGAATACTAAAAAACATTGATTTTATACGACCTCTAGCGTGTAATGGAAAGCAGTTTATTTTAGAAAGGAATCTACTATGTTTCATCGAATTCTTTCTGCTTGGAATCGTGCCAATCTTATCAAACGGATTTCTATCGGGATTATCACAGGCGCCCTGCTGGCTCTCATATTCCCACAAGCCAGCGCCATTAGCCTACTGGGACAAATCTTTGTCGGCGGTCTAAAAGCTATCGCACCATTGCTCGTTTTCACCCTCGTTGCCAATGCCCTCTCTCAGCACCAAAAAGGGCAGAAAAGCAATATGAAAACCGTCACTATCCTCTATCTAATAGGAACTTTTGCGGCTGCCCTTGTCGCCGTCCTCGCCAACTATATCTATCCTGTGACCATTGAGCTAACCGCAGCCAGCTCGGAAGTTAGTCCACCGAAAGGCATCGGCCAAGTTTTGAGCAATCTCCTTCTCAACCTTGTCGATAATCCAATCAACGCCCTGAACAAGGCCAATTATATCGGCATTCTGTCTTGGGCAGTTGTTTTTGGGGTGGCCATGCGAGAGGCCAGTCAGCAAAGTAAAGAACTCTTTAAAACACTGGCAGATATTACTTCAAAGATTGTCGAATGGATTATCAATCTGGCTCCCTTTGGTATTTTAGGACTAGTTTACACGACCATTTCTGGCAAAGGATTTGAGGCGCTCAAGAGCTACGGCATGCTCCTGCTCCTACTATTAGCTTCCATGGCTCTTGTCGCTCTGGCCGTCAATCCCTTGATCGTCTCCATCGTTCTTCGAAAAAATCCTTATCCACTGGTTTGGCGCTGCTTAAAAGTCAGTGGCGTCACTGCCTTTTTCACCCGTAGTTCTGCTGCCAATATCCCTGTTAATATGAAACTTTGTCGAGATTTGGGCCTCAATCCTGAAACCTACTCGGTCTCTATCCCACTCGGTTCAACCATCAACATGGCAGGAGCAGCGGTGACAATCAATACGCTTACCCTCGCAGCGGCCAATACACTAGGCATTCAGGTGGACTTCGGAACAGCCTTTGTGCTCAGTATCGTTGCGGCCATCTCCGCCTGCGGGGCTTCTGGAGTGGCTGGAGGCTCGCTTCTCCTGATTCCTGTGGCTTGTAGCCTCTTTGGCATCCCAAACGATCTGGCCATGCAAGTCGTCAGTGTTGGTTTTGTCATCGGTGTCATCCAAGACTCTTGCAAAACTGCCCTCAACTCATCCACAGACGTGCTTTTTACAGCTACTGCTGAAATGAGCACCTGGCCCAAGGAAAAACGTTATTAAACAAAGCGCTGAGGCTAGGACAAAAGTCCTAGCCTCTCAATTGTCTTTGGATTGTCGAGCAAGACGCAGTGGTTGAGTGGGCTCTACTACGCTGATTTCATCAACTTTTACAGCCCTACTCAACTGTGCGGAGGTGGGACAACGAAATCGAATTCTAACGAATTACCGATTTCTGTCCCACTCTCAGTTTTTTATTTTGTCCTACGAGATACTTTCCTCACTCTTTCCTTAAAGAAGATTTAACTTTTTCTTAAAGCTAACTGATATCAGCTAGCTTTAAGCCGCAATCTGTATACTTTCTACAAATCATCTAAGAAAGAGGTATGGATATGGACTATCTAGTGATTCCGGCTTACGAGCCCGATTATAATTTGATTAAACTGATTCAAAAAATTCAGAGCAAGAGTGATTTTCATATCATTGTCATCGATGACGGTAGCTCAGCCAAGCGCCAGACAGTCTTTGAAAAGGCTGAACAATATGCGACTGTCCTCCATCACGAAAACAATCAAGGCAAAGGACAAGCATTGAAAACTGCCTTCACCTACATCCAGTCTCTGGGTCAATACGGAACCGTCATCACAGCAGATGCGGATGGCCAGCACAAGGTCTGGGATATTTTCCGAGTGGCAACCAAAGCTGCTAAAAATCCCAATCAGCTGATTCTGGGAGCACGCGCCTTTACTGGCAAGGTGCCTCTGCGCAGCCGCTTTGGCAACAGCCTGACTCGGACTCTCTTCAAAGCCCAGACTGGCGTAGCTGTCTCCGATACGCAGACCGGTTTGCGGGCCTTTACGACCAACATGATCCCCTTTATGCTGAAGGTAGAGGGGCAGCGCTATGAGTATGAAATGAACATGCTCTTAGAAGCCAGCAAGGAATATCCCATTTTGGAAGTGCCCATTGAGACGATCTATATCAATGACAATGAAGACTCGCACTTCCGACCAATTCGGGATGGACTCATGATTTATAAAAATATTTTCAAATTCGCCCTGACTTCTATCAGCAGCTTCGTCGTGGACTACATCGTCTACGCACTGGCTCTCTTGTTTTTAGCTGCTGCCCCGACCAGCCTGAGAATTCTCCTAGCCAATGGGATTGCCCGCTTGACCAGCTCGGTCTTCAACTACTCGACTAATAAAAAACTGGTCTTTAAGAACGACGACAGCATTCTCAAGACAGGGACTGGCTATTTCAGCCTAGCTCTGGTGCTCTTTATCCTAGACACACTGCTGATCCGCCTCTTCTACGCTGTCTTCGGTCTCAATCTTCTGCTTGTCAAGATCATCGTCGGGTTGCTACTCTTCACCGTCTCTTGGATGGTGCAAAAGAGATTTATTTTTAAGGAAAGGACACACACCGCATCATGAAATTTTTAAAGAAAGGCTATGCCTATGCCTCCATTTTCGGGCTACTTCTAACAGCTTCCTTCAGCTACTCCATCCTGAAAACCTTCGTCATCGCAGAGACCATTTCCACGGTCTCCAATACCGCTTCGACGGCTAATGCCGAGGCTACCAGCAAGGCTGCTGAAACAGCCACAGTGACAGATACCAGCTATTCAGACGATAACATCTCGGTCACCCTGACTGAAAAGACCGTCAATAATACTCAAGTCTATGTTGCCGATGTAACTGTCAGCTCCGCTGAATACTTGAAAACTGCCCTCGCAAACAACACCTACGGGAACAATGTCACCGCCAAGACCTCGGAAACGGCAGCTAATAACAATGCTATCCTAGCGGTCAATGGTGACTACTATGGAGCCAATACGACTGGCTATGTCATCCGTAATGGCGTTGTCTACCGCGATACTGTCCGAGAGGACGCCAGCAATGGGGATTTGGCTATTTACAAAGACGGCTCCTTTAAAATCATTTATGAAAATGAAATCTCTGCCGACCAGCTGGTCAAAGACGGGGTGGTCAATCTCTTAGCCTTCGGCCCAGCCCTCGTAGAAAATGGCGAGATTGTCGTGAATACCAAGTCCGAAGTCGGCCAGTCCATGGCTTCCAATCCACGAACAGCTATCGGTATCATTGATGAAAACCACTATATCATCATCGTTTCAGACGGACGCACTTCAGAAAGTCAGGGACTTTCCCTCTATGAAATGGCTGAAGTCATGAAATCTTATGGCGTCAAGACTGCCTACAACCTTGACGGCGGCGGCTCGTCCACTATGTACTTCAACGGTCAGGTCATCAACAAGCCTACCACCAACGGAAATATTTCAGAAAGGGCGGTGAGCGACATTGTCTACATCGGTTACTAATCCCAGCAAAAAACGTTTCAAAAAAACGGCTATCTCCTACATCCTGCTAACGATTTTCTTCTTTGCATTCAGCAGAATCTATGAATCCTTCAGTTTCGGGGAAACATCTGTCCACATGCACTATCTCTTTGCCCTTCCTCTAGCGGGCGGTATCCTCCTCCTGCTCTTCATGAAAATGATTCCCAACCTCTCTCGGCTCAGCCTCAACCTCTGGAACTCAGCTGTAGCCATCATAACAGCCGGCATGCTCTTCCGTGGTATCGTCAATCTCTCTGGACGCTCCACGACACTGGATATACCCTACTGGTATATAGGAGCAGCCTTTGCGGCTCTAGCTCTATTCTCCATGGTCTTTACGCGCAGTGTGTGGGGAAATAAAGAAACCAGCTCAATGTCTTAATCTCATAAAAAAACAGAAAGGTCGTGGTGTTGAAGCCACGACCTTTTCTTGAACACAAATCTGCTTTTTCTATGATCAACGATAGAACTTCTAAGAAAATCTTTGCCATCAAGTGAGAATGAGATCGACTTATAAAATTAGACGATTCTACCCTGATCAACAACCAGCTTGCCTGCTTTATAAACCTGATGGGTCAGGTTGGTAGCAAAGAAATAAAGTGGATAGTCGATATTCTTAGCATCTAGGATAGTAATGTCCGCCTGCTTGCCAGTGTCAAAGCTGCCAATCTTATCTTGGCGGTTAACTGAGTAGGCCGCATTGATGGTTACAGCGTTAAGGACTTCCACTGGCGTCAGACGCATCATAAAGCAACCAAGCTGCATGACAAACTGCAGGTTAGCTGTTGGGCAGGAGCCTGGATTGCTGTCGGTAGTCAGGGTAATGGCCATACCAGCTTCCAGCATCTTGCGGGCTGGTGCATAGGTATCTTCCATCAGACTGAAGGTAGTTGCCGGCAGGAGATTCCCGATTACCTTGGCTTCCGCCATCTTGCGAATGCCCTCATCTGTCGCTACCATCAAGTGCTCTGCACTGGTTGCTCCCAACTCAGCTGCCACATCTACTCCACCGATAGACTCAATTTCATCAGCATGGATACGGAGCTTGAAGCCCATTTCCTTAGCCTTAGAAAGTAAGTAGCGTGACTCGTCAGCTGTAAAGACACCTTTTTCACAGAAAATATCACAGAACTCAGCTAGATTTTCTGCCTTTACCCGAGGCAGCATTTCCTCGACGATGAGCTCCAGATATTCCTGAGAACGTCCTTTGTATTCTGGTGGAACAGCGTGGGCAGCCATAAAGGTCGAAACTAAATCAATCTCATGGTCACGGTCTAGAGCCCCAACGACATCCAGCTGGCGCTTCTCTGTTTCCCAATCCAAACCGTAGCCACTCTTGGCCTCGACAGTCGTCACCCCATGCAGCAGCATATAGTCCAGCAGTCTCTTAGACTTATCATAGAGAGTGTCAAAAGAAGCTTCTCGCGTTGCGCGAACCGTACTGAGAATACCGCCGCCTTGGGCAAGAATTTCCAGATAAGGGACACCGGCTAATTTCTTAGCAAATTCATGCTCTCGGCTGCCGCCATAGACCAAGTGAGTGTGACAGTCGATTAAGCCGGGCGTCGCAATCTTACCCTCATAAGACTGAATCTTAGTATCAGGTCCAACCAGACTGGCATCCGGCTCTCCGCTGCCAACTGCTAGGATTTTTCCATCTTTGACTGCAATGTAGCCGTCCTCCAAGACCTGAGCTTCCTTCATCTCCTCACCAAAAAGGGGATGTCCGAGATCCTTGGGACAGAAGACTTGATTAAAGTGAGTTAATAGTAAATCAGCAGCCATGTTTGTTCCTCCATTCATTTTCCAACTTATTCGCTTTCCATCATAATACACTATCGTCAAATTATAGTCAAAAACCAATATATATTAAATATATTGATATTTTTTATCTTTAGAAATATTTTCTTGACTTTGTACTGACGGCGCTGTTATAAAATAAGGTCAAATCTTAAGTTATTTTGCAAGGAGGAAATAAACATGTCATTCTACAGCGAACAAGATATTGCAGCAGCAATGACCGTCAAATTAGACGATGTATTACCTGAAAAAACGGTTTTCCAAGAAGGCATCCGTCGCGCACCTGACCGAGGCTTCCGTTTGACTCAAGCTCAAACCGAAATTGCTTTAAAAAATGCCCTTCGCTATATTCCAAAGAGATTCCATGAGGAAGTGATCCCGGAATTTCTGGAAGAACTGAAAACTCGCGGACGGATTTATGGCTACCGCTGGCGTCCAAAAGAACGCATCTACGGTAAACCAATTGACGAGTATAAAGGGAACTGTACTGCAGCTAAGGCTATGCAGGTTATGATTGACAATAACCTGAGCTTTGAAATCGCTCTTTATCCTTATGAATTAGTTACCTATGGAGAAACTGGATCTGTCTGCGCTAACTGGATGCAGTACAACCTGATCAAGAAATACTTGGAAGTCATGACAGACCATCAAACCTTGGTTGTAGAATCTGGCCATCCGCTCGGACTCTTCAAGTCCAAACCAGAAGCACCCCGCGTTATCATCACCAATGGCCTCTTGGTCGGTGAGTACGACAACATGAAGGACTGGGAAATTGCGGAAGAAATGGGCGTGACCAACTACGGTCAAATGACAGCCGGCGGCTGGATGTATATCGGCCCTCAAGGTATCGTCCATGGTACTTTCAACACCCTCCTCAATGCTGGACGCTTGAAACTGGGTGTAGCTGATGACGGCGACCTGACTGGCAAACTCTTCATCTCTTCTGGTCTGGGCGGCATGAGTGGAGCTCAAGGGAAAGCAGCTGAAATTGCTAAAGCGGTAGCAATCATAGCTGAAGTAGACCAATCTCGGATTGAAACCCGTCACTCACAAGGCTGGATCAGTCAATTAGCCGAAAGTCCAAAAGAAGCAATCGACCTAGCTCAAAAAGCTCTGGAAGCTGGCGAATCAACTTCTATTGCCTATCACGGTAACATCGTAGACCTCTTAGAATACGTCAACGAGAACAATATCCATGTTGATTTGCTGTCTGACCAAACTTCTTGCCACAATGTTTACGACGGCGGCTACTGTCCGGCTGGTATCAGCTTTGAAGAGCGTACTCGTCTCCTGGCTGAAGACAAGGAAACCTTTGCTAAGTTGGTTGACCAAACCTTGGAACGTCACTTCAAGGCTATCAAGACCTTGACTAGCAACGGCACCTACTTCTTTGACTACGGTAATGCCTTTATGAAGGCGGTCTATGACTCTGGCATCAAGGAAATTTCTAAGAATGGCTTTGACGACAAAGACGGTTTCATCTGGCCATCTTATGTAGAAGATATCATGGGTCCAATGCTCTTTGACTATGGTT
>ERZ773267.1592-NODE-1592-length-12400-cov-7.830377_pt1 | contig 12400 bp, 28 predicted proteins | sample MGYA00511959_ERZ773267 | MGnify/ENA primary metagenome ERZ773267 (study PRJEB29015, sample SAMEA2738165) | human oral metagenome | biome: human oral; feature: human-associated habitat; material: saliva | place: China | collected 2240 ... | reverse complement strand
TTTCAAAGAACAAAGTTCCTCGTGTATCTTCAAAACCTCGTCTGTGTCCCGCAATGCTGAAAGCCTGGCACGGAAATCCTCCACAGATAACGTCCACACTTCCGAATCTTCGAATAGACTCATCTGTGACTCTTGTAATGTCATGTAATTCAATTTCTCCTTTCGTATCGTGTATAGCTTTATAACTAACTCTAGCAAATTTATCTATTTCACAAAATCCTATACATTCATGCCCGGCGCTTTCCATTCCAAGGCGAAAACCTCCAATACCTGCGAATAAATCAAGAAATTTCAAATCTCTACCTCTTCTCCAATTTCTACTTTTTTAAATTTATCTTCACTAACTACAAACACGTTCCCGTTAACTGTGATAGTGAATAGACTTCCGATTTTTCTTTTTTCCGTAACCTTGCCAGTAATCTGATATTTGCTATCAGCATGATAGACTAGCAAGGGTTTTTCTTGTTCGTCTATCATTGACCGCTGCATGAATAATAGGCAAGTTGATAATAGGCAATAGCCGATTAAGAAGCGTTTCATTCTTCTATCTCCTACTTTTCTAGCTTCTCAATTTCACGTTTAACTAGTTCTTTACGTTTTTGTAATTCTTCTAATTTTTGAAAATCTAATGCTTTCTTAATGATTTCAAGTCGTTCAACATTCATCTGAAAATTTTCTAGGGAATCAACTTTTCGAGCATACTCTCTGAAATTATTCGCCCAATTCCATTCTTCCCAACCGAAACTATTATTTAACTCTCGTGTTAAATCGTTATATTTATTTCTTAAATCAATATTAACTTGACGTTGATAGAGCAATACGAATACTGCCATTACTAAAACCGACACGCAAGCTAAAAACATTAACCAATACATTATTTCCACCATTTACTCAACCTCCTCGATCTTGATTCCTGGGCAATCGAATACCCAGCCGAAGCCAGCTTCTTCTAATTCTTTACGGGTGTGAGTTCGCCCTTCGACGATGGTCTCGAGTGTATCAATCCAAATCCAGCTATCATCATGTTTGATACGGGTCAAAACACCTCCGCTCGAAGAAACATTAGGCATTACAACCTTATACCGCTTTTCCTTCTCGACCTCGTATCCGAATTGGTGCATATTAATAAGAGTGATTAATGGATCATATTTATCACCTTCAGCAATCCACTCCTTAAAATCGCTAGGATTTTGACGATCCCAATCCACAAGGTATTCCCACAAGTTATAATCAAAATTGTCTTTATATTCCTCGTACCAATCCGCAACAAACTGCGGGACTATTGGTTTTTCGGGTTCGTCTAAACGCTTCAAATCGCTTATTATACCGTCTGTTGCTACAACTTTAAAATTATAGCCATTTTTAAGCAACTCATATTTCGAAATTAATTCTTGTTTGTTCGTTATCAATTCCTGTTTATTCATTTTATTCATCATCTTGTTCCTCGTTATATCTTTCTACCAATTCATTCAACCACGACCAATCGTTAATTTCTTCTGTGATTGGCTCAACATCTCTTTCTTGCAACCAAGCGGAGAAATTAACCACGTTATCAATATAGATTGTGTCATAATCGCCCCAATCCCAAACAGTTAAAAGAATTTCTGTTTCTTTACCGTTTTCATCTTCAACCGTGATTGAACCATTTTCAACCCAAGCAGTACCATAACATAGATCACAAGTACCCGTTTGTTCTTCTTGAAAATCTGAGTTGTATTCAGTTACTTTATACTTCATCTTTCAACTCCTTCATCCCAATCTTTTTCGCTCGAATAAATTTCTGAGTATCTTCCTAGTTTATCTCTAAAATCCTCAGCCTCTTGTCTAGTATCAAATTTATGTATTTTGCGTTTTCTAATCCCATTTAATCCATAAACTGGTACTTGTACTACCCACTTCATTTACTCACCCTTTTTCTGATTGTGTATTCTGGAGTTTTTTTCGGTTCATCTGTAAATACATCTTCAAAGTCTTTGTTAATCACATCAAGCATATATGGCTCATAAGCATGATAATAACAACCACGAGCATCTAGCTCTCCTCTGGTTCCTGTTGCATATCTTAGAAATACACGTTCAAAACAAACTGGACATCTTCTTCCTCTTTGAGTAGTAAATGCTCTTATCACTCCACAAAATCCACAATAAGGACATTGCATATCAACCTTAACTCTTACTTTTTCTCTTTCTTTATCCATTAAAATCCTCCCATTTTACAATTCCAGATATTACACAATTCCTATTTACACGGCTTGCAAGTGTTTCAACGTCGTAAATTCCGTGACTTGTTTCTATGTATCTGTAATATACATTTTTAATCTGGACTATGTTGTGAAAGTCCCCATCTCTAAGAACTTTCACATAGTCACCTTTTTTTAATTCAAAAGATTTCATTCAGCCAACCTCTTAGAACGGCAAATCATCATCAGAAATATCCAAAGGGTTTGTAGTCTGTCTTGAAAAATCAGGCGCTTGTTGTTGCGCTGGTCTTGTTTGGTTTTGGCTCTGACCTTGACTATTGCGACTTTCTAAAAGCTGGAATTGTTCAGCGACTACTTCAGTAACATATACCCGTTGCCCTTGCTGGTTATCGTAGCTTCGTGTCTGAATACGTCCAGTAACTCCAATCAATGCGCCTTTCTTCGCCCAATTAGCAAGATTTTCTGCTTGTTGTCGCCACATAACGCAGTTGATAAAATCAGCTTCACGCTCGCCATTTTCATTCTTGAAAGTGCGATTGACTGCTAGGGTAAACGTAGCGACTGCCACGTTCGACGGGGTGTAACGTAAATCTACGTCTTTCGTAAGACGGCCAACGAGTGATACATTGTTTAACATTTTTTAATTTCCTTTCTAATCCAATCCTTCGTATAGACTTTTGCCTAATTCTTTTTCAAAATCCTTTTGATTTTTTGGATCTAGCATTGCTAGATTTGTTACGATTTTTATTTTAGTTTCTCTACAAGGCTGATAGCCATATTTGGCATATCTCAACATCCTATTAAATGTGCTTACTGGATAAATCATTTCATCATCAACAACCAGACGTTTTGTATGCAAATGCTCAAAGAAATCTTCATGGAACATCACTTCAAAAACAGCCATGTAATTTTCTTCGTCAACGTTGTCATAATTTTTGTAGTAAGCAAACTTGGTTATCGTAAAATCAAATTCAGAAATAACTTGCTTAGGTTTACCAAAAACGCTTTTTACAAGTTCTAGCCTTACTTTTTCTTTATTAGAATATATCGACCAAACTTTTTCATTTTCGTAAACAAACCGCCATTCATTCGGGTGTTCTTTCATTTCTTTTTTATAGTGAGAAATAGCTTCCAAACAATCAGCTTTATTTTCAAAAAAGACATCAATATCTTTCACTCTCTCATTATTGAAAATGTTTTTGAAGCACCCACCAGCGATATAGCCTTTATGGCCTATCAGTAATTTATCTAGCCACCACAACTGCCTATAGTTGTAAGTATCGCTATTTTTAAAACTCATCTTTAATTTCCTTTCAATTTATTCAAAAGCATATCAGCTTGTTCTACTTGTGACTCTTTTATTTGTTTGTAGTCTGCAACGCCTAAATGTTGTAAGAACCATTTCACAATAGAGCCGTCTTCTTTGTTCTTTTCGGTTGAAATCTTAGCAATTTCTTTCAAATAGTAATTTGCTTTTTCGACTGAGATAACGGGGTCATCTTGTTTTTTTGTTTTAGCTGGTGCTTGTTTTTGGTTTGCTCGTCCACTTTGGATATAATCTGCATCTGTGTCAGCATCCTTGCTATCATCAATCAAAAACATTTGACTTAGTGCGTACTTGGTAGCGTAGCTTTGCGCTCCACCCGATACTTGAGAAGCATCCATACCTTTTTTTGTGCGTTCTTCTCTTGCTCGTCCTACAACTGTAATCACATTTTCGCTATCCCAATCCATGAGTGAAACAGTAACTTTTGTAATCAATTCGCTTGCAAGTTCTTCAGTTGTTACCTCTGAAATCAAGCACGTTGCACGATATTTCAAACAGATAGGCTTCAATGCTTCTTCAATATCTTCAGCATTTCGATAGTTATACTTACCGAATGAGTTATACTGATTTTTAGGCGCTTTTAATTCGTTTTGAATATTCGCCAGTTTTTCGTAAATGCTTTGTTTTTTTTCTACCATTTCAAACTCCTATCTGATACTCAAGTTCTTGCGTTCAACCAATTCAGCACCCAAAATTTCAAGTCCATTTTTCAAATCTTCTTTCAAGCGCTTTTTATCAGGTTTATAAGTTGCGACCTTGTACGCTTCAGGTAGAAGCAAGTCATCCACTTCAACGGCTTCAGATTTTCTGAAAGACACTTTAAATAAAGGTGTATCAACTCGGTCATGTCCAGTTAGTGCCATGCTATCTTTTAACGCTTCTTTCAAGCGCTCGTTTTTGCGTTCATCCGCTCGGTTCAATTCAGTTAGTCGTTTAATCTCGTTCTTGCGTGCTTCAACGTCAGCTTCAGTATTCTTGATAACCTTGATATAATTTTCTACTTTATTTTCGTAGTCCGTTTGCCAGTCAATACTATCAAGCGTATCTGCTTTTGTTTCGTCGTCTAATTCCATGTTGTAAATATCAAGGAATTGTCCTGTTAATTCGTAAAGTGTCGCCATGTTTTAATTCTCCATTTATATTTTTTATGCGCTCCAATATTCGTTTAAATCTACTGCCATAACTATGGACAGGTTCTTTTGCTCGGTTAGGATCTGCCGTCTGTATGGTGCCAGACCTGCCTGTCTTTCTTCTTCATTTCGTGGTAAGTAATAACCGCTTGGCTGTGTTTTCTTTGCAACGATTGGATGTTTAAAATTCACTCGTAAACTCTCGATCACTTCTTCAAGACTTCGTTTTGATAGTCCAGTTTCTTGTCTGATTTTCTCAGCTTTGATAGGTTCTTCAAAACTTGCTCTATTCGTGATAAGGTTCAAAACTTTAATTTCTGTTTTATTCAATTCTCTACCAGTCATACGCTCTACCTAAAAATGTCCTTTCTAATTCTTCACTTAAACATTCTTCACATTCGATAGGTGCATAACTACCTATATAGTCAAATTCATGTCCACATTCAAAGCATCTACATTCCCATTCATACATATCATTGCTCCTTGTGGATATTCTCGATTGCTTCTAGTTTTTCGACAAATTCGACATATGCTTTATAAAAATCACCTGATTTTTTACTATCTTTATATGCTTTTTCGACCAATTCATCACTACTGCCATAAAAACAGCCGACTTTCCACTTTTTGTTGGATTTTGTGTAAGTGAAATAACGACCGCTAGACCATGTTTTTTTAAAGACAATATAATCAGCGTCGCCAGATACCTCAGCGTTGCCATATACCCAAGCGTTGCCAGATACCCTAGCGTCGCCAGATACCCTAGCGTCGCCATATACCTCAGCGTTGCCATATACCTCAGCGTTGCCATATACCTCAGCGTTGCCATATACCTTAGCGTTGCCAGATACCCTAGCGTTGCCAGATTGACTTAAATTTTTTTCACTTGCAATATATCCGCCGATTTCCCCTTTTTTAATTCCACTAAACGAAATTAAAGCCTTAATCCTAAAAAGTTGTACTCCAAAAAACGTGATTGTGTCATCTACTAATAACTCATATTTTTTCATTTTTTATTGCTCCTTTGGTTGTGGTAATGCTAACAAGTCAGGTCGTAAACCTACGGGCGCTTGTGTGTCAAACGTGAATTTTCTATCACATTTTTTGATATTTTCCCTTGCAATGTTATTGAATTGCTTTCTACCTTGCTGATAAACTTCAATAATTGCTTTATCTAACATTTCTTGTTCTTTCATCTGTCTTTGTCGTTTCTGCTCGTTGTTTTCCACGATCAGCATTGCTACGAATAAACAAATAAAGACGGTTGCAACTCCTAAAAGTTGACTTGTTAAAGTTGGTTCTGTCATATTATTCTCCTTAAAACACACTTAAACCTTGTTTTTCCCAATAAGAAATATATTCTTGTTGTGCTTGTCCGTTATATCCACACGCATAGAATGCCAAACCGTAATTACTATCACTTTCTTTTTTGTCTAACAAAACTTCTAGTTCTGATTTGACGAATTTTTTTAACGCTTTTAAATCGCCACATGGATAAAAAAACTCATACCCATCAATTACTAACTGCCACACCCAACCAAGGGGCGTTTGATTATAGATGTATTTGATTTCCATTTTCTATACCTCTAATAACTTTTCCAGGTCAGCGATGCGCTGATATAAGATTTGGTTTTCTTCTCGTGTTTCAATCAATTCACGGTTCAAGTCTAATGCAACTAGCTTCCAGTCTGCATTTTTTTCTTGACCGAAAAAGTAATTTGTAAGTTCGTCTAGTAACTCCATGTTATTTCTCCTAAATTGCCGTTTTCTGCCAATTTTCGTGATACCATTCAATGACGGCATCCCTTGGATATTTCTCACGCTTGCCCTCAATTCGTGGAAAGTCTGCGTGCCTGTTGAAACGCTCGTCAAACGTCGTCGTGTCCTTCGTGCCCAGTAGCATCTCTGAGCATTGTGACTTGTTCAGCTCCATTGGATAACGTCTTTTCTCATCGGTCACAATTGTCATGACCTTGAGCGTTCTATCCATCAATCCAGCTTCGAATTGATCTAATAGTTGATTCATTAAGTCATTCATGTTATAATTCCTTTAGAATAATTTTGTTGTGTCCTTGATTGCCGTCAAGGACTTTTTGTTGTCTTCTAATCAGATTTTTCTTGCTTTTTTTGAGTTTTTGCAATAAAGTCTGAGTAAGCTTTCTCAAACGCTTCTAAAACTTGAGGATCCGCAACCACGCCATTAGTTTCAATAATATCTGGTGTAAAATCAATAGTGATTTTTGGTTTCCCGTTCGCAGGCATTTCTAGTCTGAAGCTAGTGACCCCTCTGCCAAGCTCCCAGTCATTGATTTTTACTGAATAACCTGAAGAATTAAGAGATTGACCCTCAGTAGGTTCTTGCTTGGGCTTAATACTTAGTTTTAACTGCTTCATGTTTGCTCCTTTCCCATTTTGCAAAGTCCTAAATTAGAAATTTTAAATTTCCTCTCTTTTATTTATTTAGAGAAGCAGGACTTGTTGTTAGTTAATATTTATTGTTATTTAATACTTGTTGTTAGTTAATACTTATTAGTGTAAAAAGTTTGACATGAAAAAGTTTGACATGAAAAAGTTTGACATGAAAAAAACTTAAATCTCAAAAGTTGAATCACTAATCGCTTTATCAAGTCGCTGTAGCATGATATCAAACTGAAAATCAGATATTTTCCTATCAGAAAAAAATCGAAATACGTGGCTTCCTCCACGGCCTGGAGGTTTTCGCCTAACTTGACGCAAATATCCAGCCTCTTCCAAAATTTTGAAGTATTTGCTAATAGTCGGACGACTAACACCTTTGCGCTTGGCTATTTCTTCTGGATAGACTTGCCAGTTAGGGTGATTAGCCAGCACCACCATCATGATGCCAACAGCTGTGAAGTCCAGTTTAGGATCATTGATAAAGCTATTACTAACAGCTGTATAGTCATCAGTTGGATTCCTGAAAGATAAACTGGCAATCCAAATCTTTAAAGTCTGTCATACGCTCTCCTTTCTCTTTGCTTATTTACAATCATTCTTTCCTATTTTTAATTGCCCACGTTTCGTGGTCTTAAGTCTGAAAAAATTTCGCCAATATCTTTTTCTAAAATATCAGCGATGATAAACATTTCGTCTGATTTAAAAGCACGTTGCCCCTTCTCTTTCTGACGGTATGCCGTTTCAGAAATTCCGAGTTTCTGTGCTAATTCTTTTTGCGTAAGCCCTTTTTCTTTTCTTAGTTGATAAAGATAAATTTGCACGTTTCTACCTCCTTTCTAAATTTGGTATAATAGAATAAAAACGATTGGAGAAATAATATGTCATTTGATCTTTCTAAATTAAGCCTAGGCGGTGGCTTCGCAGGAAATTCAAAAGCCTTTCAATGCCCTGTATGTTCTGGTTTCTCTTCCCATTTATGGACTTATAATCCTATTGATATCAATAAAGATTACAATGAATCTATCAAATTTATTATAATTGCACAATGTCAGGCTTGTAATCAATTTTCTATTTGGATAACAAATGAAATCCAAATAATGTATGGCTCCAGAATAGTATTAAACACAAGCAATGCAACGTTGACATTAATTTTCCCAAATGTTGCCGAAGGGGTACCTAAACCTAATAATGATATGCCTGATGATGTGAAAGAAATCTATATTGAAGCTGGCGAAGTTCTAAATATATCGCCTAGAGCTTCTGCAGCTCTATCCCGTCTAGCTATTGAAAAGCTTGTTGCTCATTTAAACGCACAAGGTAAAGATTTAAATACCCGAATTGGAAGTCTTGTCTCTAAAGGAATGCCAATAGAAATCCAACAAATGCTAGACAGTGTTAGAGTGATAGGGAATAATGCCGTACATCCAGGTCAAATAGACATAAAAGATAACAAAGAGTTAGCTTTATCATTGTTAAGTTTTATCAACTTGATTGTAGATAATCGAATCACCCAACCTAAAAAAATTCTAGACATATATAACCTATTACCGGAATCCTACCGAAATTCTATTGAAAGAAGAGACAATTAATCTTTCTCAAAGATTAATACATTTTCTTTGTCCCAGTACTGAGTTACAACTCTAACCGGGTCATCTTCTGTTCCTTTCCCTCGTTTAAATGTGATTTTTATCAATTCAACAATTTCAACACTTTCCACCTCTCTTCCTCCTTTCGTTTTATTTGCTTATCTCTAAGCTTGATTATATCATAGCACACGTTTCGTGGGTTGTCAACACTTTTTTAATCAAAAAGCAAAAAAAGTTTTCTTTTCGTGGGTTTTGTGTTATAATTTACTTACAGAAAAATAAAAAGGACTCAATCATGAATAAAGAAGAAATTGCCATTATCATAGGCGAAAATATAAAGCAATATAGGCTTCAAAATGGTTGGACTCAACAAGAATTGGGATCTAAGATAGGGATGAGTAAAAATGCTATCGGAAATTATGAGAAGGGTTTTAGGTCTCCTAAAAAGGACACAATGTTTGACTTAGCGAATGCTTTTAACATTTCAATTGATGACCTTTTTCCTCCGGTTCAAAAAGACTCTTCTTCTAATACTTCCCCTATCCAAACAATATACGACCAGTTGCGCCAGCCAAGACAAGCCAAAGTCCTGACCTATGCAGAGAGACAACTGAATGAGCAGAGGAACGAAGAAAAAACGAAGAAAAACGAAGTGTCGGAGGCTATTCAGTTCTATAGTTACGACTATTACGACCACCCAGCTTCAGCAGGTACAGGCCAGTATTTGAACGATGTACGAGTGGAACGGATAGAGTTGCCAGTAGATATCGATGCTGACTTTGTTATTCCGATTAAAGGTGACTCCATGGAGCCTGACTATCATGATGGCGACCTGGTATTCATTCAGACAAGTGTTGACTTGAATGACGGTGTTATCGGAGTGTTTAACTACAACGGTGATGCTTACATCAAGCAACTAGTGATTGATAAAGACCAGGCATACCTACATAGCCTAAACCCAGCTTACAAGGATATGCCAATCACACCAGACACCGACTTCCGAATTATCGGCGAAGTCGTGGATTTGTATAGGGAGAAATAACGTGAATAACGAAAGCAGACCTATGGAAGTGATTAAACACAACCTAGATTGCAAATGCCACAGACGAAGAGAGTGGATTAGAGTCAATGATAAGTGGCATGCTATCGAGTTTTCGGTAGACGATCCAAACGAACCTCCTATGACAGAGGAAGAGAAAGCTAACGTGGCCTTAATTCTTCAACAACACTTATCAAAAGAATAAAACCAACTGTTTCCAAACACGAGCAAATTAAACAAGCAAAAACAATCAGCGATAACACCCTTTTCAATAAAAAGAAAGATTATAGGAATTCAACAATGAAAATTTGTTTAAGATGTCAGCATGAGAATGATGACCAAAATAATTACTGCATTAAATGCGGTGCACCACTCAGAAATATTTGCACCAATAAAAAATGTTTAAATTGGGAGCAAGATGTTCTTTTGACTGATGAAGCTGCATTCTGTCCTCTCTGTGGTTCTGAAACCCTCTTCAAAGCCTACGGATTAGTATCTTCTTGGCTCGGTGTCTCTGGAGAGGACCTACCGTTCTAATGTATCTGCTATATATTGACGAATCAGGTACCAAAGATTTGCACCGAGGAGAAAATAACAAAGAGGGAAACTCGGAATACTTTGTCATGGGGGCTGTTCTTATCAAGACAGAAGATTTAAGTGATATAGAAGAAAAGATACTAGAAATAAAAAAAGAGTATTATAAAGATCCTTATAAAGAATTGAAATCAACCGTTAAAGCTAAAGATTTAAAGACTGGTAAAGATAGAGATAAATTTCTTAAAGCTATTCACAATCAAATAGCCAACTCTTCTTGTCATTGCTTCGGCTCTCAAATTCATAAGCAAACGTTACAAAACAACGAGATACTTAAAAACAAAGATGAAATCTATAAACTTTGTTTTCAATATCTCTTATCAGCAGTTAATAGCTTCATGAGACATAATAATATCAATGAGTCTGTGACTGTATTTATTGATCGCATTGATTCTCACCATAATAAGAAGGTTTATGTTGCATACAAAGAAGCAATCCAGAGTAAAGCTATTGATTTTATAGGATTTGATGAGAAACATTTTTCTCCTTCTATTAATTTTGTTGACTCTGAGTTCACTATAGGTGTTCAACTAGCTGACCTTGTAGCTGGCGCACTGTGGAGAGGTGTCGAAAGACAACAAAAAACATACTCACAAATGCTGCAAGTACGTTTCCCGGTAGATTCAAATAATCAATTTATTGGATTTAGCTATCAAAGATGCGAAGAATGGAAATAAAAAAACGAACAGGGTAGCAGTAATTTCAACTGCAAGCTGACAAGGCATTTCACCCTTGCCACCCAGGCTATTCGGACCTAGACCACTGTTCTTCCGTTAAAACAATTATACACTATATAACTCTAATTTGTCAACAAAAAATCCCCACACTCGCCATCGCCAAACTTTGAGTGTGAGGATATCCTGTATAGTAAAAGGCATTAAAAAGCCCTCTTTACTATACCCATTTTAACAAAAAAGTGAGGTAAAAACAATGGCATACTTTAGAAAAAGAGATAATGGTTGGGAATACCGTATCTCTTACAAAGACAAAGACGGGAAGTATAAACAGAAATCAAAAAGCGGGTTTAAGACCAAGAAGCTAGCTCAAGTTGCAGCAAGGGAGATAGAGGATAACCTATCCGAGAATATCTTGACAGACAAAGATGTCACGCTTTACGATTTTGTAAAAACGTGGTCAGACGTTTACAAGCGCCCACACGTCAAGGATAAGACCTGGGAAACTTACACCAAAAATCTGAAACATATCAAAACTTTTTTTGAAGATTTGAAAATAAAGGATATAACGCCCCTTTATTATCAAAAAAGGCTCAATGAGTTTGGCGAGAAATACGCTCAAGAAACCCTTGAGAAATTCCACTATCAAATCAAGGGTGCTCTGAAAGTCGCAGTCAGGGAGCAAGTGATCAGCTACAACTTCGCTGAAGATGCCAAAGTGAAATCTCAGATAGAAAACCGAGCAGAAGAAAATGACTTTTTGGAAGAAAGCGAGTATAAGGCTCTAATTTCGTCCACACGCTCGAATATACAGTACGTGTCCTATTTTACCCTCTATCTACTTTCAGTGACTGGTATGCGCTTCTCTGAGGCTCTGGGGCTAACCTGGAATGATGTCGACTTAGAAAATGGAATCATAGACATAAACAAGAGCTTTGATTATTCAAAAACTCAAGATTTCGCAGATTTAAAAAATGAGAGTTCAAAAAGAAAAATTCCAATCGACAAGATCACAATCAAAACCTTGAAAACTTATAAAAAGAAACACTGGCAAGCAAACATAAAGAACCGTGTCTGCTTTGGTGTTTCAAATTCAGCTTGTAACAAACTCATTAAGAAACTGGTAGGCCGTCCAGTAAGAAACCATAGTCTAAGGCATACATACGCTTCTTACCTGATATTTAAAGGGATAGACATTGTGACCATATCAAAGCTATTAGGACATGAAAGCCCAGATATAACCCTAAAGGTCTACTCACACCAGATGGAAGCACTAGCGGATAAAAACTTTGAACAAATAAAAGAAATATTCCTAACCGCTTAAATTTGGGGCGGATTTGGGGCGAAACACCCACAAAGCCCGATAAATCAATAGCTTTTAATCCGTCTACCGCCTCTATGATACAAAAGACTCTTTCGAGAGTCTTTTTCTTTT
>ERZ773267.1589-NODE-1589-length-12408-cov-11.389703_pt1 | contig 12408 bp, 15 predicted proteins | sample MGYA00511959_ERZ773267 | MGnify/ENA primary metagenome ERZ773267 (study PRJEB29015, sample SAMEA2738165) | human oral metagenome | biome: human oral; feature: human-associated habitat; material: saliva | place: China | collected 2240 ... | reverse complement strand
CCCGCTGGCAGTGGGAAATTTATATTGAAAAAGAGAGAAAAGTCAAAAGAATTTTTCACTTTTTTTGCAAAAAAATAAAATTTTCCCTATTTTAAGCCAAAAAAATCTTTGAAAAAAATATTTTTTTCTGAGAAATTTTTGTATAAAAAATAAAAAAATGGAAAAGTCTAGCATCATTTTTGCAAAAATTGGTAGTTGGGCGGAAAATTTTTGAAATTTTGTATACAAATAATATACATTATTGGTTTGAGAAAAAGCTGAGAAGAAATTTTTTATTTCGTCTTGCTTTTTTGGAAAAAATTTTTATACTGCGTGCGCAACATCTGGTGGGTTACTCAAGAGGCCGAAGAGGCGGGTTTGCTAAACCTGTAGGGTGCCGCAAGGTGCCGCAGGGGTTCGAATCCCCTACCCACCGCCAGCAGAAAATAACTTTCGGGGTATAGCTCAGTGGTTAGAGCAGTCGGCTCATAACCGATTGGTCGCTGGTTCAAGTCCAGCTACCCCGACCACAAAAAAATAAAAATTCTCTCCTCTTGGGAGAGTTTTTTGTATACATTCTATAATTTTATATTATGACCAACACTAAAAAAGAACAAGAACGTGCAGCGCTGCATGCAACGATCTGGAAAATAGCAGATTCACTTCGTGGGAGTGTATCTGGGTGGGATTTTCAAAAATACATCCTTGGAATGCTCTTTTATCGATTCATTAGTGAAAATATCATACACTATATCAATACAGCCGAACATGAGGCTGGTAACGACGATTTTGATTACAGCAAACTTGATGACAAAACAGCAGAATTTGCTCGCGAGGAAGCCATTAAAGACAAATGATTTTTTATCTTGCCAAGCGAACTTTTTTCAAATGTATGCAAAAATCTCAAGAATCACGAAGAGGATCTCAATGAATTACTCACCAAGATTTTTCACAATATCGAATCTTCTGCCAAATGATCAGCAAGTGAAAGTGATCTGAAAGGACTGTTCTCGGACCTACAAGTAAATAACAATGATCTCGGAAATTCCGTGCTTGAGCGTAACAAAAAACTCGCAAGTATCATGGATGCGATTGGAACATTGTCATTTGGAACATTCACGGATAACACGATTGACCTTTTCGGTGACGCGTATGAATATTTGATTGGCATGTACGCAGCCAGTGCTGGAAAATCTGGTGGAGAATTCTTTACACCACAGGAAGTGAGCGAGCTTCTCGCAGAAATCACAACCGTTGGAAAAAAGGAAGTCAATAAAGTCTATGATCCGTGTTGTGGTTCTGGGTCACTATTGCTCAAATTCGCCAAAGTGCTTGGCAAAGAAAATGTCCGCAATGGATTTTTTGGACAAGAAATCAATCGTACGACTTATAATCTCTGTCGCATCAACATGTTTCTTCATAATATTAATTATGAAAAATTTGATATCCGCCATGGGAATACACTCACTGAGCCAGCACACTGGGATGATGAGCCATTTGAGGCAATTGTATCAAACCCTCCGTACTCCATTCAATGGGAAGGTGACGCTAATGTTAATATGCAGAATGATCCACGATTTACACCTGCTGGCATTTTAGCCCCAAAATCCAAAGCAGACCTCGCCTTCACTATGCATATGCTTCACTGGCTAGCAACGGACGGAACGGCTGCAATTGTTGAATTCCCAGGAGTCATGTATCGCGGTGGTGCTGAACAGAAAATCCGAAAATACCTCGTTGACAACAACTATGTAGACGCCATCATTCAACTACCAGCAGATTTATTTTTTGGAACATCAATCTCTACAAATATCCTCGTACTCAAAAAATCCCGCAAGGACTCGGCAATACTCTTCATCGATGCGTCCAAAGAATTCATCCGCACGACCAACAAGAGCAAGCTCTCAGAGGAAAATCGTCAGAAAATCCTGAATGCTTATGTGAGTCGTGAAAATGTACTACACTTTGCGACACTCGCAAGTTATGACGACATCGTCAAGAACAACTATGCGCTTAGTGTCTCAACATATGTAGAAGCTGAACAAACCAAAGAAATTATTGATATTGCTCAGTTGAATCAAAATATTGCCACTATCGTGGAACGTCAATCTGCACTCAGACAAGAGATTGATGTTATCGTGGCTAAACTGGAAGGTAACCTATAAAACTATGAATCATATACAAAAACTGATACAAGAACTCTGCCCAGATGGTGTGGAATGGAAAACGCTGGGGGAGGTTATAGATTATGAGCAACCAACGAAATATATTGTAGAAAGCAATAAATACGATCCTAAATTTGGTACACCTGTTCTAACGGCTGGGAAAACTTTTGTGCTCGGCTATACCAATGAGAAAGTCGGAATTTTCCCTGCATCAAAACAAAATCCAGTGATTATTTTTGATGATTTCACTACATCATTTCATTGGGTAGATTTTTCCTTTAAAGTAAAATCATCAGCGATGAAAATTTTGAAACCAAAGACAATAGATTCATTGCGATATATGTTTTATGCTATGAAATGTATTCATTTTGTGGCCACGGAGCACAGTCGACACTGGATTGCAAAATATTCAAATTTTTCAATCCCCCTTCCACCGCTTGAAATTCAACAAGAAATAGTAAAAATACTTGACAAATTTACGGAGCTAGAAGCGGAGCTAGAAGCGGAGCTAGAAGCGGAGCTAGAAGCTCGAAAAAAACAGTATTATTACTATCGTGAGAGGCTCCTAGACTTCGCAAATCTCGAAACCCGAGGGGGGGGGCGACAGAGTAATTCCCTCTTCGCGTCGCTTGCACAGCGACTTCATGAGCTCTGTCCAGATGGTGTGGAATGGAAAACGTTGGGGGAGGTGTGTGAGATTTTAGATAATCAAAGAAAGCCCATTGCACGAGATAAACGAGAATCATGAATTTTTCCATATTATTGAGCGAATGGTATACAAGATTATGTCAAAGATTTTATTTTTGATGGAACTTTTTTGCTTATGTGAGAAGATGGAAGTGTAATCAATACTGATAATTCTCCAGTACTCAATTGGGCAACTTGAAAAATTTGGGTGAATAATCATGCTCACGTGCTGAGCGAAAAAAGAGATATTGCTGATTTGCGATATCTGTTTTACAGTCTATCCATCATAGATATTTCTAACATTGTATACGGTACCCCGCCAAAACTCAATAAAACAAATTTACAAAATATCCAAATCCCCCTTCCGCCACTCGAAATCCAACAGGAAATAGTAAAAATACTTGACTCCTTCGATACGCTCGTAAATAATCTCACCGACTGACTCCCTGCTGAGATAGCAGCCAGACGACAGCAATATGAGTATTATCGAGAAAAACTCCTCACCTTCCCAGAAAAACAATAATTTTAGACACATGGAACAATTTCATTTGGTTGCTGAGAATACGCACAGTACTGTCATTTCAGAATATATTCCCGATCCTGATCGCCCCACCGAATACCAGAGTGAGGCGGAACTTGAATGCGAATTCATTCGGCAGCTTCAAGCACAAGGATATGAATATCTGAACTCTATTCATACTGAGGCGGCACTCATTGCCAATCTACGAACACAAATCGAAAAACTCAATGATTATACATTTTCTGATAATGAATGGAGGCAATTTTTTGAATCAGAAATTGCCAACAAAAATCATGGTATCATAGAAAAAACGCGAACCATCCAGCAAGATGAAATCAAAATCCTACACACAGACGATGGTTTGACCAAAAATATTTTTCTCATCAACAAAAAACATATTCACAAAAATTCATTGCAAGTCATCAATCAATATACAACCGACTGAGGAAGTCGTAAAAATCGATATGATGTCACCATTCTTGTGAATGGACTACCGATGATTCACTTGGAACTAAAACGACGATGAGTATCGCTCATGGATGCCTTTAATCAGATTGATGGGTATCAGAATGAAAGTTTCTGGTCGGGTTCTGGATTGTATGAATATATTCAGCTTTTTGTGATTTCCAACGGAACACGAACCAAATATTATAGCAATACGACACGACAGTATCATATTGAGGAGATGTTTGGAAAAAATCAGAAAAAAACACGCAAAACGAGTAATAGTTTTGAATTTACAAGCTGGTGGGCTGATGCAAACAACAAAGCCATCACGGATCTTGTTGATTTTACGAAAACATTTTTTGCACGGCACACGATTCTCAATATTTTGACTAAATACTGCGTGTTCAATGCAGAAAGCATGCTCATGGTCATGCGACCATATCAGATTGTAGCAACAGAACGAATTATCAACAAAATTGAACTTGCGAAAAATAGTAAAAAAATGTGAACCATTGATGCCGGCGGTTACATCTGGCATACTACGGGATCCGGAAAAACGCTTACCAGCTTTAAAACAGCACAACTTGCGAGCAAAATTGATTATGTTGATAAGGTGCTTTTTGTCGTGGACCGAAAAGATCTTGATACGCAAACCATGCGCGAATATGATCGATTTCAAAGAGGTGCTGCCAATAGCACGCTGAATACTCGCGAATTGGAAAGGGCACTGAGTGATTCATCCAAAAAAATTATCATTACAACTATCCAGAAGCTTTCTAATTTTGTCAAAAAATATAATAATCATGTTGTTTTTTATCAGCATGTAGTCATGATTTTTGATGAATGCCATCGTTCTCAGTTTGGCGATATGCATCGCGATATTATCAAAAATTTCAAACAATATAATCTCTTTGGTTTCACAGGTACACCGATTTTTGTTCAAAATTCTACAGCTGGAAAATTTCCCACAATACGCACCACAGAGCAATTATTTGGAAAGTGTTTGCACATCTATTCAATTGTTGATGCTATTGGCGACAAAAATGTATTGCCATTCAAAGTGGACTATGTTTCCACCTTTCATGGTACGGAAAATATAGAAAACAAAGCCGTGGAATCTATCGAAACAGAAGAGGCACTCGCTCACCCAGAGCGACTCAAAAATATCGTGAAATATATTCTCGAACATTTTGACCAAAAAACACAACGCAATGATCATTATACTCTGAAAGATCGACGAATGCGTGGCTTTAATTCAATATTTGCAGTTTCGTCGATTGACCTCGCCAAAAAATATTATTACGAATTTAAACGACGGCTTGCATGACAACCGAGCGATAAACAACTAAAAATTGCAACAATTTTCAGTTTTGGTCCTACCAATTTTGGAGCAGATGAGCTGGATGATGAAAATCCCGAAAGTACTACTGAACTCTCAATATCTCATCGTGATTTTTTGGATCAAGCAATTGCCGATTACAATGAGATGTTTGGGCAAAATTTTGACACTAGAAGTGGCTTTGCGAATTATTATCAAGATATCAACTTGCGCACGAGAAATCGAGAAATTGATATCTTGCTCGTTGTAAATATGTTCCTCACGGGATTTGATGCACCAACTATGAATACCCTCTGGGTGGATAAAAACCTTCAGCATCAAGGATTATTGCAAGCATATTCACGCACCAATCGTATCCTCAATCGCGTGAAAACTTTTGGTAATATTGTTTGTTTTCGTAATCTAGAGCAAGCCACCAACGAGGCAATTGCGCTTTTCGCCAATCGTGAATCACGAGAAACTATTCTCATTAGACCATTTAAAGATTACTATGAAGGGTATATTGAGGATGGAAAAAGTATAGAATGATATAGTCAGAAAATTGAAAAATTGCAGCAAAGTTTTTCCCCTCTCGAACTGATAATAGAAGAAAAACGAAAAGAAGATTTTGTAAAGCTCTACGGAGAAATACTTCGACTAAAAAATATTCTGAGCGCATTTGATGAATTTGACAACAAAAAAATTCTTTCTGACAGAGAATTTCAGGATTATCAAAGTATGTATATTGATATTTACACGGAACGAAGACTTCATCAGACCAAAAAAGAAAAAGAAAGTATCGTTGATGACCTTGTGTTTGAGATTGAACTCATCAAACAAATAGAAATCAATATTGATTATATCTTACAATTGATACGCAATTATCAGGCGAGCCAGCAGAAAGATCTGAACATTCTGGAGGATATTCGCCGAACAATGAATGCAAACATTGAGCTCCGCAATAAAAAAGATTTGATCGAGGATTTTATTGCCAAACTTTCTCCTCACGACGCTGTGGATGAAGAATGGGAAAAATACGTACAAATTCACAAAAAACAGGATATTGATGCTATTATTGAATCGGAACGCTTGAATTCGGAAAAAGTATATCAATTCATGGAAAATGCTTTTCGCGATGGAGGTATCCCAGAAACAGGAGAATCAGTATCAGCAATTCTACCAAAAATTTCACTCTTTGATAAGAGCAATACTCGCGCACAAAAACGCGAATCTATTCTTGGAAAATTAAAAGAATTTTTTGATAAATATTTTTCTATTTCCAATCGTTTTCTCAAAAAGGAATAAGATCATCGTCAGGCCAAAAGTTATTTTGACTTTTTATAAAAATTTATTAGAATCAGTATATATTTTAGTGTTATGACAAAGATTCGCTTCGCATACCTTGCTCCCTCACCCCTTTCGACTCTCGAAAGGTAGTTTTTGCGTATCGAAAATCCCCCACGAGAGTCATGCTTTCTGGGGGATTTTTCTAAAAATTTTATTATGAATACGATACCAAAAATTGAAAAACTTTCTGATGTTGGTCAAGAAATTCTCAAAATGGCGATACATTCTCGGGCGGCAAATCAACAAAATATCACACAAAAAGCGATTTTTGATATTCTCTCGCTTGAGCCAAATATTGAAAAAATCGAAAATAATCAGATTTTTCTCAAAAATAAAAAACGCGGCGGCGGAAAGCTCGACCAAAAAAAATTTTTCCAAAATATTTTGAATTCTTAATTTTTTCCTATGTTAAAACTTTCAACTTTTCCTTTCAAAACACTTAAAACGCAACCAAAAGTTTCTGATAATCGTTCTACAAGCCTTTTGTTGCAAGGTTCATACATTCGTCAGGCGATGGCGGGTGCGTACGAATTTTTGCCGATGGGCTACCGCATTCTTGCCAATATCGAAAAAATTATTCACGAAGAGCTCGACAAGGCGGGTTGGCACGAAATGCTCATGACGATTTTGACGCCGCGAGAAATCTGGGAAACAACGGGTCGATGGGATATTCCAGAATATTTTAAAGTGCCGGGCTGGGGAAATACTGAATACCGAATTGCACCAACCAATGAGGAAAATGTCACCAATATTATGACAGAATTTATCCAGTCATATAAGGATTTGCCAACGTGCGTATATCATACACAAAAAAAATTCCGCAACGAAAAACGCGCAAAGTCAGGACTTCTTCGTGGGCGCGAATTTATTATGAATGATGCCTATTCGTTCCACGCGAGCGTAGAAGATTTTGACAATTTTTATGCGGAAGTGAAAAAAATTTATTTGCGAATCTATGATCGGCTTGGACTTGGAGCTGATACAGTAATTGCGGACGCGGATGGTGGAACGATTTCTGATAAAAATTCTCACGAATTTCAGACTTTTTTGCCAATTGGTGAAGATATCATCGTGCAAGATTCTTCTGGATATTGCTACAATCTCGAGCTCGCGAGCGGAATTGCGGACGAAAAAAATATCGCCGACGCGGAAGAAAAAATGCAATATTTGGACAGCATTCCAGAAATTGTAACGATGGAAAAAATGGCGGAATATTTTGAAAATCCAACTTGGAAAATGCTTAAAACCGTGATTTATCGTTCAGAAAATGGAAAATATTTTGCGATTGTGATTCGTGGAGACTTGGATGTTAATGAAATTAAGGTTCGAAATTTTGTCAAAAATTATTATGGCACGCCAAATTTTGAGCTCGTGGATGAAGCAGAACTTGAAAAAATTGGGACGATTCGCGGCTTTGCAACGCCACTCAAGGAAGCCAATCTTCCGCTCGATGTTTTCGCAGATGAGAGCCTCCATTCGGCAAAAAATTATTTTGCGGGTGCGAACACCCTTGCAAAATCCACCAAAAATGTAAATATTTCTGATTTGGCGATTACAGAATTTGCTGATTTTAACGAGCCAAAAGAAGGATTTACTTCTCGAAATGTTGCGGGCGAAAAACTTACTTTCCGCAACGCGAGTGAAGTAGGAAATATTTTTTATCTCGGTGACAAATATTCAAAACCATTCGGAATTTCCTTTACTGATGAGAATAATCAGGAAAATCCTCGCATCGAAATGGGTTGTTATGGAATCGGAGTTTCGCGACTGATGGGTGTGATGGCAGAATATTTTATGACCGAAAAAGGAATTAAGTGGCCGAAAAGCGTGGCACCGTACGATGTATACATTTTGGTATTGGGCGAAGAAAATATTGAAGCAGCCAAAAAATTAGCGGAAAAACTTGAAAACGAAGGAAAAAGCGTCATCCTTGACGACCGCATGGGCTCAAAATTTGGATTCGGACAAAAAGCTTCAGACTGCGAACTTTGGGGAATCCCCACTCGCATCGCTATCACGCCAAAAACCATTGAAAAAGGCGGATACGAAGTGAAAAATTTTGATGGAAGCGAAGAATTCGTACAATTTTAAAAATCTCCTTTTGGGGATTTTTTGATGGAAAAATGATTTTTGAAAAAATTTACAATTATCAAAAAATCATTATAATCGCAAAAAATAATTATGGAAAAACTTAAAATTTTGGTCGGACTTTCTGGCGGTGTCGATTCTGCTGTGTCCGCATACCTACTCAAACAAGCCTGACACGAAATACATTGTGGCTTTATGGTCAACTATTTGGACGAAGAAAATGAAAATTGCACCACCAAAATTGATCTCGCCGAAGCACGAAAAGTGGCGGATTTTTTGGGGTTGCCATTTTTTACTTTTGACTATCGCGATGAATATGAAAGTCGAATTATTGACTATATTTATCGTGAATATGAGGCTGGACGCACACCAAATCCTGACGTTTTTTGCAACAATTTGGTGAAATTTGACCTTTTTCTAGAGGAGGCTTTGTCGCTTGGATACGATAAAATCGCGACTGGGCACTATGCACAAATCGAAAATAATTGTATCAAAAAGGGGCTCGACCCAAACAAGGATCAATCATATTTTTTATCCCGACTCTCAGAATTTCAGGTTTCCAAAGCCATTTTCCCCATTGGACATCTGGAAAAATCCGAAGTACGAAAAATCGCCAAAGAAGCAAATTTGCCGAACGCAGAGCGTAAAGACTCACAATGATTGTGTTTTATTGGAAAAATCCCGATGAAAGAATTCCTCGCAAAAAAATTACAAAAAAAACCTGGAAAAATTATCGATTTGAACGGGAATATTTTGGGTGAGCACGAAGGCGCTTTTTCCTTTACCATCGGTCAAAGAAAGGGGATTAAAATCGGTGGTGGACCAGCACTTTTTGTGGTCGCCAAAGATACTCAAAAAAATACGATTACCGTTGGAACTGCGGAAGATTTGGCACTTTTTTCCAAAAAATGTGAAATCATTGATTTTGTGGGGAAAATTCCAGATTTGTCAAAAAAATATTCAGCCAAAATTCGTTATCGCCAAGAAGATCAAGTATGTCACATTTCTGAAACAGAAAATAGCGGTTATATCGTAGAGTTTGACGAGCCACAGCGCGCCATTGCTTCCGGACAAATCTGCGTAATATATCAAGATGATATCGTGATTGGAAGTGGAATCATCAAATAAAAATCTCCCGAGGGAGATTTTTATTATTCAGAAATATTTTTTTCAGCATTTTCAGAAATTTCTACTTTATCACCAAGAACTGTCGCCTGCGTTCCACGAATCGTGTCATACATCGCAAGCCAACGCGCACCGATTTCACGAATATATGTTTGCAAACCATATTTGAGGCTCACATCAGCCGCACCAAATCCAATGGCATTAATTTTATGAAATTTCGCTAAAAAAAGTGCGCGTTCAAGATGAAAAGGTTGAGAAATAATAGTAATATCATCCGTGAGCGAAAAAATTTCTTTCGCACGAAGTACGCTATCAAGCGTACGAAATCCCGCATAATCCATCACGATTTTATCGGTTGCAACACCACGACGTTCGAGTTCGGTTTTCATATAAAGTGGCTCATTGTACGAGCTCGTAGAATTGTCACCAGACACAATAATATACTCGATTTTCCCTTTTTCGTAGAGAATTTTTGCCGCTTCAATGCGCGTACTAAAAAACAAATTACTATTCTGCGCACCAGGGCTTGTTCCCAGCAGTAAGCCATATTTTCGCGCAGGCACATCATCTACATTCGTATAAATCATGCCTGTCGTCGCAAATGAAATGAGCATCCACGGCAACATCAGAATAATTCCTACACAGATGACAAATAAAAATAATTTTTTCATAAATATTATTGAACATCAATTTTTTCACCTTCAAGAGTTTGCATAAAAATATTTTCAAGCGATTCTGGCAATTCTTTCATCACACCTTGCTTGAGAATTTTTCCACTCACAATAATCGCATATTTATCACAAACTGCTTCCACATCAGGCAAAATATGAGAATTCAAAAAAATCGCCTTTCCAGATTTTTTGAGTTCTAAAAGTAAATCTTTAATCATTTTTCGACCGATTGGATCAAGTCCCGACATTGGCTCATCCAAAAAAATCAATTCTGGATCATGCAAAATCGCCTGTGCAATCCCAATTCGCTGCAACATTCCCTTAGAATAGGTCGAAAGTCGGCGCGCACGAGCCTCTTCCAATCCAACTTTTTTTAAAACCCAATTTTTTCGTTCAGCGATTCTTTCTTTGGAAATATCATAAAATCCAGCCGCATAATCCAAAAATTCATCGCCCGTCAAATATTTGTACAAATACGTATTTTCCGGCATAAAACCGATACGTTTTTTGACAGAAATATTTTGTGGATTCTCACCAAAAATTCTCACCTCGCCCGAAGTTGGCTCAATAATTCCCAAAATCGTTTTAAGTGTCGTGGTTTTTCCAGCGCCATTTGGGCCAATAAAACCAAAAACATCCCCTTTTTCAACTGAAAAGGAAATATTTTTCAAAATTTCGTGTCAACCAATATTTTTGGTAATATTTTTGAGAGAAATAATTTCTGACATAAATCAAATTATAAAGTTTTTTTGATATGAATGCAGATTTCCGCGACTTCATAACCTTCTGGTAAATTTTTGAGATTGATGTTTTCTATCGGAAAATCACAAAAAATTTTGGAACGATCATCCACCAAATGTGCGTGCGGTTCGTCGTTGGATTCAAAATAATTTTTACAATTTGGGCCAGGAATTTTGCGCAACAAATTTTCTTCAAACATTTTTTCAATATTGCGATAAATCGTCGCACGGCCAACTTTTGGATGAGTTTTTTGAATCTCCTCAAAAATATCGTCCGCCGAAAGATGGCGACAATGACAAGTTTCCAAGATGATTTCTCTATACTGATGAGTTCGCATGCGCGTATTATGCACATTTTTTCTAAAAAATCAAGAGCTATTATGAGATAAATTCTCATAATAAATTTGACTTTCGAAAAAAAAGTGGTACACTGTGTGAGCATTTTATTTTTTATATAAACCTATGCAAACTCTTAATCGACTCAATCACATCGTCGCAGATATGACGGTGCTTGCTCAAAAAACTCGTCTTTGTCACTGGAATGTGGAAGGTCCTGGATTTTTGGATTACCACGAATTTTTTGGAGAATTGTATGATTTTTTCTCTGATGAAGTAGACGAATTCGCGGAACGCATTCGTGCGCTCAACGCTTATCCTGTGGCTACATACGCAAAAATGCTTGAAATTTCTCATTTTAAAGAAGAAGAAAATATTCCTTCAAATAAGATGGTAGCGGTTTTGCTCCAAGATATCGAAACAATGGCAAATGAAATTCGTTCATGGATTCCAGATGAAGATGATGCCATCACTCAAGATATGTATGTTGGATTGGTAACCACTTTGGATAAAAAAGTATGGATGCTTCGCGCCATGACACAACCGGGCGTACAATAAAAAAGAGGTCAAATGACCTCTTTTTTAAAAATCGTTATCTTTATACTTATCTCGGTCTTCAAGCGAACCCATATCAATGAGCTTAGAAGAAATAAGCCCAAAACAATAAACCCGAGAATAATTATAACGCCTGTAGTCATTTTCCCTCCCAAAAATAGATAGCAATACTCAACTATTGCAAAGAAAATTAGGGGGGGGGGATTATACTAACCCCCCCCGTTGGTCACTCATAATCCAGAATATCATCTCGAAATGCTAGATATGCACCAATGACAGCACATACTACAGTCAGAATGAATGCTCCACTCACAAAAGCGAGGGCGTATAATATAAACGTTGACATATTCATTCTCCTTGGTTGGTTGAGTGAGAATATTATAATAGAAATTCTAAATTTGTCAAAATTAGTTTTATAAGAATTTTTATG
>ERZ773267.1587-NODE-1587-length-12414-cov-12.160935_pt1 | contig 12414 bp, 17 predicted proteins | sample MGYA00511959_ERZ773267 | MGnify/ENA primary metagenome ERZ773267 (study PRJEB29015, sample SAMEA2738165) | human oral metagenome | biome: human oral; feature: human-associated habitat; material: saliva | place: China | collected 2240 ... | reverse complement strand
ATAAAACCCTCCTTACTGTGACACTTTCGTGTCCAGTAAAGAGGGTACATATCAAATACGGAACAGTGATGATGAAAGGGGTACAGTATTACCGTACCCGGATTACAGATGCAGACGGAAAGAGAGTGGCGATTTATGGACTGACACGCGAAGAATTGTATGACCGGGTGGAAGATGCCCAGAAGAAAATCGCGGAAGTGATTTTCCATAGAGAGAATCCGACCGTGGAAGAGTACTGCGAAAAATGGCTGCTGATGCGGTCTGGAATGGTAAGAACCAATACGTTGGAAGGATACGCACGGATGGTGAATCGGTACATCGTGGGTCCGATTGGACAGATGTATATGGACGAGGTGACCACAGATGACCTGCGGCTGCTGATGGTTCCGTTATCAAAAGGTTCTTCCGGAATGTATGGTCAGCTCAATATGCTGATTAAGAACATTTTTAATTCGGCAGAAGAGAGCAAGGTGATCAAAGAGAATCCGTCCAAAACGATTTGCGCAAGAGGCGGAAAGCCTGCGAAGCGGCGCGAGGCTTTGACGGATGAACAGACTGCCATTTTGCTGGATAGCATTCGTGAACTTCCACCGTATGTTTTCGTAATGATCGGCTTGTACGCGGGATTGCGTAGAGAAGAGATTCTTGGATTGAAATGGGACTGCGTATTCCTGGATGAAAAAACGCCGTACATTTCGGTAAGGCGTGCATGGCATGTGGAAAGCGGTGAGCCGGTAGTCAACACACTTTTGAAGACACCGGCAGCGAAACGAGATGTTCAGATTCCCAAATGCCTGGTAGCCTGTCTCAAGGAAGAAAGAGAAAAATCAGAATCGGAATATGTAATCTCGAATTCGAAGGGAACTGTTTTGACGGAAACACAGTTTGTGAGAGTCTGGAAATACATAACAGTCCGTTCTACCGCAGAACGCTGTTATTATACCTATGTAAATGGGCAGTCCATCAAGCATAGAATAAAGCCAAGACTTGGTGAGCATCAGCCGAACAATCCCAAGCTGGTGTATACGATGGACTTCAAGGTGACTCCGCACATGCTGCGGCACATCTACATCACCAACCAGATTTACAAGGGTGTTGATCCAAAGACGGTGCAGTATCTGGCAGGCCATGAGAACAGCAAAACGACTATGGACATCTATGCGAAAGTCAAGTATAATAAACCTGAGGATTTAAGCAGCGTTGTGAATGCTGCATTAGGGTTGCGTTAAAATGCACCAAAAATTTCGCGATTTCGTGGGTTTACCTATGGGTTTACTGAGAGAGGAAAGCCCGAAAACCCGCATGAATACTGCACTTTTCGGATCAAGGTCAGGTGAGTACGGCTTGAAGGCAGCTCGCCGTGCGCCGCAGTTCTCCAAGAGATAATCGACAACTTCAAAATGCAAAAAAGCCCGGAGAGACGCTATTTTCCGGGCTTTTTCTATGCCCAAAATTCTGTCCGGACTGTTCGGTTTTGATGGAATTTGAACGGAAAATGCTGGGTTTATAGGATTCAAATTACCGGTGGACAATAGGAGCAGATGAAGTCCAAGTTTGTCATCGACGGACGAACACATACTTGACTGATTTACATAGAGCCTTGGCTCATTCTTTGAAAACGAGAATGGGTCGAGGCTCTATTTTTTTTCGCCCGAAATCCGGCGAGACAAATTTGAGTAGGAGGTAACAGGTATGACGGATTTCAATCAGAAGACCCATGACACCGATGTGGGCAGTCATGGCGGACAGTCGAGGCAGATGATGGAGGTGTTTGAGAACCAGGAGTTTGGTTCGATCCGCGTGTTGCAGGAGGCAGGCAAGACCTTCTTCTGTGCAAGCGATGTGGCGAAAGCGTTAGGACATATGAATCCCTACGCCGCAGTGAAACGTCATTGTAGAGGCCACTAACGAAACGCGAGGGGGTCGTTTAGAAGGTGAATCAGTATGGGGATGCTGGAGAGCAGGTCGTTGAAATTCAGACAACTATCTTTGAGGAATGGTGCAGCTTCCTGAACTTCTTTGATTCCAGCATCCGCTTTGAGCTTTCCTTTATGAATATGACTACGGATGCCTCAAATTTTTAGAAGATGGTACGCATCCCGTACCAGAAGGATCATTTCAATCCGGTGCGCACGGAGTACAGCACCATGCTGCGCGCCAGCTTGCCCAGGGCAACAACGGCCTGACCAAGACGAAGTATCTGACGTTTGGCATTGAAGCAGAATCCATGAAACAGGCAAAGCCGAGGCTCATTCACATCGAGATCGACCTGATGAACAACTTCAAACGTTTGGGTGTCCGGGCAAAACTGCTGAACGGCAAGGAACGGCTTCATCTGATGCACGATATGTTCCACATGGGTGATCATGACCGGTTCAATTTCGATTGGAAGTGGCTGCCGGAGAGCGGGATGTATGGCTCCATGTCCTATCTCTAGATCACGGCTTCCGACCTGTCGGATCAACTGCTGAAGGACTTTCTGGATATGGAATCTAGCCAGATTGTGACCATGCACGTTCAGTCGGTAGACCAGAACAAAGCAATCAAGTCCATTAAGCACACCATTACGGAGTTGGATCGTTCCAAGATTGAGGAACAGAAGAAAGCTGTCCGTTCCGGATACGATATGGGCATCATTCCGTCAGATTTAGCAACTTACGGTAAAGACGCAAAGGCACTGTTGAAGGAATTGCAGAGCCAGAATGAGCTTATGTTCCTGCTGACCTTTATGGTGATGAACACTGGTGAGACGGAGCAGGAGCTGAAAACCAACGTGTTTCAGGCTTCCGGCATCGCACAGAAGTACAACTGCAACCTGCGCGTCTGGACTTTCAGCAGGAGCAGGGGCTGATGAGCTGCCTGCCGCTGGCACAGAACCTGATTGAGATTCAGCGCAGCATGACGACCGGCAGCACAGCAATTTTCGTGCCGTTTACCACCCAGGAACTGTTTCAGACAGGGAAAGAGGCTCTGTACTATGGGCTGAATGCGCTGTCCAACAACCTGATTATGGTTGACCGGAAAAAGCTCAAGAACCCCAAAGGGCTGATTCTGGGTACCTCTGGTTCCAATAAATCTTTCTCTGCCAAGCGTGAAATTGCCAATGCGTTCCTGGTGACGGATGACGATGTAATCGTGTGCGATCCGGAAGCCGAGTACACGGCACTGGTGCAGAAATTTGAGGGGCAGGTCATTAAAATCAGCCCTTCCAGCACGCAGTATATCAACCCGATGGACATCAACGCGAATTATTCGGAAGAGGATAATCCGATTGCCTTGAAAGCAGATTTCATCCTGTCTCAGTGCGAGCTGATTGTGGGGGGGCAAGAAAGGATTGCAGCCGGTAGAAAAGACGGTCATCGACCGCTGCGTTCTTCTTTACATAGCCAAATGGTTTTTGGATGAACGATTTTGAGCTATGAAGCTATGGAATATGTAGGTGATATCTGATAAAATAGAAAATAAGAACAGCGATACAAATTTGAATTTGAAATCCCCTAAATCATAGGCATTCACCAATGATTATAGGACGTTAATGAAATCCTTCGAATCCCTTGAAAACAAAGCATTTTTCGCAGTCTGCTCACCGAACCCCTTTATTAAATGTTACACCGTTTTAACGATGTCCCGGCTGCTTATAAGGGCAAAAGCAAGGGCAGAAAAATCTCATAACATGATATAATAAGGTGTGGCAATCGGAAATCTGTGACATATGTGCGAATAAAGCAATAAAGCAACAAAAACAGTATATAAGAGATTTTACAATGGAAAAGCATGTTTATTATAATGGCAAAGATTTATGGTTTGTATTTCAAGGCGAATATTATATCTATTGCTTTTTGACTAAAGAAAAATTCATCGGTATTTGAGAACAGCGGTATCTGCGCTATTTCAAGTAAAAGTCTATTGTGCAGTGATGAGAAACTACCGCCACAACCACCTTCCCAAGGTTGACACCATTCTATATTAGTCCTATAATAAAATAGGGAGTTTTTATAACAACTCACAATGATGAATCAAACAAGGCACGGAGGTTTTTATGGATAATAATCAGATTATTACAATGGTGTATACAAATTATAAGGGAAAAACTGCGGTAAGAAGAGTTTTGCCAAAAGAAATCTTTTTTGGACATACTGATTGGCATTCGGAAGAGCAATGGCTAATGACTGCATATGATATTGATAAAGAGGCTGATAGGACTTTCGCAATGAAGGACATAAAAGCATGGTTTTTGGAGTAATGCCGCACTTTGCAAAGCAAGGAAGGGGGTAAGTTTAGTGCAACTTTCGGATCGAGATATTTTTAATGCCTTGGACCAAGCAGAGATTGGGTTTGTTGGCACGAACGAAAAGTACCCTTTTTATGATAAACAGGTTCAGCCGAGTTCAATAGATCTTCGTTTAGGAGATATCATTGCTCGCTTTAAGAAGACTATTACTTCAATTGACATCAAAAATGACGTAATTACACCAGATAACTATCTTGATGTTAAGCAATATGCGGATGCTCAACCCATAGTTATTGATCCCGGTGAAATAGTATATGGACAAATATACGAGCAAATGTGGATTTGCGACAAGTATAGTGCAAGAGTTGAAGGCAGGAGTAGGATGGCCAGACTTGGATTGTCTGTGCATTGTACCGGAGGATATATTAACCCTGGATTTTGCGGAGCCATGCCGCTTCAACTTATCAATCATAATACTTTTTCGGTCACAATTTATCCATATACAAGTGTCTGCCAGATGGTTCTTTTCGAAATCAGTGATGAGCCACTGGTAAAGTATTCTGATCGATCTCGAATATATAATCCATATTTTGAGGAACAAATGGCTAGCCCTTCTGTTTTGCGTTCCCCAAATGCCGAACAGCTTTCTAATCAAGATATTGCCGAATATCGAATGTCTCAGCTAGTAAAGAATTTCTACAACAATGGTTTAAATCGAAATCGTATTACAGCCAAATCTGAAAAACAAGTTGACGAAGAGCTTATAAGAAAAATAGTAATAAACAACATTCAACTAGGAGAATCCGTAAGAATGAGAGATAATTATACAGGAACACAAGTGGGGACTCAAGGTCCTGGTTCAGGGACAAATGCGAGCATAGTTCAGAATTTTAATAGCTCGAAAATTGATTTCTCAAAATTAAAAATTGAACTCGAAGAGCTTCGTAAACATTTGAAAGATGCCAAATTAGATGAAGAAGATGCAGACATCATGCGTGGCGATGTTGCTAAGGCCGCAAAAGCGTTAAAAGCAGATGACAAAAACGAAGCATTACAAATCCTAAAATCCGCTGGTAACACACTTTTAGAAATTGCGCAATCAATTGGTTGTTCGATAATTGCGAATATTATTACAGGACAAATAGGCATCTAGGGTGGTGAATATGGGGGCTTTGTACGAGTTTAATTGGCTATTAAAACTGCCTAATATAGATGAACAACAGCTGTGCGTTGATAAGTCATTTCATTTTTCAAAATCCGGCATTAGGGTTTATCCCATTAACATTCCTGTTGACCTTGTGAACAATCACTGGGAAACCGTTGCACGATGTATAATAACTCAGATCACTATTTCTTCGCAGGAAACAACCGGAGAGTACACAATAGTTGAAATATATGATGAGACAAAAAGGAAAATATTGACGGAGCATTTGCGCAACCTATTGAAAATTGTAAAAAATCAACCTGATATTTCAAGTTATGATGAAATACACATTACATAGGTGCTCTGTGTGTTGCGAATAACAAAAAAGCATTAGACCCGCTTTTGGGGGTTGATAGTACACGTCAACTATTCTGATACGTTTTCAAAATACTCCTTTATAAGTTCTTTATTCGAGAAAAAAACAGTTGAGTACATAGAGAATAAAAGGAACTTGGATTTCATTATCCTCAGTCTTATTTACCTGCAATACCCTGCACGGAAAATCAAACGGAATGCATGAGTCATTTATCTTAAAGTACTTTTGTCTTTTATTAGCCGTTCCTTTAATCTTCATTTGTCTTGTGCGGCTTTCGTATTCATCAATAGTGTAGTAAATTTTTTCGTAATCCATACGGTTAATTGCATTACCACTGTAGGTTATATGAATCATTTTAGTGACTATCGAGTTACATTCTAACGTAAAATCCTCACACAGTTCTTCAAAAGTCAAATCCGTATCCGTCTTCTTTATCCAAAGCTGATTTTGATATTCCTTTGAATCATATAATTTGATCATGGGAGGCAGGGATACTACATCCATGGAAAATATACGTCCCTGTTCTACATCTTCACACAAAACTTCTCTTGTCAGTAACCCGTTAAATATCTCATTGTCTTTGCATCTAACTGCAAGCTTTCCAATCACGTCACATTCCTGTAATTTTATTAAGACTTCCACAAAAGGTTTTGGAAGATCAACAAACAGTGTCAATGCTTTTTGTTTATCAAAGATTCTTGCTGGAGTATATGCTTTCAATACTCTACACTCGTCAATAACAGGGACAAGGTTCCAATTACAGAAATCGTCATCAGTTTCATCCTGATATACTTTGTGGATATTAGGTTGTTCTCTTTCTAATTCAGCATCTCTATCTGTTCGATATTCCTCGTAGGCATAATAGATATATAAAAGTGAAAGAATACCATCTTCGTCCTCAGATGATAGTTGTTCAATCATATATGGGCTATAGCCTTTATACCATTCAACAAGATTTTCTCCCTTAGCTGGATATTGTTGTATGGGTGCGCTTTCTGGATTGATGCCACAGTCGGAAAACATTTTCTTTCCCGTAGCATTTGTTCGATACACCGCTTGACATAAAAGCCTATGCAATTCGTCATTGTCATACTGTTTTTTCATCAATGACAATAACGTTGGATTCTTCTCTTTATACATCCCCAGAATGATACCGTAACTATAATTGATAATTCTTTGATGCGTCCAATTCGGATCGTCAATAAGCCACGAGCGAGAATAGCTTTTCCAATGGTCATGCAATCGTCAAAGAAATACATCAGTTCTTTAGAAATCATAAGACAGTACCTTTCTAATTAAACTCATCGAATACCTTGGTGACTTTTTCTGATGTTGTACCGATTTTCGACGGTAAAGAAGTCTGCCAACCGATCTCTTTTGAAGTAAAACAGGGAGAGCGCATTGTTCTTGACGGAAATAATGGTTCCGGAAAAACAAGTCTACTAAAGTTGATACTGGGGCAACAAATAGAATATCAGGGTGTGATTTCGGTTGGTTCTGGGTTCAAACTGTCCTATGTGCCGCAAGATACTTCTACGCTGAATGGCTCTTTATCTTTGTTCATAGAAACCAATGAAATTGATGAAAGTCTATTTAAAGCAATTTTACGAAAAATGGATTTTTCGCGAGTATAGTTTGAGAAAAAAATAGAGGATTTTTCAGAAGGGCAAAAGAAAAAGGTGTTAATAGCAAAAAGTCTTTGTGAGCAAGAACATCTGTATGTATGGGATGAACCACTTAACTACATTGACATTTATTCACGCATGCAAATTGAAAAACTAATCAAGGAGTTTTGCCCCACCATGATTTTTGTGGAATATGATCTTGCTTTCAGAAACACGATTGCAACCAAAAGCATACAATTGACTGTCAAATGACATGCCTTCATATTCTCCGGAAAACATCCGGAACAGCAGTTGTGCAAATTCATTTTTCTTTGCAGGTGCTGATATCGACCACAATAGTCCTCGGTAGCACTGACATGGCAGAGTGCTCCTTTGGGAAGGATTTGAAGGTGTAGTTGTTAAGTGACTTTGTAACATCTCTGCCTGATAGATTATAATGTCAGCAGAGGAAAAAATACATGACTCGAATACCAGACGAAACCCGACGAAAAGATGTTCGCGCGTACATTCGGGATGGACGCACGATGGCTACCTTGTGGCTGAGTACGGCATATCCGGAGTCACTGTTTCCAACCAGTTTACTTCCGCAGAGTTTGTACAACATTGCCGCGAACCCAGGATTTCTCAAAGCATGAGCCGTGCGGGCTGTCCGTATGACAATGCGCCGATGAAACGATATTACAATACTTTAAAGACCGAGTTGATTTATCCGTATCGTTTTGAATCTGCCGCAGAACCGGACTATGCTGTTTCAGAGATTGCTTACGACTGGTACAATCAGGTACGCCCACACTCGTATAACGGATATCTGACTCCGTTTGAAAAGAGAGTGGAGTGTACCATTAGGTAGTGGTGTTACAAAAAGCGTTGACAACTACAAATTCATCATGCTCGAATTTGAGATAGGCCAGTGTGTCGGCATAGGTGACATTCTTGATGGCTATGTGCTTAATGAGAGCCATATTCTTTCTCCAATTCTTCGTTGCAGCGGATCACTAACTTGTCGATTTCCTGAAGCGCATGATGCAGCTCTTTAGCCAGCGGATTTGTCATCAAGCCCCCCCGTTGAAGTACCGTGCGATCTGATTGAGATTGCTGCCGAGCTTGTTCAGCTTGGCAAGCTCAGAGACTAGTGCTGTGTCATCATGGAAGATAGGTGGCTGCATGACGATTTTATGCTTGGTTGCTAATCTGCGAAAGTATTCAGAGATACTAAGTCCAGCGTTATCAGCCTCGCTCTGAGTTACACGATAGAGGTTTTCGGTAAGGCGAATTCCGACAAAATGCTCCTTTGCTGGTGGTACTTCCTTCTTTAGCCGTGCCATATTTTCCTCCCTTCTGAATGGTGGGAGAATATTCAGATGCTGTGAGACCGCAGGGCGAACCGTTGCAGAAACTGCAACACTTCATCGATGGCTTGGGGAACCGAAATCCCCAACAAGTTGCCTGCGGACAAAAACCAGAATTGAGTTTTTGTTAAACAAGGCGAAACTTGCTCTAAAAAGTCTCCTCACTTAGAAGTGGGGACGGAATTCGGATAACTCTAACAGGGCAACTCGTTAAAAACTCCAAGAAAATACATTTCGCGCAGAAAAAATGAAAGCATCGCAACACTTTTTTGATGAAAAGGTAAAGCTTTGAACGGATCTCTGTTATAATGTCAACTGGTGTTTTGTAACTTCGACTGAAAGACCATTATGAGGTGAAGACATGGCTATTTCCTATAAGAAACTGTTCAAGCTTCTCATCGACTGAGACCTGAAGAAAAAAGATCTGAGGGACATGACTGGCATCAGCTACGCCACCCTTCACAAGCTTGAGCGCGGTGAGAATATGATGACAGATGTTCTTAATAACATCTGCGCAAAACTGAATTGCGACATTGGGAATATAGCGGAATTTGTTGCGGATGAACCGAGTCCTGAAAATGGGACTGGTCATGCGGTAGAATGGTACTGTGGGAGCGTAGAAGCCTATGTATCAGAGAGCTGACAGAGCGCAGAAGGAATCCAGTCCTTACTCTGCGGTCATTACGAGAGAACAGTTCCTCTTCTATGAGATGAGGACTACTGCAAAGCTTGTGGCTGAAGGCCTGAACGATGAGCAGGTAGCTGATCGGATCACAAGCGATAATCTGTTGCAGTATCCGACGGAGAATGGCGCTTACTTGCCTTCGCAGGTTGAAAGCTTTGGACGATCCTGATCTGGTTGCAGCAATCGCATCTCAGCCGAGTGATGTCTCCAAACAGATCTGCCTCTATGCTATGATGAAGCAGTATCGCCTTGTGTGGGACTTCATGATTACGGTTGTTGGAGCGAAGTACGAAAACCGCGACATGTCCTTCAGTCGGATAGACTTCAATGTGTTTATGATGCGCCTTCAGGAGCAGGACGATTGGGTTGCGTCTTGGAGCGATAGCACCGTCACAAAAGTTAAGCAGGTGCTGGCAAGAATTCTTGTGGACAACGAGTACTCGGACAGCACGACAGCGGATCACTAGCAACGCAGAGGATGCGGTGTTCAAAGCGCTGGGAGTGGAGTGAGGAGAAAAGATATGTCGGTAAACACCTATCTACAGGGGTTGGGAAGTTCCTTGGTTTTAAGCTCTTCTGAGAGGTCTAGTATTTCTACTTCGGTAGACACAATAAAATCACGGCTTACTTCCTATTTTGGATCGAGTGTAACAGAGAAAAAGTTATACGGTTCATATGTCCGTGAGACGATATTGCCGCGCAAAGCAGATGAAAAATCTGATGTTGATTTAATGGTTGTATTCAACAATCCTTATGGATATCAGCCTCAAACCTTCTTGAACAAGCTGAAGGAATTTGCCGAGTATTATTACAGCCGGTCAGAGATATACCAGTCAAGCCCGACGATTGTGCTAGAACTGAACCATATAAAATTTGAACTCACCCCAGCATATGTCAATTATGGTTTGTATTACATTCCCAAAAGCAGCTATGAATGGATGTATACTGATCCGGACGGTTTTTATTCAAAACTCACAGAGTGCAATAAGAATAATAGCTATAAAATAAAGCCTATAGTTCGGATTCTTAAGCATTGGAATATCCAAAAGAATTATAGGAACGTTGCATCCTTTGAACTTGAACGAAAGATAGCTGAAGAACTGATGTATGCTTACTTTTCTTGTACTTCGTACACGGATTATTTGAAGTATGCACTTGAGAAAATCAAATATTCAACTAATTATACACGCGTCAATAAGGCTTTGGATTGTATATCGGAAGCTTTGCGCCTGGAGGCCGACGGCTATCCATATTCAGCTGAAAGTAAGATCAAGGAAGCCTTCCCGGAGGTGTGACAATGAGCAGAAGAGATGACATTAACAAATTATATCAACCGTCAAAGGCTCTTGAGAAAGTTTGCTGTGAGCTTTTCACGGCTGATATAGCTATTTCACTGATTGCAGCTTGTGTCGGCGGTAGTGTCATTTCTTACCTTACTGTAGCTCTGGTCATAATAGCCTTTCTATACATGTCCATATCTATTATTGATGATGGAATCATGTGGTTCCAAGCCGAGAGTGCAAGAAGAAAAAACAGCATACAAGTGGCATATGATGTTAGATTAGATGAATATGAGAGTGAGAAATACTACAACAACAACGTAGGCGATCCAGATATCTCATATGCAACAAACCTGTTTGAGAGTGCATACTTTACAAAAGAAATTAGTGGAAAAATGCTTTTAGGCGCAGTTGCTAAGCTGATTGTTGCAGTAGTGGTTTTAATTATTACTTGCCGGTTTATTGCTAACGATGACATATTCCTTATCATTGCTCAAACTGTATTTTCAGCGGTAGTTATTGAAGATGCTATTCGATTGATAATCTTCACACAACGGATTAAGACCTTATATGAAGAGGCCTATCACGAGTTAATTACTGTAGGAATCTCAACAACGGCTCAGAGAGTCTGGTTAAAATACTTTTGCGTTGAATATGAAAGCATTAAAGCGCACTACCGTATTCGACTTAGTGAGTCATTGTTTAATAAGCTGAATTCGCAGTTGTCTGAGACATGGGAAAAACTCTTTTCACAAATAAAGATATCGACAGGTGGTTAAGCATGGTTGACAAATATAAAGTCATTACCCTTTGCGGCAGTACACGCTTCAAGGATGAATTCATGGAAGCTCAAAAGCGACTCACGCTTGAGGGAAATATTGTTATCAGTGTAGGCTTGTTCGGTCATGCTGGGGACGCTGAGGTGTGGGAGAACATGGATGAAGGCACCCTGACCAAGACCAAGGAGATGCTGGATGACATGCACAAGCGGAAGATTGATATGGCCGATGAGATTTTTGTAATCAATGTTGGCGGCTATATTGGTGCCAGTACAAAATCAGAAATCGAGTATGCCAAGAAGACCGGGAAGCCAGTCAGATACTTGGAGGAGGCAGAGTGAAGCCTGTAGTGGTACAGTGAATTTGTAACATCTCTGCCTGATAGATTATAATGTCAGCAGCCGGTGAAGGAAAAGAAATAAGAGGAACAGGAGGCGTACAGCCGAAACTTATCCGGCAAAACCGCTATCTGGACTTTGGTTTTGGATTCTATACCACCACCAACCGTGATTAGGCAGTGGCTTTCGAGGAGTGTAGTTTGCTGCGCTTTGACAGCCCGGATGAAGCATGGCTGGATTTTGTAGCTGAGGGCTGTCAGGGAATCTATCAGGGAAAACAGCATGACCTGATTTATGGTGCTGTGGCAAATGATGATGTGTACCGCACCATTACCCTGTATATGACCGGAGTGTTGGATAAGGAACAAACACTGGCGGCGCTCAAGATTCGGAAATTATTCAATCAGCTGGTGTTTGCAACTGAGAAGTCCCTGCAATACCTGCATTTTGAGGGAAGGGAGCTCGTATGAACGAAGATTAGTTCAGTGCAATGCTTGCAATCATTGTGCCGCCCATCATTGAGCAGATTATAAAAAACAGCAATGTGGATGCTGAGAAAGTGATTTCCCGCTTTTATCAGTCCAAGCTCTATCAGGAGCTTGCGGAT
>ERZ773267.1582-NODE-1582-length-12460-cov-14.628053_pt1 | contig 12460 bp, 12 predicted proteins | sample MGYA00511959_ERZ773267 | MGnify/ENA primary metagenome ERZ773267 (study PRJEB29015, sample SAMEA2738165) | human oral metagenome | biome: human oral; feature: human-associated habitat; material: saliva | place: China | collected 2240 ... | reverse complement strand
AGGAAGGCTCGAATGTCTGGATTGACAGCTGGGTCATCCCGAAGAACGCGCGCCACAAGGAGAACGCGGAGAAGTGGATCGACTTCCTCTGCCGCGCGGACATCGCAAAGGAGAACTTCGAGTACATCACCTATCCGACTCCGAACAAGGCGGCGTTTGAGCTGCTCTCCCCGGAACTCCAGAACAACAAGGCGCTCTTCCCGGACGATGCCGACCTCGCAAAGTGTGAAGTGTTCCAGTATCTCGGCGAAGATGGCGATGCGCTCTACGACGAGCTCTGGAAGGAAGTCAAGGCGCAGTAAGCAACGAGAAATGCGGAACCAAAAAAGAGCCGAGAGGCTCTTTTTTGGTTTCTATGATTCGCAGCGATCATCAAACACTTCTTCCCACAGTTCGGAAATCGGCCTACTCTTACGCCCGCTCATTTCGTACTCTGCATACGCTGCAGCAGCCACAGCAACATCATACTCATCTTCAATTCGCTCAAAAAGCGCCTGCTTAAATGCCTCTTCAAGCGACATACTACGCATTTTCGCGTAAGACTCAGCAATCCTTTTCTCTTCCGCCAAAAGCCTGATTGAAAAGCACATTTTCCTACTCCTTTGTCACTTCTTGAAAAGTTCCGCGTGCGTTCCCAAGCGATATAACATAAGAATCAGCAACCTTTCTTTCATTTCATACATCAATAACCAGTCCGGCTCTATGTGACATTCTCTTACCCCTTTATAATTACCTGCCAGCTCATGATCTCGGTACTTTTCACCTAAAGTATTACCCTCTGCCAGATTATTGATAACTTCAAACAATTTATCCAAATTTCTGTTCTGTTTCTTCGCCTGTTTTAAATCACGTTTAAACTGACCGGTAAATTTGATTTCGTACTTCATACTCCCAGCGCTGCCTTAAGCTCATCCATATCTGTGTAACCTTTTACACTGTCATCAGAGGCAATCCGTCTACCTTCGGCAATGGCAGCCGCTGTCAACTCATTCGGCGTTTCCAACTTTAAGGCAAAGGGAATCCCGTTCTCTCGTATAGTTGTTCTGAGAAACATATTGACAGCCGTACTCATATTAATTCCAAGTTCCGCAAAAATCTGCTCTGCCTGTTCCTTAACATCTTTATCGGTTCTAATATTAAGATTTGTACTTGCCATGTAATGCACCTCCGTTCTGTTAATGACATTATATTCACAACACTAAAAAAATGCAAAGCATTGTAATTGTTTTGCTCGTTTATATTTTATGTAAAAAAGAGCACCCTTTCGGGTGCTCTTTCCTCGGGTGGGTACAGGGGCTCGAACCCTGGATCTCCAGATCCACAATCTGGCGCGCTAACCAACTGCGCCATACCCACCATATTCGCGTTGCGGGATTTCGGGGAATCCCAACGAGCCTGAAGGGATTCGAACCCCCGACCCACGGCTTAGAAGGCCGTTGCTCTATCCTGCTGAGCTACAGACTCAAGAGCAGGTGATGGGAATCGAACCCACGTATCCAGCTTGGAAGGCTGGTGTTCTACCATTGAACTACACCTGCGGGCTGCGTTTTTCTTAACGCGTGCCCTAATTTTATATCATACTTCTTCCGCTTGTGCAAGCATTTTTCCGGAATTCGACTCTGCTTTTTCTTGCTCTGCGGTCTTACGTCGCATCTCTCTGAGTATGCTCCTTGTGATGAAAAACGCAATCACCGCGGAAAAGACATCGCTGAGCGGCTGTGCGGCCTGAATGCCCCGCACGCCGAGCACACGCGGCAAAACAAGAAGAACCGGAATCAGACATATGCCCTGGCGGAGCAAGGCCACAACGGTTGCCCGGAAGTTATAGCCCGTGGTCTGCGAGAACATATTGGCCATGGTAATCTGCGCCGCAAGCGGTATGCTGAGGGACTGCAGCTGTAAGGCCAGCGTTCCGACCGCAATGACATCCGGATCCTTCCGAAAGAGCACAATCACGCGCTCCGCGTTGCAGAACACGATTGCGCCCATAAAGAGCAGGGCGCAGAAACAAACACGAAGGCTGAAGTTATAGGCCTGCTCCACACGCTTAAAATTGCCCGCGCCGTAGTTAAAGCCGCAAACAGGCTGGAAGCCCTGCCCAAAGCCGATGATGGCGGAATTCATGAACATGGCAACCCGCGACACAATCGCAATCGCGGCAATCGCCGCATCGCCGTAAGGCTGCGCCGCAAAGTTTGTCACAATGACCGCAACACTCGCAATGCCCTGCCGCGCGAGGCTCGGGAGACCGAAGCGGAAAATATTCGCATAGCGCGAAAGTGCCGGCTGAAAGCGGCGCAGCCGTATGCTGAGACAGGCCGGCATACAGTTGCACTGCCAGACCAGGATGCAGAACGAGATCATCTGACTGACGGAGGTCGCGACAGCCGCTCCTGCAATTCCCATGTGAAACCCGTAGATGAGCAGCGGATCCAGAAACATATTCAGAATGCCGCCTGTCGCAATACCTATCATCGAATAGAACGAGTTTCCCTGAAAGCGGAGCATGTTGTTCATGCCGAGCGAGGCCATGAAAAACGGAATACCGATCAGCACATAGCGCGTGTAGGACGCCGCATAGGGCGCAATCGTCGCGGTCGAGCCGAGCAGATAAACCAGCTTCTCCGAAAAAAGAATGCCCGCAATCGCAATCAGCGTTCCCGCAATCAGTTCGGTGAAAAAGCCGGTCGCCACATAGCGCTCGGCCTCTTCCCGCTCCTTCTGTCCGAGCAGACGGGAAATTTCATTGCCGCAGCCCATGCCGATCATGAACGCCACAGCCTGAATGCCCGCCATCAGCGAAAAGACCACACCGACCGCCGCCGAGGGCGAGGTGCCGAGTTGCGACACGAAATAGGTGTCCGCCATATTGTAGATGGCTGTGACCAGCATCGATATGATGGAGGGAACAGCAAGTCGCGGAATCAGCGTGTGCACCGGCTCCTCCATCATCTGCCGGTAGCGCGCCTCTTGCGATATTTCTCTCATACGCGGCACTCAGAAGTGATGCGTGTTTTTGAGCGTCTCCCAAGCCTGATCCTTATCGCTCAGGGTGAGATGTGTGCCGTCAGAGAGCGTATAGCCCGAGGCATCCGCGGAACCCGGGTAAGTGCCCACGAGCTCCGGCCACTGAATGCCGATTTCCGGATCATTCCACGCGAGACCGCCTTCATCGCCCGGGTGATAGAAATCCGTCACCTTATAGCAGAACTCCGCATAGTCGGAGAGCACCAGAAAGCCGTGCGCAAAGCCCTCGGAGATATAGAACTGCTTCTTATTCTCCTCGGTGAGTTCCACGCCGTACCACTGCCCGAAGGTCTTCGAATTCTGTCTTAAATCCACCGCGACATCAAAGACACGGCCGCGAATGGCGCGCACGAGCTTGCCCTGCGGAAACTCCTTCTGGAAGTGAAGGCCGCGCAGCACACCCTTCTTGGAGGCCGACTGATTGTCCTGCACGAAATTCAGATTGAGTCCCGCCTCTTCCATATCGCGGCGGTTATAGGTCTCCATAAAATAGCCGCGCGCATCGCCGTGCACTGCGGGCTCAATCACATACAGTCCCTCAATCGGGCAAGTTGTCACTTTGATCTGTCCCATAAGTACCCCCTTTGTATTCTATGATTATTATACGACCATTGTCAGAAAAAAATCCAGCCCTTATAATGAGGCAAAAGCACACAGACTTTCTGAGGGATTCCTATGGACTGGAAAAAACTATTCAACTTTCGCTATATTCTGATTTCGCTCTATGTTTTAATTACTGCGCTCCTGCTCTACTGCGGCAGCCGCACCATTGACCATATTCCGGAAATCTGGGGCGCTGTCACCGGCTTTTTCTACTGGTTCCGGGTTGTCCTGCACCCGCTGATTACCGGCTTTGCGCTCTGCTATCTCTTAAGCCCCGCAGTTAACTTTTTCGAGCAGCGCCTCGAGGGATTCCGGGCCCTCCTGCCGCGCGCACTGCGCCGCCCCGCAAAACAGGGAAAACCGCGCTCCCTCCGGGGACTCGCCGTCCTCCTCACCTTTACGCTGGTCCTACTTGTCCTCACCCTGCTGCTCTCTCTCCTCATCTCGGCACTCAGCAGCAGCGTACAGCTCGCCAATTTGAGCGATCTCTGGCGCATGACCAAAGAGCTTAGCCTCGCGATTTCAAACTTCTATCAGGACGTGCTGCATAAGCTCTCCACGCTCCCGGTCGCCGGAAACGACTTTACGGCTTATCTGCAAGGCGCCGTCTCGAACCTGATGAGCTTCGCGGAGCGCTTCCTCGGCTCCATGCTGTCGAGCGTCAACAACATGGGCAGCTTCTTCTCGAACCTTCTCTTCTCGCTCATCTTCTGCATTTACTTTTTGCTGGACGGCGAGAACATACTCCGCTACTGGAAGCGGGTCTCCAAGGTTCTGCTCGGGCAGCGCATCAACCGGGCGCTCTCCGTCTTCTTCTCGGACGCGGACCGCGCCTTCGCGGGCTATATCCGCGGCCAGGTGATTGATGCGCTCATCATGGCTGTCCTGGTCAGTGTGTCACTCAGCATTATCGGCGTGCGCTACGGGCTCATCATCGGCATCCTGACAGGTCTCGGCAATCTGATTCCCTATGTGGGCCCCTTTGTCGCCTACGGCAGCACTGCCCTGGTCTGCCTGCTCTACGGCGACTACACGCGCCTCATCACGGCGCTCATAGCCCTCTTTGTGATACAGACCCTGGACGGCAATGTGATCAATCCGCGACTTTTGAGCTCCAGCATAGACATTCACCCGCTGCTCGTCATCGCCTCCCTTTTGGTGGGCGGTGCGGTGGGCGGTGTCCTCGGCATGCTGCTCGCCGTGCCGGTCGGTACGCTCTTAAAAATCCAGTTTGAGCGACTGCTCGAGCTGCGGGAAGCAAAGAAAACCGGGCAAAGCTCATAAGCACGCTGTCCTTCTCCGAAATACGCACCGAAATGTGTGCCCCTTCACGTAAGAAAGGAGAATCTTGTGAATTCCCATCCCCACAATCAGAATCTCATTGTAATCAGCGAGGCAGAGCATTGCGAATTTGAGAAACTACGCCGCAATGCAGAATACCTTGCCAAACTTGAGCGCTCCATGCAGCAGTTCAAAGAGGGAAAAGAAGCCGCCCCGGCAGTTATCCTGTCCGGGGCGGCGCTGTTTATTGTTTTACAATCCATCCTCCCTTGTGGGTAAGGTGTGCTGTCGACTTCGGGGCAATCGGTTAGTCGATTGGGTGGTCGATTGGGTGGTGTTATCCTTGCCAGCTCTCCGCTGGCTTGCAGACCAAATCCCAGAAGAGCTTTAAATAGACCAACATGGCCCCGTAGGAGACGCTATAGAGAAACGACTTCCACCAGAGCGCCTTGCCGCTCGCCTCGACCGCCTGCAAAACGCGGGTAAAGACCGGTGTCTTCCCGAAAAACCAGAGGGTCGCCGTGATATCGCCCTCGGGGCGAAGCAGAAACTGTGTGACCACGAGGAGAGACAAAATCGATTTCAACACACACTCGTAGCGGTTCCGGCTCTGCCGCACAAGGAGCACAAAGGCAGGAAGCGAGACCAGATAGAAAGAGGGCGTGGATAGAGTCAGCGATGAGAAGGTAAACATAATGACCGCCAACATGAGTACCGTCCGCAGAATCTGGATGGGCATAGCGGCCTTGGTATCCCAGTGCAGCACGCTCCAGAGGAAGGCAATCACCAGTCCCACAATCGCCGCATAGGTTCTGATCTCCGTGCTGACCAAGGGGAACGCAAGCCGCCAGAGACGTTTGGTCTGCGGCAGATCCCGGTAGGCAAGGTGCAGCGGCGTCGGCAAAATGCGCGGCAACAATAGAAGGACAAAGAGCAACAGCCCGAAGCCGAGACCAAAGAGGATCCAGTCCTTTCTCGCTTTCTTATCTCGCACGAATAGCGTCAGCATGAGAAAAGCCATGCTCGGCAGCAACATGAGGTAGGTCACCTTGCAGGCCACACCGAAGCCGAGAAAGAGCGCGGCACTCCACTTGTTCTTTTGCACATCCGAGAGCAGTAAGAGGCCAAGCAAGGTACAGTAGACCGGCAGCATGTCAAACTGAATGAAGATGATTGCAATCCAGAAGCAAAGCGGATTAAAGACAGAGAAGTAATAAACTTCCCGCGCCCGCTCTTCTTTGAGGAATCCACGCTCCAATAGAAAGCTCATCAGTGAGAGCACCGTGCCGTTCATCAGAAGCATGTTGAGCATTTTGTAGAGGAACGACTGTAACCAGTGATACGCGCCCGGCTGAAAGCCCCCGAGTGTCGGGTAGAGTAGGTAGGACGGCAGGCTGTAACCCGCAAGCATCATGCCCTCGTACTGCCATAAATAGAGCTCTACATTCTTATAGGGGTTAATACAGGCAAAAAGCTGAAAAATATCGATGCCCTTTTGCCAAAGGATGATGCTGTCGGAAATCACAGGCAGGTCACAGCCATATGCAATCAAAATGCTGGCAGCTGTCACAAAAAACGAGAGCAGAATCGGCTTTCGCCCGAGCACAGAGACTGCCCTACCTGAGTATGTGAAGATGCCATAGCCGCCCCCACTCTTTCGGTTCTCACGAACTGCGAGCCGAAACAGCCCGAACAGAAAACAGAACAGCACTAGCGTGAGCGGCAGCCGCTGCTTCACACGGCTCTCCAGGCAAACACAATATGTCCCCGCATAGTAGGCAGAAGTCGTGTAGCGGCGAAGCGCCTGCAGTGTCTTCTCTTCGCCATCCACCGTACAGGATGTAATCGTGCCCTCATCGACCCACGCCGATACGCGCTTCTCCCCGTCGCTGCTCTGAATCACACCGACAAAACGATCCGCACCGTCCGGCAAGAGCGCAACCGGCTCCCTGTCGTAGACAAACACCATGACCTTCTGCTCCACTATACTGTCCGTGTCGAGAAAGAACTGCGCAGACGGGACATAGATTGAGGCAAAGAAATAGGCGAGATAGAGGCTTAGAAGGGCTAATAGAACGGCGACAACGCAATGCCGACTTCTCGTTTGATTTCTCATACCAGCTTCTCACAATCAATGCATGTAAATAATAAATCCAAGGTAAGCCACAAACACAACAATCAGCCTGCGTAAGACCCTGTCGTGCATAATCACTTCAATGGGATCTCCATCCGAATTGCCCTCTATATCCAGGCTATATCGCATCAATAGAATCATCAAAAGCGGCACAGACCAGAGGAAACGCGGATTTTCGTGCGCAACAGCCCACTGAGCATAAAAGACAATTGCCAGTGCGACACAAACATACATATTTTTGTCCAGAAAACGATAGCTGTAATACTTCAACACAGGCCTTATCTCATTTCGATCAAGCTGGCTCTGAATCTCATTTCTCCGCTTTCCAAACCCCATATAAAATGCGCCGGTCCAGATTGTAAGATATAACCAGCCTGAAATTGGAATCCCGGTCATAGCAGCACCATAAATGACGCGAAGAATGAAGCCAGACGCCAGAATTATGACATCGACGATCGGTTGATTCTTCATCCCCGCACTGTACAACACATTCAAGATAAAATACAACAAAAGGACAAGCACGCCCGAATATGTTCCCCAACAAAAAGAAAATCCCAAAGAAAAAAAGAAACAGATGCTTCCGATAATTCCCGCTTTTAAGCTGCCCACACTTCCACTCGCAATCGGGCGGGTCCTCTTCGCCGGATGAAGGCGATCCCTTGGCGCATCAAATATGTCATTCAAGATATAGACTGCCGAAGAAATCAGACAGAATGAGAAAAAAGCAAGTGAAGCCGTGATAATCTTTTCCGTGAAGAATGTCTGATTAAAAAAAATCGGTGCGAAAACCAGAATATTTTTGAGATAATGCCTGACACGCAAGAGTGCTACATACCTTTTCATTTATTTAATGTGAGACCTCTCGATACAGTGTATATTTCTGTGAGTACTCTTCATTTTAAACTTCTACATATTGAGGCCAATGACAATCACTAAATTAGGTTATAAGTTTCAAGCTTTAGAAAACGAAGCAAGCAGATATAGTTCAAAAATCTCTGATTACATCAATGAGGCTAAGACTCATTGCTATTTCTCCGTCAAACATTAGATAAAATCAAATTTCAGTATTAATACCGCCCTCTCCCTGTGTATGTTTTACAAGGAATATACAGAATATATGGCGAGCAATTTGTGAAACTTAGCAAGAGAAATTGTATTTTCAATTTTAGACTCTTTAAGTTTCAAAAATTTCGTACGGAATTACTTCCATATGGAAAAATACAGGCATTTCCAGTCTTGTCATGATCTTAAAACGAATTTTGAACTCTCAATATAGTCAAACTTCTTCTCTGTAAGCACTCTTCCATCTGTATTATTAATAATCAACACGTCAAGTCCTCTCACATCATAGGGGTTCCATAAGTATTTCGACGCATCATTGCCACTTATATCCGGATATACCGACAGTCCAGCTTCTTCCTTTACGACTATAGTAGACTTATTACTGCCAACCGAAGTTCCCAATACATATACTGTAAGATCCTCACTATTTTTGACCGCTGCCTTTTTCACGTTCAATGATTCCTGTACTAGCTGATCTGCATACATTTTATCGAAATCTCCACAGCCATCATAAATTAATAGAGTATACGGACCGACAGTCGCCCACTTAAATATTTCGTCTATCTGATCTTCCTCAATAATGTCTTGATCTAAACACTTTATTTGAGAACTGTCCATGACTGTATCGAATGCATCGGAATATTGCTTTCTCAATTCACAGCTAAAGTTTAATGCCCCCCGCCTATTGAAATGTATGGGATCCACAAAACTACTCGTCGGATAATCATTCCCAAATAAATCAACAGTAATTGATGGATACTCTATTTGCAGCTGATTAAAATAATCTTCAAATTGCTGAATATATTCAGTTGTAAAGACAGTAGTTTGAGGAAGTGGGAGCTTAATTAGATGAACCTTTATATTCCTTGCAAGGCAAAGTTCAATTAATGCCTTATAATAATAGTTATAGAGTGGTGTGACAGTAAATTCTGAATATTTCAAATCTTTAGGCTCGCCTTCCGCATTCTTATCATCGATGTATCTACCTCTATGCAAAGATGCTCTTTCAATTGTAGCCATATTTTCTTCGAGACGTTGATTAAAACTCGCATTCTCGAGTGATGTAATATATTTATTGGGCAAGTACATCTCATAAGAGATGAGGTCAGCATATGCTGTTTTCGTGCCTATTGAAGGTTCGTTCAACTTCTTTGCTCGCTGCACTATATCCCAGTTTTGTTCAGTCGATAAAAGATGTGAATAAAGTGTTCTATTCCAAAAGCAATCAGATATGGCTAAGTGAAAATCTATGAAACTAATAAAGACATCCCGAGGCGCTTCATGTTTTTTTAGGTAGTTTTGCATAATATAATAAGTCTCAGCCGATGTAATACCGCCTAAGGACAGATTAATAGTAGAACCCGATAGTACTTCTGGAATATACGCTGCATTAGCACTTGAGTCACCAAGAATGACCGTATCATAGACTTTCTCTTGTGTACTATTGCAAAGCTCTTTGTTCCATAGATAATTTGGAACTTCTAAATCCGCAAACCCCAAAAAACTAGTTCTCGCATAAATCACAAAGAGCAGTAGTGGTAGTATCACCAAGAAACACTTGAAACTGAATACCACTGCCTTTTTCATAAATGACTTCAATTGATAGTACCAACCTTTCAATCTATGTAGAGGAGAATACCTAAACTAAGATACAAAAAGATTATCTCCGTCTCAACAGTTCCGATAGTCATGTGAGTTCCACTGCACAATAATAAACGACAAAACTAAAATCTATAGATTAGATAGATTAGAATTGAAAGTAGATAAACTCTTGACCTGTGATGTCTAATGAAAGAATAATCATAATAACTGCTCCCCAATAGAGACAATAGCGAAAAACCATATTCTGTGCAAGAAGAACTTCTGAAACTCTTCTCCCTTGTTCTCTCAAATAGCTTGATATAAATAAAGCCATTAATGCAATTAACAAAATGTTTATATCTCTTGTTTTTAATCCTAATTGGTACAATCCATCATTCAAGAGCAATCCAATATTATCAAACTCAAAAGATTTTCTAATGATAAATAAGGCTTCAGAAATTGTCTTTGCTCGAAAGAAGACCCAAGCAATATCTGTGAGAATAAAGGTTTTTACAATTAAAATCAGTTTCCACGAGAAAGCGTTAGTCTTTATCTTCAGCCTTTTTAAAATTCTGTCAGTGATTGGTTTTACCCAGTCTTCAATTATTTGATATATCCCATGAATTAGTCCCCAAGCCACAAATGTCAAATTCGCACCATGCCAAAGCCCACTCACCATGAAAGTAATCAACAAATTCCTTCGCTTCTTCAATTTGGAGCATCTACTTCCGCCGAGTGGAATATATAAATAATCTCTAAACCAGGTACTCAAAGAAATGTGCCACCTTCTCCAAAAGTCTTTAACCGATGTTGCAAAGTACGGCTGTGCAAAATTCTCCATCAAATCAAATCCCAATACTTTTGCAGCACCCTTTGCAATAATCGAATATCCCATGAAATCACAGTAAATCTGGACTGCAAACAACATACTGGCAACTATCAGTTGAAATCCTTTGTAATCTTCATAAGAACTATAGACTGTATTTACCAAAACTGCACTTCTGTCGGCAATCACCAGTTTCAAAAAATACCCCCAAAGCATAATGAGCAATCCTGCTCTTGCATTTTCGAAGCTGAATTTTTTTGTATCTGCCAACTGTTTCAGTAGATTTTTTGACCGTTCAATCGGGCCGGCAACAAGCTGCGGAAAAAATGACACAAAAAGTGCATATCTAAGGAAACTTTTCTCAGCATATATATCATCTCGATACACATCAATCAAATAACCAAGTGCCTGAAAAATATAGAACGAAATTCCAACCGGAAGCACTATATCGAAAGTGGGTATATTCAGATGAATATGTACCTGCAATGCAATGTCTCTCAACAACTGTAGCATGAAATTAGTGTACTTATAATAGAACAGCAACATTAAGTTGACGCTGAGCGCAGTTATAAGAATCACACAGCTGAGCGCTCGTTTGTATATACTATTTCTCCCCTTTTTAATCTTCTCAAGAAACCATCCTCCCAGATATGTCACAGATGTGGAAAAAAAGAGCAGTAAAGCATATTTCGCATTCCAGCACATATAAAAATAATAACTAGAAATAAGCAACTACAAGTTCTTAACTCTCGTTGGCAGGGTGAAATAAAATAGCACAACGATTGGAAAAAAAACAATGAATCCAGCTGAGTTAAATAACATCCTATACCATCTCTTTCTCTTTTATCTTATTTATATTTCGAAATTAGCATTGTGCATATCAAGTCTATCTCTATTCTTATTATAGCAACAATCAAACCGTCACAGATTGCACATGTTCTCCAACACTATGCTAAGATCTCCTCTCACTCAACTTATATTCAAAGATAATTTTCTGCTCCCGTAAGCTTATCTTTGTTTGAACACGAAGAACTTGCTAATCACATAGTTTGAGACAATCACCACAATCTGCGCAAGCAGCTTCACCAGAATACTGTTCCAATGCAAACGCTCAATCAATACAAAGAGCATCAGTTCTTCCACACCAAGCGTCAAAAGCCGACCGCTGAAGAAACCTGCCAGCTGTGCCCAGAAGCCCTTGGCCGAATCGGTCTCCGCATCAAAGACCCAGGTCTTATTCGTGATGAACTGGAATAAAACACAGATGATCCAATCTACAATATTGGCAAAGAGAGCACCCCAGCCAAAACGCTTCGTAAAAAGCACAAAAAGCGCCAAATTCAAAAACACTGCTAATCCTCCGAAAAAAAGGTAGAGGAGTACTTCCTTGTGTTTACTGTACCAGGGCTTTAATATCCGCAGTCCCGGCAAGCCCATCATGCGGTCAAAAATATCATCGCGCTTACTTTCTGTTTGCATGCATTTAATCTCCACTCTATCTCTTTTCAGACTTCGGACTTCTTTTAGACAGAAAGAAAGGCCTGAATCTGCTCTTCCGTGACCGCATTCAAATCCTTACTCTCAGCCCATGCCTGATACCAGTGAACAGTCTCGCCGACCGCCCGATCCACATGCCAAATCGGTGCCCAACCAAAGCTCTTCTTTAACTTTGCGCAGTCAAGCTTCAGGAAACCAGCCTCGTGCGGCGCATTGGCCTCGGCCACATTCTTCCAGGCGGCCGGTTTGCCCCAGTGTTTCACAAAGAGGTCTGCGAGCTCTCCGGTGCTCACGCAGTCGCAGTTATCCGGGCCCACATTGTAATAGCCCGCAAACTTTGCGTCCTTTGCCTGCTGCATCACAATCATGAGATAGGCGTAGAGCGGCTCCAGCACGTGCTGGTAGGGACGGGTCGAATAGGGATTCCGAAGTTCCACTGCCTTGCCCTG
>ERZ773267.1581-NODE-1581-length-12465-cov-6.167284_pt1 | contig 12465 bp, 14 predicted proteins | sample MGYA00511959_ERZ773267 | MGnify/ENA primary metagenome ERZ773267 (study PRJEB29015, sample SAMEA2738165) | human oral metagenome | biome: human oral; feature: human-associated habitat; material: saliva | place: China | collected 2240 ... | reverse complement strand
TTAGGACTTTGACACTTTTATTGTAAAGTATGTGAGTCTTGTATGCTTATTTTTTTGCAAAAAAATAATGTGGAAGTGACACCGTAGTGGTGTCACCCCAACATTTATTATAGAACCTAGATTAATATTAGATATCCCATATGAAAGGGCCCCTAGTACATTAGACTAGGGGCCCTTTTGGCATTTTATCTGTGTTTACAGTCCTTGCAGATTCCCGCAATTTCTAGGTGATGCTCTGTTACTGTAAACCCTACATCTGTAAGTTCCTGTGGCATTTCTACGACGGGGCAGGTATGTAGAGGTATCATAGTTCCACATTTCGTACATACCGCATAGTGACGGTGCGTATGGGGTGTAATTTCGTAGTACGCCATGTCGCTACCCATGATGGTGGTACGTGTAACGATATCTTTTGTTTCTAATAACTCAAGGGTGCGGTAAATGGTAGACATCCAGGTGGTGCTGCCATCGCCTAATCGTTCAGCAATTTCGATGGCGGTAATCGGTTTATCCGTTGAGTTTAATACGGACCAAATAGCTTCGCGCTGTTTGGTCTTTTTTATGCCTTCTGGCCAATGTGTTGTATTCATAATAACGCTTTCTATTATGGGTTAATATTAACTGTATGTACTCTTGTACACATAATATTTATTTACTAAATTGCATCCTCCGAATAATGGATTTAATATTCTTGATGATGAGTACTACCAATAGGATGAATACCGATGTAAGTGATACAAAGCCACCTGGTGCCACGTTAAGATAATAGGATCCGAATAGGCCGATAATCATGGCCAGTAAACTAAATCCAATGGAGCAGAGTAAGGTTGTTCTAAAACCTTTTTCCAATTGTAATGCAGAGGCTACCGGTAAGGCGATCATGGCACTTAATACGAGAACGCCGACGATTTTGATGGAAATGGATACGGCTGCCGCCATTAAGATAGCAAATACATAGTTAATCAAATCCACTTTTACACCCGCTACTCGTGCTGCCTCTTCATCGTAGGCGATGTAGAGAAGTGAGTTGTAGAGGAAATACAAGGTTAACACAGATAATATGGTGAGCACTGCAATGCTAATCATATCTGTAGTATTTACGGTTAAGATGCTACCGAAGAAGAACACGTTAGCGTTAGCTTTCAGCTTGCCCGAACTGATGAGGGTAATGGCTGTACCGATGCTGAGAGATAAGATGATGGTAAGAATCAAATCGAGGTGGTGAGAAAAGTATTTCCGCAAGAACTCGATAAGGGCGCCGCAGATGGCGGTGAATATGAAAGCCCCTAATATAGGGTTCGTATTGGTCAATAAACCGAGGGTAATTCCGGCGAGGGATGCGTGGCTCATGGTGTCGCCAATCATACTGGACCGGCGTAGTACCATAAATATACCGATGCATGGGCATAATAGAGAAATGCAGACTGCTACGAAGAAGGCATTTTGCATGAAATCATAATTAAACATGGCGCACCTCCTTAGATGTTGTATCATGAGCCTGAGCCGTCACATCTGTAAAGCAGGAACAGTTTTCATGGCCTACAGGATTGCATCCCGTGTTATGCATGATTTCGCAAGCATATTGTTCAGGGGAACAGAGATGACCTTGACCATTTGCAATGTGATAGATATTTGTCGAATTTGCAAGAGCCATTTCCAAATTATGCTCTACAGAAATAATGGTAATATGGTGTTCCTGATTTAGTGTGCGCAAAAGGGCATAAATACCTTCTTGGCTCTTGCGGTCGATGCCCGTTGATGGTTCATCGAGAATGATAAGGTCTGGGCTACCGATAAGGGCCCGTGCGATAGAAACGCGCTGTGCTTGACCGCCGGATAATTTGCTGATGAGGCGGTCTTTAAACTCCGTCATATGTGTGAGCTCAAGAACGCGATTCACTTCATGCTTATCTTTGATGTTCAATAGCTTGCGATAGGAATCTAGAATTTCATAGACTGTAATAGGAAATCCAGCATGGGAAAAATCATTCTTTTGTGATACATAACGAATATTGTTCGTGTTACATGTGATGGAACCTTTTACAGGCGTTAGAAAACCTAGAATGAGGCGCAAGAGGGTGCTTTTACCAGAACCATTGTCGCCTACGATGGAAATATAATCGCCGCTATGCACCTCTACGTTTAAATCATTTAGTACATAGGGCGGTTGACCTTGGTATGAAAAATAAAGATGTTGAATTGATAACATAAAAACCACTTTTCTGATTGACAAAATTATTACTACGTTTATACTATAACTATATTACAAATGCAACTGAGTCGCAACTGCAATTAAAGAATACTATATATACTATAATAGCATGAGCACTCAGGATTTAGAAAAAGGAGGCCTACTATGGTCAAGAAACTGGTATTGTTAGTAGTTGGCGTGCTGATGGCTGCTCTATTTGCAGGCTGTGGTAATGATGCGCCAAAGGAACAAGCAGGTAAGAAAATCCAAGTGGTAACAAGTTTTAATGCTATGTCTGAATTTGCGAAGGCCATTGGTGGCGATAAGGTAGAGGTATCTACGATTATTCCCGATGGTACGGAACCACATGACTTTGAATTAAAACCAGAGAATATGAAACAATTAGCAACAGCGCAAGTATTTGTTTATAACGGACTCGGCATGGAACCTTGGGCACAACAAGCGATTGATGCGGCTAAAAATGACAAACTTGTATCTGTGAAAGCATCTGATGGTGTAGAGGCTATTAAAAACACAGATCCTGACGAAATTAAAGAACATGGCGCAGAAGACCCTCATACATGGTTGTCTTTGAAAAATGCTAAGATCGAAGTTAAAAATATTAAGGATGCATTGGTAAAGGTAGATCCTACGAATAAGGATTATTACGAAAAGAACTACAATGATTATGTGGCAAAATTAGATGCGATGATTCAAAAATATGAAGGTCAATTTGCAAAAGCTCCACACAAAAACTTTGTAACAGGTCATGCTGCTTTTGCATATCTATGCCGTGACTTTGGATTAGAACAAAATAGCGTAGAAGATGTGTTTGCAGAAGGTGAACCAAATGCGGCACAATTGGCTAAACTCATCGAATACTGCAAGGAAAACAAGATTACCACAATCTTCGCAGAAGAAATGGCTAGTCCAGAAGTATCTAAGACATTAGCTCAAGAAGTAGGCGCTAAGGTAGAAACTATTTATACTATCGAAAGCAAGGAAGACGATAAAACATATCTTGAACGAATGGATGATAATTTGACTAAAATCTTAGGAAGTTTGCAATAACTTTTTATGAGTAAAATTAAACTATTTATAACATAAAAATATAATAAAATTAAAAGCAAGGTATATTCTATACCTTGCTTTTATGTTATAATAAATGAGCATTTCATGAAAAGGTGCACTGTTTGTGCCCGTGAATGCATACTTTGTATTGTGTTGTATTAATAAGTATTAAGAGGACATATGATTGAATTTTTTGATCGATTAGTAGGGCCTATCGATACGGATGGCGTACGTATATATCGTCAACGTACCAGCATAACTCAATTAATCGTGATGATGGTGCTAGCCGTTATATGTTACCAGTTCACCGCTATAGGTGATTCGGTATATGCGGAGGCTATGAAAAACTTCATCATGAATCCCACAACATTTATGAAAATTGAACAACTACCTGTGGTTAACATCATTGAAATAAATGGATTGTTACAAAAGTTGAGTACGACGACACCTCTTTGGGATGTGAGTAGATGGCTATTGCTGATTGTGAAAGCTTTAGTTATGGCTATACTCATCAGTGGTTATGCATTATGGCGTGCCCGTCATTGCTATGCGATGACTATTTTAACCGGTGTATTCCACTGTATTGCATATGCACAAGTGGTAATCGGTATTTACATGTTGAGCATTGGTGTGCTCTTTGCTTTCGCTAAAGCTCCTGTCGTCCTCGTGTTGTTATTGGGCGTATTTCTTACGATTATTTGCCTTCTTCTTACCATGTCCTTAATCACCGTGGCAGGACGTATTGTGGGGGCCTCCGTTTCGGGCAATGCCTTTGAAGGACTTCTCGTTATATGCGGTGCGTACATCATCTGGGTAGGCATAAAATTTTTAGGCATACTACTATTTTAAAAAGACACATTCCGTTTTTTGGAATGTGTCTTTTTAACGTTATACAGCAACTATGCGTGATTTGTCCGATAACTCTCATTTGTCACGGTTGCTGTTTTCATATTCATTAAATAAGAATGATACATTATCTTCATCGTATTCGATTTGTTCAGACCATCGTCTGATTTGTTCTGGCAGATTTCCGAATTGATGTGTTAGCAGTGCGATGAATACTGTGGCGTCAAAGGCGTATCGCACAAGGCTTTCTAACGAGTATTCTGCAAGCATATCAATTTGGCGGTATAAGATGTATTGGTACACCTTGTTGAGTGCGGATACATCGATGGTGTCGGCCTTAAGTAAGTCCATCGTAGTTGATGCCGTTGTCGAAGACAGCATGGCCTCTAAATGGGCTAGTTGTTTTGTCCATTCCTCATCGATAGGCTCCGTTTTCTTATATACAGTAACTAACTCTTGGCAGTAGTGGATAGAATGATTGAGTGTAAACTGACAAATAGCATGATTAATACCTAACGCTAAGAGGTCAAAGATATTTTCGAGTACGGGACGGTCTTCAGCAGTAAATTCGCCGTCATCATCTTCGATGGTGAATAGTAATTGATCGCCTTCGGTAGCTAGTAACTTTTCTACCGATTCTTCGCAGGATAGACCGACGCCACAGAGCTCTAGGTCTTCGATATATTTATAGAACCGCGGATGCATATGACAGGTATCGCATAAACTATCTTCGCCTAGTTCTAAGACCACGCGGCACAATCCATCTTCCCGTAGCAACGGACAGGTAGGCTGTTTGTCGCTAAACATGAAATAATAGCCTTCGTCATCGACGGTCATAAATTTCCGTAGGTCTTCACCTAATGGTGTAGGCAGTGTTTGATATAATTTAGCCGTCTCCTCATCTACATCGATAGTCCACTTTTGACAACATGTATGATGACATTGATTGGCTTTGCATTGAAATGTATGGTAAAAGGTTGGATATAAAGAAATCATAGTACTCACTTGTATATATTATTAACTACTGTTTTACTAATTAAATTGTAACATATGCTATCTATTCGTGGGTGTTATTTTAGATTATGATTTTGTTCGTGAAAGCCCTAATTATTGTGTATAATAGTAGTATATGGAATATTTACTAATACTATTTATGTAGGAGGAACTTATGAAATCTATGTTCGTAAAAGGCGGTATTGCATTGGCACTAGCAGCGGCATTTGGGGTAAATGCACCAGTTGTTGATGCGGCTAGTATTGCACCGGTACAACCGACAGTAGCAGTTGTTGATCCTAATCATGCAGCCATTGTAGGTGCCAATACATTGCTCAATGCTTTCATTCAACAACATCCAAAAGCAGCGATTACAGAAATAGCGTTTGATGGTGAAGATGGTCAAATTAAATACGAAGTTGAAGGTTTTGATTCAACAGGTAAATATGAGTTGAAATACAACTATAATACAAATCAAATTGGTGAAACAAAAGAAGGCGCATACAAGGTTAGTTTAGAGAAAAAGGCATTTGATCCTACTCGTATTTTAACGCCAGACGCAGTTGTAAACTTTGCCTTTGCTCAAACAAAAGGCCAAGCAACAAGCCTTAATAGCTGGTCTGTAAAAAATGAAAAAGGTCGTTTTGTATACGATGTAGCATTTGGTGCCGCTAATCATCAAGAAATTGAAGTGCATGTAGACGCTTTCACAGGTGAACTTGTATCTGTAAAAGGCGTAAAATAGGTGTATTTGACATCTTACTGCAATAGGAGTAGGATGTTACTATACACATGCTGGTATAGCTCAGTTGGTAGAGCGGCTCATTCGTAATGAGTAGGTCGTAGGTTCGAATCCTATTATCAGCTCCATCTAATTTTATGAATTTCTGTGAGTATCAATGAATAGGATAGATTAAATAAATATAGATAGTACCTACTCTATTGATACTCTTAGATATTCATGGTTCGATATGTTTTTTATACTTATAGTATCAAAAGCAGTATTACTGGTCATTTGACCGACCGCTTGGCTATTGCCACTCTGAGTCGGGCGCCCAGTAGTACTGCTTTTTTGTCCTATAACCCTAAAATCAACTAATAACTTTTTTAGTTTAAGGGGCTATTTTGTTACAGCCTCTTTTAGTTCTTGAAATGTTGATAGATAACTTTCAAGTATCTATTATTTTTTACATATCTATTTAGTTGTATAATTTATAATAAATTTATATTTAATTAAAAAAGCTGATATGATACAATAATAAAAATAAATGTGATTTAGATGTATTAGGAGAGAAACATATGGAACGAAAATGGTATTTAGATCTTTGGGCTCTTATTAGAGAGCCTTTTAAACGTGGAATTCCGGAGATTGTTGAATTTGGAACTATTCAAAGAGGCTTTGCCTGTTCTATAGGTATGCTTGTTATCAACCTTTTGGTAAGTTGGAGTCTGGGCTTTGGACTGTCTTATTTTTTAGGCAATTCACCTTTACAGCTAGGTGTTATTTTAGGTGTCATGGCTGGAGCAGGTATTTTTACAGTAGTTTTTTATGCATTAATGGCATTTGCAGTATTAGCCATTTACTCAGTTATTTTCAGTCAAATAGCTAATAAATTTGGTGCCCATACTAATTATGAATCTATATTAAAGATTTGTTGGTATCAAAGTGCATATTCTATGGTGATATCTCTTGTTATTTCAATTGTTCAGGTGATTTTAGCCCTAATTGTTAATGGTCTTAATCTAGATGTTTATGCGCCTGACATAATCTTATATATAATTGGATTCTCTTATAGAATATTCCAAGTTGTAGCCTATCTTTGGTGTTTCTGGGTGAGTTTAACACTTATGGCACGTCAAATTGAAAAGGGACGACTTGCGACTTTTGGTATTGGAATTTTGGCAGCTTTAATTCCTGTGGTCTTTATTGGCATATTGGTAGGCATGGTTATGCTTGCTGCATCTAGATAATTACATAGCATGAAAAATATGAAAGCAAGGTATGATTATACCTTGCTTTTGTGCTATAATAATGAACAGAGTATGAATTAAAAATAAAATTATTGTTAGAAATTCGTAATCTTGTGTTGTGTGCTGCATCATTCTATATGGAATGGTGCTATTCTTGTTGAGTAAAAGGTGGTGAGAGGTATGATGGCAGGTTTAGTAGAGTTCGTATATCGCTTATTAAACCCCATTGAAGAAAAAAATCCACGAATGTACCACTATGATGTTACCTATGGACAGCTTGCTTGGATGCTCGTATTGACGCTCATATGCTATCAATTTACCATCGTTGGTGAAAGTGTATATTTAGATGCTATACGTGCTTTGATACGCAATTCATCACTATTAGTGAAGTGGCAAATGTTTTCGCTTCCCGTAGGTCAACATGAGATACAAGTCTTTTTTGAACACTTGAGTAAACCGCGTGAGTTTTGGAATATCGGTCGGTTTGCATGGGTAATTTTAAAAGCGGCCCTCGTGTCTGGCATTGTTATAGGCTATGCGATAATACAAAAACGTAAGTTCTATATCCGCGGCGTAGTCACTGGGGTTTTACATATGATGGCCTTTGCTCAATTAGTAGTAGCTATGATCACTCTTACGGCAGGGATTATGTTGATTCTTACGACCATACCAATTCTGCTACAAGCTATTATTGGTTTTTGTATGATTGTATTATGCATTCTTAGTACTGTATTGTTACTACAGACCATGGGACGTATTGCAGGGGCTTGTATTAATGGTAGTGCTTATGAAGGTCTAAGCATTATGTTGCTTGCCATTCTAGTGGCTTTGTTGTGTGAAGTGCTATATACATTAACTCGATAACAGATAAGGAGCACTATGACTTGGTATAAGGATATATTGCATTTATTCACGAAATTAAGTGAACAATCCTTTCAAAATATTATTAGAAATGGATCTTATGCTCGCGCTATTTTAAATCTCGTAATATCTACAGTTGTATTATATGTAATGACTTATGCGTTGCCTTTGATAGTGAAAGCCGTATCTCCCGCATTAGGCATAAAACGGATGACAGGGTTAATACATTTTGATATAGTGAGTGCCTTCGGGAATGCATCGTTTTTAATTTTTCAGATTATCCTAGGAGCCTTTGTTATCTGGCGATTACTTATATTGTTAGGAGGCACAGGTACCTATAAGGGAGTAATGCGGAACTATATTTATGGCTTAGCCTATACGAATGCACTCCGTACCGTAGTATTGGTATTGGTTCATATAGTGGGTCTTATATTATTCTATCTATCTATGCCAAAATATGTAGGTGATATGGCCTATCTTGTTACCATGTTTAGTCAGTATTACGCTGTTTTTATTGGGGCACAACTCATGCGCCGCTATGTTAATCTAGGAATCGTTAAAACCTATATTGTTATGTTTGTTGTGGCTTTGCTATCAGTGTCGGTATTGCCTCAATGGCTCCGCTTTGTACATACATTAGTTAAATAATATAAGACGTAAAATCAAGTATAACCGCAAGATGAAAGTCTTGTGGTTTTTTTGTCGTTTAATTTATATTAAAATTAATTATATATAATTTAAATCTTGGAATTTATGATATAATAAAATTTATAGTATAGTTGAGAGCGGAGTTAGTTATGGATACGACATTTTTACGAGAAATATCCCTGCTGGTGCGTTCACCGAAGAAGGGAATAGATGAAATCTTCTGGTTTGGTACCTTAGAAAAAGGTGTTAAAGCTGGCCTTGCCGGTTGGTGTGCCACTCATATTTTAGGCTTTGCTTTAGGTATTGTTCTGTTACCTTTGGCCATGACCTTTGGTGGTTTTTTATTTGGCTTTATTCCTGCTGTATATGGTATATTTTCTATATTGAGAGAGATTTTAGGTCTTGGTATATATTGGTTTGTAGGTAGCTTTATACTGTGGAAATTACTGAGCGTTCTTTTAGAGCGTGAGTTTGATTTCAAGCAAGTATTAATGGGCACTGCTTATGTGGAAGGCTATACCGGGGCACTGGGATTAGCATTAATTTTGGTATCTATTATTTGCATTTATATTACGCCATTTTTGATGATTCTATTAGTTCCTTTAGCACTAGCCTATGTTTGTGCCGTTATCTATGTGGCCGTTATGCTTTTATCTCGTATTATGAAAGTAGAGCCTCTTACATTAGGGGCTGTTTATGTGGTATTATTTATTATAAATCTCTTATATAACTGGATTATGCGCATACTGTTTGCGTAACTATATAAAAACCTCCTAGTCTATACTAGGAGGTTTTTTGTTGCTTCATAATGTTGTAATAGCAGTTCTACATTATCTTCGTCGTATTCGATTTGTTGGGACCATCTTGCCACTTGTTTAAGTGGAGAGCCTTCAAGGGCACTTGTCATAAGTATGTATTCCACATCATCCTTTGCATAGGATAGGATGGCTTCTAAAGAATAATCTGCAAGCATATCGATTTGACGATATAAGATGTATTGGAATACCTTGTTGAATAGCCCCATATCGTGAGTGGCAACATAGGTTTGAACAGAGGTAGTGAGTTTATCTATATCATGAGATAATGCACTGATTTGTGCAGTCCATTCTTCATCGATAGGCTCTGTTGTACCATATAGATCTAATAGTCTTGTATAATACTGTGCGTCAGGGGATGGAATATATTGAAATAGTGCTGGATCTATATTAAAGGCTAATAGTTCAAATATATTCTGAATAGTTAAACGTTCGTCAGGACTAAATTCGCCGTTATCGTCTTCAATAGTAAAGATTACTTGATTAGACTGCATGTCTTCTGCTAGCAGTTCTACCGATGCTTCACAGGATAAACCAATCCCACATAGCTCGAGGTCCTCAATATATTTATAAAATCGCGGATGCATGTGACATGTATCGCATAGGCCTTCTTCACCTAGTTCGAGCACCACCTTACAAAGGCCATTTTCATTGAGTAACGGACACATAGGTTGTTCTTTAGAAAACACGAAATGGCTACCTTCGTCATCGACAGTGATGGCTTGTCGTAAGCTTTCACCAAGAGGTCCTGTCATGGCATGATAGCGTTCAGCAGTGGTCTCGTCAATATCGATGGTCCACAGTTGGCAGCATGTATTTTCACATCGATCTGCTTTGCATTGAAATGTGTGATATATAGTAGGATATATTGAAATCATAATGGTCTCACTTGTAGTAAAAAATATTCTACGTGCATTGTATCATAGGGGAGTTGTCTATGCATTAATATTATAAATAAAGATTAATAAATCGTATCGATTTAGTGTATAATTGTATATATACACTATGGTCCTGTTTGAGAGATGGAGGAGCCTATGAAATCCTTATTCGTAAAAGGTAGCCTTGTATTAGCCTTGGCAGCAGTGTTTGGTATGCCAAATGCAAGTGCGGCGCCTTTAGTAGCAGTAGAACCAACTATTGCAGTTGTTGATGGAAACCATGCAGCTATTGTAGGTGCAAATGGTTTATTGAATGCATTTATTCAAAATCATCCAAATGCAGCTATCACTGAAATCGCTTTTGATGCGGATGGTGGTCAAATTAGATATGATGTAGAAGGTTTTGATGAAAGTGGCAAATATGAGCTCACTTATATCTATGCAACAAATCAAATCTTTGAAAAACGTGAAGGTGACTTCCATAAATCTTTAAAGAAAAAATCCTTTGATCCTCGTGAAATCTTACCGCCAGCAGCGGTAGTTAACTTTGCTTATGCTCAAACACAAGGTAAAGCGACAAGCCTTAATGAGTGGTCTGTACAATATGATAAAGGTAAAATAGTATACAAAGTTAGCTTCGGTACAGAAGGTGACAAAGAGGTTGATGTACGCATTGATGCTATGAATGGTACGTTGTTGTCTGTTAAATTTGACGACTAAACATTACTGTGACTAGTAAATATAACTTAATAGTAGAAGGTTTATTATTTTAAATATAAGAATAAACTCCTTAAAATTATCTTTTTTTGTAGAAAAGGATAGTTTTAAGGAGTTTTTTTGTGAACATTTGCTCATGAAAGGGGATGTTTACATTATGAGAATTATAATGAGTGTCTTCTGTTCCTTTATTTATGGGAAAAATGGCTTTTTGAAGTTAGTTCATAGAATACTTAGTTGTAAATCGAATACTATAGAAATTCATTGAAATTACATATAAATTCATTTTATTCTCACCCCAAAATAAGCTAGACCGGTGAGTTCTACATTTTTATTTCATAGATTATCGATAATATGTGTCCAGTCAAAAGACAGAACTCAAATATATCGGGAGTTTCCAGACTATATATCTACAGTCCACGCTAGATATATGTTTTGGAACTATAACGATGACACCGAGTTGGTTGAAATATATATGCGTAAGATTGCATATATATGAATTATCAAGGAGGATATTATGAAAAAATCTATTTTGAAAAGCAGTATTGCTTTAGCAGTAGCTGGCGTATTTGGTGCTACTGTAGCAGTAACAGCAGCTGAACAAGCAACACCAGTTCCTGTAACTCAAGAGGTAGCAGCTACTGCAGCTCCTGTCGCAGAACCTGCTACTCATCAAGTAGTTCCTACCATTCAAGTGACTCCAGCAGCTAAAACAGAAGCAGCTCCAGTAGCAGCTAAAGCAGAAGTAGCTCCTACAACAGCTAAAGTAGTACCTACAGCAGCTAAAGTTGAAGTGACTCCAGCTACACCAGTAGCTAAAGATACTACACCAGTTCCAACAGCAACTCAAGACGTAAAAGCTCCAGTAGCTCAAGACACTGTAGTTCCAGCAGCAGCTAATCCTGCAGCAGCAACTCCTACAATTGAAACTGCAGCGGTAGCAAAAGCTCCTAGCGAAGCTAAAGTAGTACGTGCAGCAGATAAAAAAGTAGAAGCTAATAAAGACGAAAAAAATACTAAAAAAGCGCAAGCACATAAAGCGCCTAAAGTAAAAGCTGACAAAGCAGTTAAAGCTGATAAAGCTGTAAAAGAAACTAAAGAAGTAAAAGCAGATAAAAAAGCTGACAAAAAAGAAACTACTAAAGAGGAAAAAAAAACTCTAAAAGTGGAAAATCACAACCTAGCACAACAAGTAAGCAAGCAGGCGTAGTCGATCAAAATAGTATTTTCGTAATTGGTGCGAATTATTTAATCGATCAATTTGAAAATAAATATGGCGACTCTAAGATTACTAAAGTATCCTTCAAAGCTGCCGACAAAACTGCTATTTATGAAGTAGACGGTTTTAATGCTAGTGGTGCCCATTCCATGACTCTAGATGTGGCAACTGGTAATGTAGCTGAAGGTACTCCTAAAGCATATGATGCATCTATGGAAGCTAGTGCTATTGATGCTGGTACTGTGTTACCTCCAC
>ERZ773267.1576-NODE-1576-length-12497-cov-18.320206_pt1 | contig 12497 bp, 9 predicted proteins | sample MGYA00511959_ERZ773267 | MGnify/ENA primary metagenome ERZ773267 (study PRJEB29015, sample SAMEA2738165) | human oral metagenome | biome: human oral; feature: human-associated habitat; material: saliva | place: China | collected 2240 ... | reverse complement strand
AACGATACTTCGTATCAAACTCCAGCGAATACGCCGGAAACTACTTCTAATTCTTTCAGACGTTCCTATCTGTGGCAAAGATAGATATTAATATCAGAACATCAAAACTTTTCAAGCATTAAATCATATCTATAAGGCTATTTATTAGGTTTTTGAAGACTGCTTATTTCGCTTTACTCATTAAAAGAAAGAAATGTTAGACAGAATTAATCCTTATATATTATATCCTTACTCATCTGTTTGTAGAAAGTAATCTTGCAGTTATGAACTATTGATAACTAACACTTTAAGTAAAGAGAATAGCCTTGCTTGAGGAAGAAATAAAAGCTTTAAAGACTTGTATCTATGGGTATAAAACAATACTTTTGCACTCGAAAAAGAAAGAATTTCAGCTTTACAGTGTAGTTTTTAACCCACTACGTGCGTCTAAAAGACAAAAATCAACCTATCAAAAGATGGACAACCTACAAAATGAACAAGACTTCTCGCGAATCGTGAGAGAACATAAAAGTACGATTTATACCGTATGTTATATGTTCTCGAAGAATGAAGACGAGGTGAACGACCTCTTTCAAGAGGTATTGATAAACCTTTGGAAGGGTCTGCAGAACTTCCGAGGAGAAAGCGATGTACGCACGTGGATCTATCGCATCAGCCTCAACACCTGCATCTCATGTGACCGAAAGAAACGGAAACGGAAAACGATTCCACTCACGATGAACATCAATCCTTTTACGGATAGCGATGATGACAGCCGACAGGTACAGCAACTCAATCGTCGTATCAGTCAGTTAGGACCTTTTGACCGAGCCATTATCCTGCTTTGGTTAGAGAATATGAGCTATGAAGAGATTGGCGAAATCGTCGGTATCAGTACTAAGAATGTATCTGTGAGACTGTTTAGAATTAAGGAGAAATTAAAGAAAACGAATGTAACAACAGAGGAGTAGGGGAGAAGACTGTTAATATTATTGGCCTAATTAGCCCTATTAGTCTAATTAGCCTAATATACCCAATAACCTACAAGACTTAACAATCACATTAAAAAGAAAACTACAATGGAAACAAAAAATACAGAGTTAGAAGAAATGCGACAGCAGTTAGGAATACTAAAGAGTAAACTTGACAATCAAACACTCGTCAATGATAAGCTTATCAGACAGTCAATGCTCAATAAGATGTCGTTTATGAAGAAGTACACATGGGTGTCATTCTTAGCGTTACTATTTATTTATTACGTTTACAATGATATTCGAATAACGTTTAACCTATCGTGGTGGTTCTATGGAGCTACTGTAATATTTATGACTTTCACTGTTTGTTTCGATGCTTATATCAACCGTTTCAATAAGGAAGCGTTCCTTAATGGTGACCTCATAGCAACATCCTTACAAATGCAAAGGATGAAGAAATTACGCAAAAGGTCCTTATTATATGGTATCTTCTTTATGACAATATGGGTTTCTTGGTTCGTTATCGAGTTATACAATGGTTCAGGTGCTGCGAATGGAGGAGAAAATACATCCATGTTCTATGGTATGCTGGTTGGTGGTGGCGTTGGCTTAATCGCCGGAGTAGCCATCGGTATATGGTTATACCTTCGTATGCAACGCATTAATTCCGATATTATCCAACAGATTGATGAACTTAAAAAAGAGACAGAGTAAAGAAGAATAAAGACAGAGTAACATATAAACAAAGTACAGGGTAACATAAGAACTTATTGCTTGTTCTTATGTTACTCTGTTTTTTAAACCTTTTATTCTTCCCTTAAATCCAATGAACTATAGCAGCAATTAAAGAATTGTTATACCCAACAAATAGATATTTTACACCCAGAGGTTGGGTACGATAGGACTTATTCGCTGGGTTGTCTGGAGCTTTTTAGTAAAAGCTTAGGAGCTTTTCAGTAAAAACTTAAGAGCTTTTTAGTAAAAGCTTAAGAGCTTAAAACAAGCAATTAATAAGGTCTTTTCCAACTTTAAAGACAATTTATTGTATTAAGGGGTTGGGAAAATCCTTCCTCATTCGTTATAAAGATGAGAACAGATAAAAACAAATAGATATCTATGTCAAAAGAAGAAACCATTGAGCACCTGTTCCGAACGCACTACGGTGCAATGTTCAGACTGGCAGTAGCAATGCTGCACGATTCTGATGAGGCAAAAGATGCCGTGAGTGAGGTGTTTGCACGATTATTCCGTGACAATACTCACCTGCCTAAGAAAGGAACAAGTGGCTATCTGCTTGTAAGTGTACGCAATCAGTGTTTAGATATCATCAGACAGAAACAGATGAGAGAGCGTATTAATAAGCTGTTAACAACAGAAACAGAACCTGACTTATCGCACGTACAGCACCAGACTGATCGATACATGTCATTATTGGTATTTGCTGATAGTAAGCTGACATCACAGACGCGCACAGTCTTCCGTCTACGCTTTGATCAGAGACTATCTTATAAAGCCATTGCAGAACAAACTGGCATCAGTGAAGCTGCCGTATACAAGCACTTAGCACAGGCAATTAAGAAGATGAAAGAACAATTTAATCCTAACCAGAAATGAAGAAAGATAATTACGGACAGATGGAAAGCTTGCTTGACATGATGGAGCACTCTGACCAATATACTGATGAACAGCTTAATGAACTGTTGCGTGATGATGAGTTGAGGCAAACGTATCAGCTTATATCAGACACTACCAGTGCATACGAGTATAGACGGACTTCCGATAAACTGACAGATGAAATCATAGAAGAGGAATGGCACAAGTTGATGGAAAAGAAATCTACTTCCAAACCTGTACACCGTTATTACAGACAGGTAGCTGCAATAGTCATCGGTATTCTCACTGTATCGGGAATTGCCGTAGCTGCGGTTAGCATTGTCAAAGGTAGTAGAAAACAGTTGGCAACGGATTCAGCTGTTACGGTCACAAACAACATAGCTCATACAAAAACATTAAGGGAAAAAGACTCTACACGCACAACTGCCACATATAGCAAGCTGGAAGAAAAGAGAGTAGGAGAGATACTTCCTCCCAAACAGTTTGATAATGTTATGTTACAGGACATTGTTCAAGAAATATCAGATTACTATGGGATAAAAACTGTCTGTCGTAACCCAGAAGCAGGACAGCTACGTTTGCGCTTTCTTTGGAACAGAGACCAAAGTGTAGAACACGCAGTAAAGACACTAAACATGTTTGAAAAAGTACAGCTAACTTTGGCTGACAGTACAATCACCATAGAATAAAACACTATGAGAAAGCATCTCTTTCTTGGTATACTGCTACTGATTGTCTGTGGTGTACAGGCGCAGCATATTACCCGAAACTATAATAAGACATCCCTACCACATGTGCTGACTGATATTGACAATGCCAGCCAAAGGTATACAATCAACTTCATATATAATGAATTAGAGGATTTTACAGTCACTGTAAACCTACGTAACCGCACCGTTCCCGAAGCAATACGAGAGGTATTGGGTTTCTATCCCATGCGCATGACCGTCAGTGATAGCCTTATCTTCGTAGAATGTACACAGAAAGTACCTACAAAGGTCATTGGACACATTGTTGATCAGCACAACCAGCCTGTACCGTTTGCCAATGTAGCTTTGTTGAATCCATCGGATTCCAGTTTCATCAATGGCGGAGTGACCAATAACGGGGGAGACTTTGTCATACCATGTAGTCAACGGAAGGTCTTACTACGGGTTTCTTTCATTGGATTTGCTACCTGCTATAAGCTGATTAATGTCGGCAATATCGGTACTATCCGTATGAAGACTGAACCATATACACTGAAGTCCGTGACAGTAAAAGGTATGCGCCGGGTTATTAAAAATGATGTTGACCGACTGCAGTATCTTGTCAATAATGACCCTTTCTCCAAGGGGATGAATGGTATAGAAGTGATGGGGCGTGTACCAATGCTAAATGTCAGTGACGAAAGTGTCAGCATCGTAGGTAAGGGCATTACCCATATCATGCTTGATGGATATATCCTTGAAATGACTACCGATGCAGTAAAGGCAAAACTCCGCAGCCTGAAGGCAGAAGATATTGAGCGTATAGAGGTGATAACTATTCCACCTGCAAAATATAAGGCAGAAGCCAATGCGGGATACATCAACATCGTCATGAAGCGTGACCAGTCGAAAGGGTGGAGTGGGAGTATCAGCGAGGAGGTGCAGCGGCAGTACCGTGGGCGGTATTTCAAGGATATAAACCTCAACTATGCCGGCAGGAAATTTGAGCTGTCCACAGGTCTGGGAATGTCTTTGGATAAAGTAATCAACGAGTCTTACTGTGTCTATGACTTCAAAGACGGTCATCAGCGCAGTACAAGAAAGCGGACCATAGCCCCCTGGCCGTCGTATAATGCAGATGCCATCGTGAAATATCATGCCACCCGGCGGTTGGAACTGGGTGTTATGGCATCAGTCTATGCCGACCACACCTCTCCCCGGCACACGTTTGTTTCAATCAACAAGGACACGACATTTACGACAGCTCATGCCCCGGCTGTCTGGAACGACAACATAAGTACGACACTGTATGCAGAATACAAGCTCGACTCATTGGAGAAGACACTCAATGTGAACTATAATTTCTTCAACAGCAATGCTCCCACACAAAGCGAAAACGTATCGGTAACAAACGGAATGACTGAATCACTACGCAATAAAAGCAAGGCAAATTACAAGATAAATGCCTTAAAACTTGATATTTCCCTTCCCTTCAAGCATCTCTATATGGAGACTGGGGTATCTTTCTCAGCCATCCGCAATAAGACAAGTCTGATGCTGGAGAACCTTGCCAACGGACAGTGGAAGTACAATGCGGCCGAAAGCAATGAATTCCTGTACAAAGAGCGAACCCTTGCAGCCTATCTATCGGTAAAGAAACAGCTCACGGAAAAGCTTCAGGTGCAGGCCGGATTACGCTACGAACATACATGGACGGAAAGCAACCAGCTCACACAGGGACAGATCAGCCGCAGTCATTACGGACGCTTCTATCCCACGCTGCACCTGAACTGGCAATTGAAAGGGAATCAGAATCTGGCATTTGCTGCCAACTGGGGGATAGAACGACCCGATTTCAACGACCTCAATCCTTTCCGTATCTATACATCTACCACTGATTACATGACAGGAAACCCTTATCTCGCAGCTGCCTATACTCGCAACATGGAGATAAACTACAGCAATGGGAAAGGACTTTATGCCGTTCTCTACAGCAGTCATGGCAAAGGGGAGACAGGCTGGAGAACCACATTCCTCGCAAACGGAAGTCAGGTAACCGGTCCCTATGACGGCCTGCGCCATGAAAAGACAGGTATCTATGCTAATTATAACCGCAATGTCCTGACATGGCTGAACCTTAACATAGGAGGAGAAATATATTACTATGATTCTCACTCCGATTACAAAACGGACGTGTTACAGATACATGGATGGGGTAAGCGTGCTGAAGGTTCGCTCTCTTTCATGCTCAACCATCAGAAAACACTCATTGCCGAGGTCAACTATCGTCACAGGTTCCGAGAGTATTTTGCACAAACTCAAAGTGATTCTCATGCTTACCTCAGGATGAGCCTTAAATACAGTTGTTTAGACGACCGTTTAAAAATAAGTTTTACCATTGGTGATCCCTTCCATCAGAATATCAATCGAAATACCATATTCTATCAAGAATATACTAACACGAACCGATTTGATAATCATTCTCGATATATCGGACTTCGTGCTACATGGTCATTTGGTGGCAAACAGGTTCATCGTACCTATCATGACAACCGTGATACAGAATCACAGCGCGCAAAGTAGGAAAGAGAATAAGTAAAAACTACAGAGTAGCACACAAAGGATGAGACAGCAACAACATTAAGCGGCATGAGAAATAACTCTTAGCTTTTCAGGCTATAATCATTTTTCCTGTCACATCTGTCAGTATTATAAAACACATATATATCTGGAAAATAAGCAATTAGTCTTAAATGTTAAAAGTGACAGCAAAATAGAATTTAAAATGTTCTTGCATATACATTAGTTCAATATTACTTCACAGTATAGTACAGCTATGAGAATTATCAGAATAACTAAGTTGGATTAGAAAAAGCAAATTCTTATTTCTATGACATGATAAAAAGACAGGGTAACAAAGGAACTAATCTGAGTTATTCACTTTGTTACCTTGTCTTTTTTTTGCTCTTTTTCTTCTTATCAACCTATTTTTTCATCCATTAATTGAACATACCAATTCTTGCAAGTTCTTGAAGAATTTGCAAGAACTTGCAGGTATTTGATAGATTGATTAAGCCTTACCCTTTCAATATCTTCTTAATATCATTCAGTTTATTAAGGGCTTCAACAGGTGTTAGATTATTGACATCAAGACCGAGGATTTCGTCACGAATCTGTGTGAGGACAGGATCATCGAGTTGGAAGAAGGAGAGTTGAACACCTTCTCTGCTCTGGTCAAGACGCTCAACGGCAGCCTTACCGACACTACCCACTTGTGAATTATCCTTTTCAAGCTCCTTAAGTATAATGTTTGCACGCTTAACAATGGAACGAGGCATACCCGCTATCTCCGCTACATGAATACCAAAGGAATGCTCACTACCTCCCTTCTCCAACTTACGAACGAAGATGATCTTTCCATCCACTTGCTTAACAGAGACATTAAAGTTCTTGATACGAGGGAAATTCTTCTCCATCTCGTTCAATTCATGGTAGTGTGTAGCAAAGAGGGTACGTGCCTGTGCACGCGAATGTTCGTGTAGATACTCTACAATTGCCCACGCAATGCTAATTCCATCGTAGGTACTTGTACCACGTCCTAACTCATCAAAGAGTACTAAAGAGCGTGGAGTGACGTTATTAAGGATGTTTGAAGCCTCCGTCATCTCAACCATAAAGGTTGATTCTCCTAATGAAATGTTATCCGAAGCACCCACACGTGTGAAGATTTTATCCACCATTCCGATGCGTGCTCGTTCAGCAGGAACGAAGCAACCTATCTGTGCTAACAGTACGATGAGGGCTGTCTGACGCAACAAGGCAGACTTACCTGCCATATTCGGACCCGTAATCATCATGATCTGTTGGTGTTCCGTATCAAGCAATACATCATTAGGCACATACTGTTCGCCTATCGGCAACTGTGTTTCAATCACTGGATGGCGACCCTGTTTAATGTCTAATACCTCCGAATCGTCCACTACTGGACGCACATAACGCTGCATCTGCGATACTTTCATAAACGAAAGCAAACAGTCAAGATGGGCAATAAGATTGGCATTGATCTGTATCTGCGGAATAAACTCCTGCATATCCTGTATCAACTCCATATAAAGCTGCGTCTCCAAAACCAATATCTTCTCATCCGCACCAAGTATCTTCTCCTCGTATTCTTTAAGTTCAGGGGTGATATAACGCTCTGCCTGCGCTAATGTCTGCTTACGAATCCAATTCTCAGGCACCTTATCTTTAAAGGTATTACGCACCTCCAAGTAATAGCCGAACACGTTATTAAATCCTATCTTCAGTGAGGTAATACCTGTCTGAGCAATCTCCTTCTCTTGAATCTCTAACAGGTACTGCTTTCCATTATCACGAATAGAACGCAAATCATCAAGTTCTTGGTTAAAACCTAAGGCTATCACGTCACCTTTATTGACCAACTGTGGAGGATCAGGCTGTATCTCTTTCTCTATTCTATCACGTAGGGACTCACAGAGGTTCAGCTGTTCACCAATCCTCTTCAACGTATCGCTCTTTGCATAAAGGCAAGCTGTCTTAACCGGTTGGATAGCCATAAGGGCATTCTTCAGCTGCACAACCTCACGAGGTGACACACGACCGACAGCTACCTTTGATATAATACGCTCTAAGTCACCAATGCGATGGAACTGTTCATTGATACATTCGCGGAAATCTGGCTCTCGGAAGAGATAATCAACAACGTCTAAACGCTCATTGATAGGCTTTTCATCCTTCAGTGGGAAGACCATCCAACGGCGTAACATACGTCCACCCATTGGTGTAATCGTATTATCAATGACATTCAAAAGCGATGAACCATCCTCATTCATTGGGGCAATCAACTCCAAAGAACGGATGGTAAAACGGTCCATTCGCACGTATTTATCTTCTTCAATATGTGCTAAAGAAGTGATATGATTGATTTGTGTGTGCTGTGTTATCTCTAAATACTGTAGAATAGCACCTGCTGCAACGACACCATTATTCAGATGGTCGACACCGAAACCTTTTAGATTCTTTGTTCCAAAATGCTTTAATAGCTTCTGTCGAGCCGTCTGATCAGTAAACACCCAATCGTCCATCTCGAACGTACAAAGACGTGTACCGAAGTAGCGTTCAAAGTCTTGTTTCTTCGCACGGTCGAAGAGTACCTCCTTTGGTTGGAAGTTACCCAATAGCTTTTCGACGTAATCAAAGGTGCCTTCACCTGTCAGGAACTCTCCTGTAGATATGTCTAAGAAACTGACACCACATGACCCTTTACCGAAGTGTACCGCAGCAAGGAAGTTATTTTCCTTATAGTTCAGTACGTTGTCGCTCATGGCAACACCCGGAGTAACAAGTTCTGTGATACCACGCTTCACCATCTTGTCCATTGCCGACAAACCCTTCTTTCCTTTGATAGCCTCACGTTTCTTCTTTGGATCTTCTAATTGGTCGCAGATAGCTACACGCTTTCCAGCACGGATAAGCTTAGGAAGATAAGTATCAAGGGCATGATGTGGGAAACCAGCCATCTCTATCGAGTCACCATTACCACCATTATTACGACGTGTAAGGGTAATACCGAGTATTCTTGCCGACTCCACAGCATCTTCACCATACGTCTCATAGAAGTCACCACACCTAAAGAGCATCAATGCACCAGGATGTTGCGCCTTCATTGAGAAGAACTGTTTCATCATTGGGGTAAGTCCCTTATCGTCTTTTGCCATATCTTTTACTTCCTTATTAAGTCTGTTTCTATTTTATAATTAGATTTACAAAATTACAAAAATAAGGAGGAAAGCCCAAATAATTAATTACCTTTGTCAAAAATAAACACAAACATGGATATATTGATTATAGGATTAGGAGTTATCGGAACAACTTATGCTTCTGTGTTTAAAGAGGCTGGACACAATGTTGAACATTATATTCGGGAAGGAAGTAATAAGGAATATATAAGCAATATTGAAGTTACATTATTAGATGGAAGAGAATCATCAAAGGGTATTCAAGTCAAAAAAGAATATACAGTAAATCCACATTCAAAGAAAGAATATGACATGATTTTCGTAAGTATCTCACAAGGGAAGATTGCCAATGTGATGGAGATACTACGAAAAGAAGCATTCAAAGGAACAATACTCTTATGCTGTAATCTATGGTATGACAAGCAATATCTTGATAAAATTATGCAAGGATATGATTATATCTTAGGCTTTCCCGTTGCTGGAGGTTGCATAAAAATAAAAAAAGAAGAGCTTGCTACTAAAGCTGAACTTGATTGTTGTTTATTCGACCATTTCATGATAGAGTCTAAAAATAAGACAACCATATCAAATTATGAGGCTATTTCTAATCTATTTAAGTCCTCTAACATAAAACTTGAGAACCCTTATGACATGTTGGAATGGATATGGATACACATGGCTATCAACGCTGCAGTTATCTCTGCCATAGGTAAAAATGGAGACATAAATAACAGTATAACATCAGTTCATAAACTTATGAATTCTCTAAAGCTATTGGCAACTACAATTAAAACTATTCGTGAGACAACAAAAATAGCTGCTTCACGTGGTATTAATATGAAATATTACAGAAATGAATTATGGGTATATAAACTACCAGCTCAACTTTCTGCCATTTTCATGAAGCGTATGTTTGCCACAAATAATCTTACAAGAAGAATTATGGAACTACATGGAAACATTGATGACTTATTGTATATATGCAATAGCGTATATAAAGAAGGAAAAATAAACAATGTTTCAGCTCCACTTTTTTATCAGTATTTAGAAGATATTACAAGAAGAATTACAAATAAATAAAAGAATTATAAGGAAGGAAAAGAGCAGATTTTAACCTCTAAATTATGCCTAAAAAATAGTTTATCACTATCCTTTTCTTCCCTAAAAGACAATCACAAACAAATTATTTTTACGAAAAAAAGAAATTATTTACATGAAAGGAAATATTTATTTTCATGAAGAAAAATATTTATTTTCACGTAAATAATTCGATGAACAACGTTAACTGCTGATATATCAATAAAACGAATGACGCTAATTAATCGAATATAAGGAATTAATTAGGCGTTAATTACTATATATAAAACAAATTGCACGAATACCCATTAAGTAGGAATATTCGTGCAATTCGTGTAATTCGTAGTCAGAAACCTATTTGGGCAGGTCGCCTTCTTTCCCCCTTGAGCGTAGGATTGACCATACACCGAGAGCTATAAGAGGAATGCTGAGAATCTGACCCATATCGATTGGCAGACCTGCCTCAAATGCTTCTTGTATCTCCTTCGTGTATTCAATGAAGAAACGGAAGGTGAAGATAAGTGTAAGACAGAGTCCGAAATAAAGTCCTGTACCCACTTTCTTAGGATATTTCCTATATATGAAATAAATTAAAAGGAAGATAATTAAGTAGGCTATTGCCTCATAGAGCTGTCCCGGATGACGTGGTTTATCATCTACATTATAGAAGATAAAAGCCCAAGGAACGTCTGTTACCTTACCAATAATCTCTGAATTCATCAGGTTTCCAAGGCGAATAAAACAAGCTGTGATACCAGATACGATACCGAAGAAATCAAGTACTACCCACGTATTCATCTTTGTCCTGCGAATATAAAGGAAGAGGGCAATCAGTAATCCAGCCACTCCACCATGGGATGCGAGTCCTTGATAACCCACATACTTCCATGAACCGTCAGCCATTTCACGAATAGGAATAAAGATAGTCATGATTCCTTTCCAAGAAGTGAGGAACTCCTCTGGCTCATAAAAGAGACAATGACCTAAGCGAGCACCAAGCAATACGCCAAAGAAGACATAGAGGAAGAGTGGATCAAACTGTGATGGAGGGAATTTATGACGCTTAAAAAGCCACTGCATCATAAAATATCCCAAGGCAAGACCTACTAACCAACACATTCCATACCAACGAATAGGAAGAGAACCAAGCTGGAATATCACTTCACTTGGCTGCCATGCAATATAAAGTAGATTGTTCATAGTTATGCTATTAAAAGTGAAGATAGCACCAATAATTATCCCCTCTCTGAGCAGAGAGGGGTTAAATAGGGCTATACATTAAATCTAAAGTGCATGATGTCACCGTCTTGTACAACGTATTCCTTACCTTCGATACCAAGTTTACCAGCCTCACGAATAGCTGCCTCAGAACCATATTTAATGTAATCGTCGTACTTAATAACCTCTGCACGGATGAATCCCTTCTCAAAGTCGGTATGGATAACACCCGCACACTGTGGTGCTTTCCATCCTTTATGGAAGGTCCATGCCTTTACTTCCATCTCACCAGCGGTGATAAAGGTCTGGAGATTGAGCAGATGATATGCTTTATTAATAAGTCGGCTCACACCACTTTCTTCCAAGCCAAGCTCGTCAAGGAACATTTTCTTATCCTCATAGCTCTCCAAAGAAGCAATATCTTCCTCTGTCTTAGCCGCGATGATCATTGCTTCAGCACCTTCTTCAGCTGCAATCTTCTCAATCATCTGACTGTATTCATTGCCTGTCTTCGCACTTGATTCGTCTACATTGCAAACGTAAAGTACAGGTTTTGTTGTCAGGAGGAAGAGGTCGTGCGCTGCTTGCTGCTCTTCCTTGCTTTCAAATTCAACACTACGAGCATTCTTACCCTGCTCTAACACTTCCTTATAAGCCTCCAAGACAGATACCATTACCTTAGCATCTTTATTGCCTGCAGCAGCAACCTTCTGCTGTTTAGCAAGTTGTGCCTCGATGGTTTCAAGGTCTTTAAGCTGCAACTCTGTATCGATAATCTCCTTATCTTCAATTGGGTTGACTGCCATACCACCCTCACGTACCACGTTATCGTCCTCGAAACAACGGATTACATGAATGATAGCATCGCACTCACGGATATTGCCAAGGAACTTGTTACCCAATCCTTCACCCTTTGAAGCACCCTTAACGAGTCCTGCGATATCTACTATCTCACAGGTCGCAGGTACGATTCGTCCTGGATGAACAATCTCAGCGAGCTTATTCAAACGCTCGTCAGGAACGGTGATAACGCCGAGGTTCGGCTCAATCGTACAGAAAGGGAAGTTAGCTGCTTGTGCTTTGGCACTGCTCAAACAGTTGAAAAGAGTGGACTTACCTACGTTTGGCAGTCCTACTATACCACATTTTAATGCCATATCTTAAATAAACGTTTATTTCTTTTGTAC
>ERZ773267.1573-NODE-1573-length-12510-cov-3.630911_pt1 | contig 12510 bp, 10 predicted proteins | sample MGYA00511959_ERZ773267 | MGnify/ENA primary metagenome ERZ773267 (study PRJEB29015, sample SAMEA2738165) | human oral metagenome | biome: human oral; feature: human-associated habitat; material: saliva | place: China | collected 2240 ... | reverse complement strand
TTTGAGCAGCGGTTATAAATATAAGGATAAAATCGGCATTCAAAACTATTATCTTGTATAACCTTTTCAATCGGCTCAAGGGATTTCTCAGGACGCACAATGGCAACTGAATACATAAAACATTCCTCTCCTTCATCCAGTCTTCTCTATCTGAAATTGTTATCACAACTTTAAGACAAAGTCAATTGTGTCTTTTATGTCTCAACTTTGATCTTTTAGTCTCGGCTTTATTTTTTTATGCCTCAGCTCTATTCTCTTTTTTCTCCTGCCTCTATCCTCTCCTGAAGTGCAGACAAATATTCCCAGCGTTCCCATTTTTCACTTAACTTTCTTTCCACTTCTTCTTTTTTCAGTTGAAGCTCCTGCAGAAATACAAAGTCATGCGCATTCTCCACACTACTCTTATCCAGCTCATTGAGCTCTTCCTCAAGTTTTGCAATGTCTTCCTCTATACTCTCGTAATCCTTCCTCTCCTGATAAGACATCTTCAGCGCCCTTTCTCCACGCCATGATTTTTCCTTTTTCTCAGTTCCTTCTGTTTCTGCCGCTTTTTTTTCCACTACTGGATTATTGTTTGCACTCTTCTCTCGAAATAATTCCACCTGATAGTCGGTATATCCTCCTTCAAATTGGCGAATCTGCCCATTTTCCTGAAAAACAAAGAGCCGGTTAACCGTTCTGTCTAAAAAATAGCGATCATGGCTTATAGTTAAAACGATTCCGGAAAAATGATCCAAAAAGTCCTCCAAAACCATGAGACTTGCAATATCCAAATCATTGGTCGGCTCATCTAAAAAGAGTACATTGGGTGCCGACATGAGAATACGCAAAAGATAGAGTCTTCTCTTCTCCCCTCCGGAAAGCTTGGCAATAGGTGCAAACTGCATTTCCGGAGTAAAGAGGAAACGCTCCGCCATTTGCTCCGCGGAGATAAGCCCTTCCGTAGTGGGCAGATAATCCGCAATATCTTTAATACTGTCTATTACCCGCTCTTCCTCTTTCAATTCTTCATTTTCCTGCCGAAAATAGGCAATCTTTACCGTCTGTCCTATTTCCACCTTTCCGGAATCTACGGGAACCTCTCCCAGTATCGATTTCATAAGACTCGACTTTCCCGCTCCGTTTTTTCCGATAATCCCGATGCGGTCATTTCGCAAAAAATGATAGCTGAAGTGAGAAAACAGCTCTTTATCTCCATACTTTTTACTTAAATCATCAATAAAAATTGTTGACTTCCCCAGTCTTGTATAAATTGAAGAAAGCTTCAACTCCTCTTCTTCACTAGGGCCATGCATTTGAGAAAGTTTTTCATAACGTTCCAATCTGGCCTTCTGCTTTGTACTTCTTGCTTTTGCTCCTCTCCGAACCCATTCCAGCTCTTTTCTAAGAAGATTCTGTCTTGCTCTCTCCTTTGCAACAGCTATGGACATATGGTTCGCTTTCTCCTCCAGGTATCGATCGTATTTACAATCATAAGAAATAAACCGATTTTCATCCAACTCCACTATCCGGTTGCAAACAGAATCTAGAAAATAGCGATCATGACTTACCAAAAGAATACTTCCTTTGAATTGCATCAGCTTATTCTCCAGCCACTCCGCAATTTCTTCATCAATGTGATTGGTCGGCTCATCTAAAAGGAGCAAATCCGGCTCCGTATTTAAAACAGCAAGTAATGCCAGCTGTTTTCTCTGCCCTCCCGATAGAATCTTGCAGGGCGAATAATAGTCCATAAGACCGATTTCCTGCATGATTTTCTTCCCAAAGGCCTCACCTTCCGCATCATCCATACGGATTTTAAAATGTTCCTTCAGTACATCTATAATTTTTTCTTCGTCCGGAAACTTTGTTTCCTGTCGAAGATAAGAAATCTTTAAATTCCTTTTTTTCACTACCGTACCACTATCCAACTGCTCTTCTCCTGCAATAATGCGAAGAAGAGTAGACTTACCGCCTCCATTTTTTCCGATAAGAGCAACCTTTTCTCCCTCTTGCAGGTAGAAACTTGCATCGGAAAAGAGAACTTTATTCTGATAGCTTTTACTGCCATTCTCTACATTGACAATGCTTAATGCCATATTTTCTCCTTGCAAACGACTACATTAACCACTCTTTTCTTAATTCTTAATGAAAAATTCTCAAAACGGTGAACACAGATCAGCTCCTTACATCAATCTCCTTTAAATAATCGGCGTTCTCCCTTTCAATTTTTTTAAGCACTGGTAAAAAGCAGGAATCAAAAAAGAATCAGCAAAAAGCCATGCCAAAGGCGAGGCAAAGCAAGCAGCAACATATCCAAAAATCGGGATAAAGACAAAAGCAACCAAAGATCTTGCAATCATCTCGCTCACTCCTGCCAGCATGGCAAAGCCTGAAAATCCCATACCTTGTATGGAAAAACGCCAAACATTGACAATGGTAAGCGGAATATAAAAAAGAGAATTATAGATTAAAAACTGCCTTGTCATGGTAAGCACTTCTGTCTCTTTGGCGTCAATAAAAATCTTCGGAATTTCTCCACCCGCAAAAATAAGAATCACACAAATCAAGATAGCATAAAAAGCACCTAATTTTGTGGCTTCCCAAACCCCTTTTTTAATCCGATGATATTCTCCCGCACCTGCATTTTGACCTGCATAGGTCGCCATCGTTGCTCCCAACGCATCAAAAACACAACAACAGAATCCGCTGATTCTCTGCCCTGCAGCAATGGCAGCCATAGGGGATGCACCTAGGCCGTTAACCGCTGTCTGCAAAACAACGGAGCCGATTGCGGTAATGCTATACTGTAGTCCCATTGGAATCCCCATAAATAAAAGCCTTTTATAATAATGTCGCTCCCAACGCAAATCCCCCTTTTTCAAATGTAAAATAGGAAACTTTTTCTGCATAAAAACTAAGCAGAGAAGTCCGGAAAGAAGCTGAGAGATAACAGTTGCATAAGCCGGTCCATCTACTCCGAAGCCCAAGAAATAAATACTAACAAAATCCAGAATAATATTTAAAACTGCAGCAAAAATCAAAAATAATACCGGTGTTTTGGAGTCACCCAGAGAACGAATAATGGAACTTGTCATATTGTATAAAAAGGTCGTGGGAATTCCCAAGAAAATAATAAAAATATAGTCATAGGCGTAGGAAAAAGTTTCTTCAGGTGTATTCATCCCTCGCAAAATAGCATTGGTTAAGAATCCTATAAGCACCGTCATTATACCGGCAATAATCAGATTGAGCCAAAGAATATTTCCTACATATTTTCTTAACTTATCTTCCTGCTTTGCACCGAACTTCTGTGCAACCGGGATTGCAAACCCCGCACAACAACCAATTACAAAACCATTAATCATAAAACTGATTGCTCCAGTTGAACCCACACCGGCAAGCGCATTCAGTCCCAAAAGCTTTCCCACAATAATAGTATCCACCATACTGTAAAACTGCTGAAACAGCGTTCCCAGTAACATCGGTAATGCAAATCGTAAAATCAGCTTCATGGGATCTCCCTTTGAAAGGTCCAACATGACAGTCTTCGTTTTATCTTCTTTTGCTTCTAGTTCTATAGCCTTTACTGCTTTAATCTTCTCTTCCCTTACCTCTTTCATCGCCCCTCCTTCATAAAATTAATAACTCCAGGTTTTAAGCCAATCGTGACTCAATTCCCGAGGTTCTCTAATAGCAGGGGATGAGGGATATTCACCCATGCTATAACAAGACTTTGCTTTTTCTTTCGGGATAGCTATGCCGTCCTCTTTTGCCACTTCTAGCCACTCTGCTATCACACCCTCGGCATTGCTTAGAGCTTCTGCTCTTGTCTTTCCGTCAGCAAAGCACCCCTTTAACTCCGGGACTTCCGCTATATATAGCTTATCTTCTTCCGACCAGTATAAAATAATTTCGTAATTTCCCATATTTACACCCGAAACAGCAATTTTTTTCAAATAGATTAAGCGACTTTTTCAAAATCAATAATCGCAATTTCCTGCAAGCTCTTTTTTACATCGTTGACAATAGATTCAAGTTTTTTAATTGTTTCAGCTGTATAAAATTCTTCGTTACATTCCCGGCATTTAAAGCACGGAACATTTCTAATAATAATTACGATATTACCTAAATCCGTTACATCCGTTGTAAGACTCTCGAACATCTCTTTTTTACATGATACGCATTTCATTTTATTGCCTCCTAGTTTTGAAATCGGCAAGGCAAGAAATAACATCATTTATATAGATATTTCGTTCTGTCATTCTGCTTTTTGCGTGCTTGGAAATTATAATCTTTTCTGAGTCTGAAAATCCTATAATATCTTTAATGTCCATTTTCGCCCTCTTTTATAGACCTTCCTTTTCTATCTTCTCTTTTACCGCCTCATATACGCCAATAAGTCACGAAACATGGGAAAAAACCCCAGACTATACCTTGAAAATCTCTACACCCGAATACGCATTTAATGCTTTCTTGATATAGGTATTCATAGGAATAGCATCCGCTTGCTCCTTCAAAGTATCGTATTCGGATAGCTGTATAGAAAAGGGAATCCGCTTAATTTTTTCTCTCTCGTACTTTAATAAATACTCTTTTCTTTTATCGTCCATTCGTATCTACCTCCTAAAAAGAGTATAGCACAAAAATATTATTATGTGCATAACAACACTGCACAAAGATATGTGCATAATTTTGTGAAATATTCCGATATCACATTGTTATGTGCATAATTATAAAATGTGTGCATAACAAAGAAAACAGCAGCAAGCCCTATAAGAAAGAGCGGAAAATAAAATGACTGCATACTTCACAAATTGCACAACCGCCGAGGAATTAAAAAAGGAATATCACAAGCTAGCAATAAAGTTTCTTTCGGAATATGCGTTCTTGTTTCACGCTCCTAAAACAGCAAAAAACCTTAGGTTTCAAGCCGTTCTAGGCTAGATTCCTAAGGTTTCCTTTTAGCAGGGGATGAGGGATTCGAACCCCCATCGGCGGTTTTGGAGACCGTTGCTCTACCCTTGAACTAATCCCCTTTGCTGAAAAAACAACGTTGTAATTTTACTCTAGTTTTTAAAGATTGTCAACGCTTCTCTTATGTTTTTTACAGGAATCAATTCAATATCTTTACTGATATAGACATCCTTTTGAAAATGGTATGCAGGCAGAACAATCCGACGAAAGCCAAGTCTCTTCGCTTCTTCTATTCTTTGCTTGCTTTGGCTGACAGCCCTAACCTCCCCGGATAATCCCACCTCTCCGAAAACCATGATATCCTCTTTGAGCGGAATATTACGGTAACTGGACAGAAGTGCCAGAATAACCGCTAGATCTACAGAGGGCTCGGAAATACGCATGCCACCTGTAATGTTAATATATGCATCAAATTTGGAGCACTCTATCCCCAAACGTCTTTCCATAATAGCAAGCAGCATATTCAGTCGATTATAGTCCATTCCGTTTGCGGTACGTCTCGGGATACCGAAACTCGTCGGAACCAATAGACCCTGTATTTCCATAAGAAGCGGCCTTGTTCCTTCTATACCGGAGGAAACTACAGAACCGGAAGACTCTACAGCCCTTCCGGAAAGGAGAAATTCGGAAGGATTTTTCACCTCCTCCAGTCCGTTTGCCTCCATGGTAAAAACAGCAATTTCATTGGTGGATCCGAAACGATTTTTCTGTCCGTAAAGGATTCTAAGCTGTGTATTCTTCTCTCCTTCAAAGTAAAGAACCACATCTACCATATGTTCCAAAATCTTCGGTCCTGCCACATTTCCATCCTTTGTAACATGACCCACAATGCCGATAGCAATTCCCTTTTCTTTAGCAATACGTAAAAGTGCAGCAGTACATTCCCTTACTTGGCTGACAGAACCGGGAGACGCAGCTATTTCCTCCAAGTACATGGTCTGAATCGAGTCAATAACCATAAAGTCAGCCTGTATTTCCTCTACCGCTTCTGCAATATTCTTTAAATTGGTTTCAGAAAGAAAATAAACCTCACCCTCCGCTTTTTGCATCCTTTCCGCTCTTAATTTAATCTGTTTCAGAGACTCCTCTCCGGATACATAAAGCACTTTTTTCCCTATTTTTCCAAGGTGCAGACTCATAGAGAGAAAAATAGTGGATTTTCCGATACCGGGATCTCCTCCCAAGAGAATAAGGGAGCCGGTTACAATCCCGCCTCCCAAAACCCTATCTAGTTCACTATAGCCCGATGAAAGTCGGTCTTCTTCTCTCAAGACAATATCCTTCAGCTGCTTTACTTCTGCTCTCTGGGTGCTTCCAATTCTGGAAAATGCCTTGTTTTTTTCCGAGCTTTCTTTCGGGGCCTCCACCATAGTATTCCAACTTTTACAGGAAGGGCACTGTCCAAACCATTTGATGGTTTCATACCCGCACTCTTTACAAAAAAAACGACTTAGACTTTTTGCCATGCTTCCTTCCTTTTCCTATTTTTCTTACATTTTTTCTTTTCTAACAGCGGTTCTTAAACTCTCTCCGTTTTTATCTACACGCAGGTTCACCCTTTCTCCTGCCTGCACATCTCCATCCAAAATAGCTTCCGAGAGCAAATTCTCCACCTCAGTCTGAATGGTCCTCTTCAAAGGACGAGCTCCAAACTTCGGATCGTAACCCTTCTCTATCAGGAAGTTTTTAGCCTTCTTATCGAGGTTAATGCCAAGGTTCATCTCCCCCTTAGCTCTCTTATATAGGTTCTTCAAAAGAATATCCAAAATCTTGGACATATCTTCCTTATTAATTGGACGGAAGACAATGATTTCATCAATACGATTCAAAAATTCCGGTTTAAACAAGCGTTTCAGCTCCTCTAAAACCTTATTTTTCATGTAATTATAATCTCCGTCACCCTGGTCCGCCAGAGAATCAAAGCCCAATTTCTTGGGGCTCATGATTTGCTCCGCACCGACATTGGAAGTCATGATGATAATCGTATTTTTAAAGGAAACCTTCCTTCCCTGCGAATCGGTGATATGTCCGTCATCCAAAACCTGTAAAAGAATATTCAAAACATCCGGATGCGCCTTTTCTATCTCATCAAAAAGAATAACGGAGTATGGGTTTCTTCTAACCTTCTCGGAGAGCTGTCCCCCTTCATCATAACCGACATAGCCGGGAGGAGAACCAATCATTTTGGAAACGCTATATTTCTCCATATATTCGGACATATCTACACGAATAAGATTCTGTTCCGAACCGAAAACCACTTCAGCAAGTGCTTTGGAAAGTTCCGTTTTTCCTACACCGGTAGGCCCGAGGAACATAAAAGAGCCGATAGGACGCTTTGGATCCTTTAAACCTACTCTTCCTCTCTTAATCGCCTGCGATACGGCATGAACCGCCTCATTCTGCCCTATTACTCGAGTATGAAGAAGGTCCTCCAGCTTACGAAGCTTTACACTCTCCGATTCGCTCAGTTTTTTAGCCGGAATCTTAGTCCATTCCGAAACCACATTGGCAATATCCGACTCCGTCACATGAAGCTTATTCTCTTCCGTGTCTTTCTTCCAAAGCTCCAGATCGTGATCCAGCTTTTTCTTCTTTTGCTCCTGTTTCTTCTTAATCTGAGAAGCTGCCTCAAAGTCCTCCTTCCGGATACACTCTTCTTTCTCTATCTCCAGCTCCATAAGCTGTTCTCGAAGACGTTTAATATTTCTAGGCTCTCCGCTGTTCAATATACGAAGCTTGGAAGCGGCTTCATCAATAAGGTCAATAGCCTTATCCGGTAAATAACGGTCATTAATATAGCGGGAACTGAATTTTACGGCAGCTAATATAGCACCATCATCAATGCTTACCTTATGATGTTCCTCATACTTTTCCTTAATTCCCCGAAGAATCGCAATGCTTTCCTCTTCACTTGGCTCTTCTACCGTAATCGGCTGGAATCGTCTTTCCAAGGCAGCATCCTTTTCAATATGCTTTCTGTATTCTTCTAAAGTTGTAGCACCGATAATTTGCAGCTCTCCTCTTGCCAGAGCCGGCTTTAAAATATTTGCCGCATCCAAGGCGCCTTCCGCTCCCCCCGCTCCGATTAGGGTATGAATTTCATCAATAAAGAGGAGAACCTCACCATCATTTCTCGCCTCGGAAATAACACGCTTAATTCTCTCTTCAAACTCTCCCCTATACTTAGAACCGGCAACCATCGCGGAAAGATCCAATGTAAGAAGTCTTTTCTTGGCAATAATTTCAGGCACATCGGAAGAAGCAATCCTGTTTGCCAATCCTTCCACAACTGCCGTTTTTCCGACTCCGGGTTCTCCAACCAGACAAGGATTGTTCTTGGTTCTTCTGGAGAGAATCTGTATCATCCTCATAATCTCCGCTTCTCTTCCGACCACGGGATCCAGCTTTCCCTCTCTTGCCAAAGAAGTCAGATCTCTGGAATATTGATCCAAAGTCGGCGTCTGAGAATTTCTTCCTGCACCATCCTTTTGGGATTTATTTTCCACAAATTGATCTCTTCCCATAGCGGAATTCAGCTGAGAATATATTTTCTGTGCAGATGCTCCCAAGGTGGAAATAATCCTGGAAGCCACGCAGTTTCCGTCCTTTAACATTGCAAGAAGTAAATGTTCTGTTCCTACCAAATGAGAGCCGCTTTCTTTGGCCTCCTGCATTGCCTGTTCCAACAGTCGCTTTGCGGAAGGTGTGTATCCGCTTGGGTCGGCAATGGAAAGTTTACCATCCGTACTGATAAACTTGGCAATCATTTCTATAATTTTATCTTCCGTAACATTGTTTGCCTTTAAAACCTTTCCGGCAACCGCGGTCCCTTCCCGAACCAGCCCCAAAAGGATATGCTCCGTCCCGATGTACTGGTGGTGACATTCCTCAGCAACCTCAATTGCCAGCTGTAACGCTCTTTGGGCCTGTATAGTAAACTGATTCATCTTTTCACCCTATTCCTTTATACTTATATACGCAGAAAACCGTGACCCTTTATTCTTCTCAATAAAGACCTTCACAGTTTTATACGCCACCTTCATTACAGGCGGATTCCCTATTACAACTCTTTACAAATCTTCGATCTCTAATTCTGTATCTTCTGATTCCTCTTCCTTTTTCTTTGTCTCTTCTCTTCGCTCTACGGAAATGGCTCTGGTTGCACCTAAATCTTCGTCCTCCAAATCATCTTCTATAAGCGATTCCCGTACAGAAGTAATCATCTTTGTCTGATCCAGCTTCTCCTCATCCTTATCAAACGATTTCAAAGAAATACCCTCTACATTTGGACGCAGCTCTTTTTTATCGATTCCTATGTTATCCTTCTGGAATGCGATAATTCTCTTCAGTCTGTTTCTTTCCTGCCACAGGAATGCGGCAAGTACAACCGAAAGTAAGGCCAAAAATCCGAAAACACAGGAAAGAATAAACTGCGTATTAAACTTTCCCACCAGACTGTCGTATCGATTCAGAAGCTCGGGATAGCTTTCTGCGTTTTTCTTCTGCTCTTCCTCCAGAGGATCCTGAAAATATCTTTGAATGGTCTTCTCTTTTAAGTCGTAACGATAAAAGTTCAAGTCTCCGGCATCATTCATACCATAAACGATGATGTACTGATGGTCCGATTCCGCCTTCCATACCCAACCCTTCACCTGATGCCCGTCAACATCAATGGTACTCTCCAAAAATCCTGCCGGAACCTGTACGTCTGAACCGGGATTCATGATGGTAATGCTCTTATCCTTAGCGGTAAGCTTTACTCCTTCATTTACTGTTTCTTCTTTTTCTTCCTTGCTTTCCTCCGTCTCGGACGATGCACTCTCGGATGCGGATTCTGCCGGCTCCGCTTCACCGCCTGTTGCAGTTACGGTAGAAGCACCGACATGGGTTAGGTTTAACAAAGACTCGTCCTGCGTGTAAACCTCCTGCTTTTCCACGTTAATTGTAGAGGTACCGGCACTCAATACTTTGAACTCCAAAATATATGCCAAGGTATTGCTTTCACTTTGGTCTCCGCTTCCATGAACCCGAAGCGTTCCCGCTCCTCCATCCGTATCCGTACCGGATACAAACTGCAGGGCGTTGCCGTCGTAGCGCAAGCTGATATCTGCACGAGAAAGGGGAGTATCACTTTTTACTTTTAAATTCAAAGTAATGTTCTCTCCTACATTCCCTGACGGATCGGAAAAGCTGAGCTGACCGTCTGCAGCAAAACAGGTGAAGGAAAATAGCATGCCCAGCATTAAGCTTATCAAGATTGTTTTCATTTTCATCATAGCTTCTCACTTCCCTTCCTTTATGACAAAGGAGCCTTTCCTACCTCGATAATTTCCACTCCGCTTTCGTTTCCGCCACTTCCGGAGCTAGTCTGATTTGCTGTAGCACCGCCATAATTAAGCTTAATCGTATAGTTTTTCTCGCTACCGTTCTCCGCTTTTACGGTAATAACAACGCTATCTCTTCCTTCTACGCTCTGATTTCCATTTCCCTTAATCTGCGCCTTACCATCTACCGCAGTTGCTGCAATATCTAAAGACTTCGTTCCATTGGACAGACTGATACTGTAGTTTTCATTTTCTCCACTAAAAGAGGGACTTAAATTGTATCCCGATATCGATAAGGAGGTAAGTCTGTTATTGGGGTTTCCCGTTCCGGTCGGAATAGCCGCTCTTTCAGCAGGCATATTTTCATAAATAGGAATATTAAAAACCAAGGCTTTTTGTCTCATCTCGGAAGTATAAGCCTTAGCAAGCTTTGCCCCTTCCTCTGCCGCTCCTTGCACATTGGTCATATATTGGTGCTTATACAGATTGGCTCCTTGTACATTCCACTTCTTTAAGTACAAGGTATTCTGTCCCGCATTCAGATAGTTTTCTGCAAAAAACTGCGCCCCTCCAAGGATGGATTTTTCATGAGAATTCCAAGGTCTTCCATAGGAACCGCTCTGCCCCGCGTACCATAAGCCTCTTTCTACAGCCCCCATACCGTTTGCCGCGTAGGCTCCTACATTAAAATAGTTGTAGAAACCGGATGCACCGGAAACGGAACCGCTGGTCCCCTTTCCCTGTTCCTGTAAAATCATAGCTGCAAGGACATAGGGATTTTGCTTTGTAGTTTCCGCCGCTTTCATGAGAATTCCTGTATAGTCGATACCGGAACGCTTTACTGTGTCACCTCCAGTATTTTCACCGGAACCGCTTCCGCCAGACACAAACTCTCCCGGCCCCGCAGCTGAAACAATTACATTGTCTCCGGAAACGAAGGAAAATGTATCATCAGTAGGAGCGGCAGCCGTACTTTCCTGTTGAGAAGCAGTACTTTCTTCCACGTTTGAAGCAGTCGCACTTTCCATAAATGTGCCTTTTAACACGGAAGAAAGACCTTCTGCGGTCTGTTCCTCCGGATTATAATTATGTAACAAAAACTGGAAGATATAGGACTCATCCATAAAATTTCTCGGATCAAGATAATAAGCAGTTAAAGCTCTGGAAGCTGCCACCCATTTGGCCCCGTCAAATCCCGGCCATGCTCCGCTGTTCCAGTCATATTTACCTGCATCGGTTGATTTCCAAGAGGAAATGGCATTTTTATCCACAAGGCTGCTGGTACCTTCCATCTCTCCATTCAACACCGCATCCCAATTCAGATTGGTCTTCATCCCCTGAAAGCGCCAGCTCGGAAATTCCGCATGAAGATTGCGAAGTCCTTCCTTGTAGGACTCCGGAAAGCCTTGTTGATTCAATTCATTTTCAAAAGCTTCGTCTCTCTGATATTGCACCGGGAACTTCACAAAATCGGAACGGATATATCCTTGGCCTCCGGCATACTTAACCGGATACCAAGTCGAACCGTCACTTCCCTGCACCGGGTCATTTACGGTAATGGAAGCATTCGAAAAAAGATTGGTGACTTTACTGCTCTTCACAGTGGCCTCCGCACGAATATTCACCAAACTTCCTTTTACCAAGGCCGCCCTTTCTCCTGCCAATGCCGGCATAGACGCCATAGCAAAAGACAATGTTAAAGCAAGGGCTGTACAAACTTTCTTATGCATATCTTCTCCTCATTCTAGGGGCTTTATTCTCTTTTTAAGATTTCTACTCTATTCTTCGACATTTTCCTGTTTCAGTTTAATTTTTTTGCTATATCCCGTCAATGCATATACAAAGAATTCAGATAAAAGTAATGATTTAAACCATGACCTTGAGTAAAGAAGGATAAATGCCAAGTTCGCGGAGATCGAAACAGGTTTTATCCCCCATTCCAATCCCCGCGAAGATTCAATATGCTGTCTTTTTTTATTAAAACCTAGACCGGATAAGCCTTATTGGCTTTGTCCGCACTGCTTAGTGCCACACCACTCTTTTGTGCATCTCTGTATTCAAAGAAGTCCTTTGCAACCTGCGGAAAAAGTGCATAAGACAATACGTCCTCAGGCTGTCTCGTCCATTCCTTAGCTTCTTCCTCAAACTTCTTAAGCTGCGGTGCAATATGATCTGCAGGACGATCCGTCATCTGCTTCTCTCCTTTTAGAATCTTCTCCACCACTTCCGG
>ERZ773267.1565-NODE-1565-length-12565-cov-3.116547_pt1 | contig 12565 bp, 8 predicted proteins | sample MGYA00511959_ERZ773267 | MGnify/ENA primary metagenome ERZ773267 (study PRJEB29015, sample SAMEA2738165) | human oral metagenome | biome: human oral; feature: human-associated habitat; material: saliva | place: China | collected 2240 ... | reverse complement strand
TTAGCTCAGAGCATCTGAAATCTTATTTGCGTCCCATCTTCACGCCCAAGACAACAGGCATCAAGGACATGGTTCTGAATTGGAGGAAGGGGAAATGATGACACACTTGCGCATGCTTTTCCAGCGAAACCTTCCGGCAAAGCTCATCGCCCTCGTCGTTGCGGTGGTTCTTTGGCTCTTCGTCATGAATGAGCAGAATCCGCAGATCGAGGGCAGTTTCACCGTCGCGGTCAATCTGCTCAATGCGCCTGAGGGCTACAGGATCACGCAGGAAGAGAAGAGTGTGAAGATCAAGGTGCGCGGTGCACGCTCCTTCTTTGTTTCGGCGGAGCCGGAATCCTTCAAGGCATACGCTGATCTTGCAGGACTTGATTCTGGCGAGCAAAGGGTCAAGGTGAAGGTGGTTTTGCCGCAGGGATTCGAGCTTGTCGATACGCAGCCTGAGAACATTTCGGTCACCTTGGACAAGATTGTGCGGCGCTCAGTCCGCGTCGATCTCATCGTCACGGGGTCTGCAGCTGCGGGCTACACCGTTGCCAAGATCTCGCAAGCGGCGACGAGCGCTGTCATCGAGGGCCCCGAGTCGCGCGTTTCCGAGGTCGATCGTATCATTGGCTATGTCGGTCTCTCGGGAAATCGCGAGGATTTCATCACGCAGGTGCCATTGACGCCGATCAACAGCGATGGCAAGGCGGTCGAAGATGTGGATCTGCTCTCTCGCTCCGTGGAGGTTTCCGTGCAGCTTGCGCGCGGACTCTCGCGCAAAGTCGTCGCGATCCGCCCTGTTCTCGATGGGGCTCCGCCCGAAGGATTCACCCTGGGCGATGTGCAGGTCGAGCCGACGAAGATCGAGATCGCGGGGGACGCTGCCCTCATCGCCAAGCTGGCGAGCATCGATACGGAGAAAATTACGATTTCGGACATGAAGGGCAGCGGCAAGAAGGTCGTGCATTTGGCGATACCCGACGGCGTCGCGATTTCCAATCGTGAGGTCACGGTCACGGTCGAGCTCAAGCCGAAATCACAGGAGAAAGAAAAAGAAGCAGGGGCGGCATCATGATCCGGATCAGAAACTATGCCGTTCCCCTGAGCGATGAGCGTCCACTTGCGGTGCTTGCAGCCGAACGGTTGGGCGTCTTGCCGCAGGATGTTCTCTCGCTGACAGTCGTGCGAAAAGCGATCGATGCGCGGCGCTATCGCGGTGCACCGATCGCCTTTGTCTATACGCTTGATGTTTCTTGCAGAGGCAATGAGAAAAAGCTTTTGGCACGATTGCGGCGCGACAGCCGGATCGCGCTTGCCGAAGAAGAGACGAAGTTTGCATTCGCGCGCGTTTCATCGTCTGTGCGCGGGGAGGAGAGGCCCGTCGTCGTGGGGTTTGGGCCTGCGGGCATGTTTGCCGCGCTGACGCTTGCGCGTGCAGGCTTTTCACCGCTCGTCCTGGAGCGCGGTTATGATGTCGATGTACGGCACGAGGCGGTCGAGCGATTCTGGCGGACGGGCGTGCTCGATGTGCGCTCCAACGTGCAGTTCGGCGAGGGCGGCGCGGGGACGTTTTCTGACGGAAAGCTGACCACGCGCATTGGCGATCCCTTGATGCGCGTGGTGACCGACGCCCTTATCGCCGCAGGTGCGCCGGAGGAGATCCGCTGCCTGCAAAAGTCGCATGTCGGCACGGATCTTTTGCGTGGCATCGTCAAGAACATCCGCGAGGAAATCCGGCGGCTCGGCGGCGAGATTCGCTTTGCAGCGCAGGTAACGGACATCGAGCTGAAAGATGGCGCTGTTCGTGCGCTCATCGTCAACGCTGAGGAGCGCGTGGAGACGGAGACGGCGTTTTTCGCCGTCGGCCATTCGGCGCGTGATACGTATGAGATGCTTCTTTCGCGCGGCCTTTTCCTGGAGGCGAAGGCGTTCGCCGTGGGCGTCAGAATCGAGCATCCGCAAAGCTTCATCGATCGCGTCCAGTATGGGGAGGACGCGGGGAATGTGCGGCTTCCTGCAGCCGACTACAACCTGACATATCAGGACAAGGCGCGTGGCAGGGGGGCGTATTCTTTCTGCATGTGCCCAGGCGGACAGGTCGTCGCGGCGGCATCCGAGCTTTCGCGTGTCGCGACGAACGGCATGAGTCTCTACAAGCGCGATTCCGGCGTGGCGAACGCCGCCCTTCTCGTGCAGGTCGGCCCGAAGGATTTCGGCGGCGGGGTGCTCGCCGGGATGGAATTTCAAAGGGTATGCGAGAGCCGTGCCTTCGAACTTGCGGGCGCGGATTATCGTGCACCCGTGCAGTCGGTCGGCGATTTTCTTGCGCACAAGAAGGGCGCGTGCGATTTCCTCGTGCAGCCGACCTACTCGCCGGGGGTGCGTCCCGTCGATCTGCATGAGTGCCTGCCGCAATTCGTCACGGCGACGCTGGAGGATGCGCTCCGCGCTTTCGATCAGCGCATGGCGGGATTTTCGGCGCCCGATGTGCCGCTGACGGGCGTCGAGACGCGCTCTTCCGCGCCGTGCCGCATCGTGCGCGGGAAGGATAGCTTCTTGGCGCACGGACTTTCGGGGGTTTATCCCATCGGCGAGGGTGCGGGCTACGCAGGCGGCATCATGAGCGCCGCTGTCGACGGCATGAAGGCGGCGCTCGCCTTCATGCGGCAAAGGGATTTTGAAAAATGATATCGTCTGCATTGCAGCGAAAGAAGAGGAGAGAATTTCATGGCAAGACTTTTTGGTACAGATGGCGTCCGTGGTGAAGCAAACGTGGCGCTTTGCCCCGAGCTCGCGTATCGTCTCGGTTGGGCGGCAGCGCTTTATTTTGGTGAGAAAGTGCAGGAGAGTCCCTTGATCATCATCGGGCGTGACACGCGCATCTCGGGCAACCTTTTCGAGTCTGCCCTGGCGACGGGCATCTGCTCTGCCGGTGGCCGCGTCGAGATCGTCGGCGTATGCCCGACGCCCGCCATCGCCTATCTGGCAAGGACGCACAAGGCTGCTGCAGGCATCGTCATCTCAGCCTCGCACAATCCGTTCTACGACAACGGCATCAAGTTCTTCGGCGGCGATGGTTACAAATTGCCCGACGCCGTGGAGGATGAGATCGAGAGCCTCGTGCGCCGCATGGAAGCGGGGGAAAAGCTGCCGCGCGCGACGCGCGAGAACATCGGAAGGATCAAGCGCCGCAAGGAGTATATACGCGAGTACATCGATTTCGTGCAGAGTACGGCAGGCGTGCAGCTCGATGGCTTGAAGATCGTGCTCGACTGTGCGAATGGAGCGGCATACGACTGCATGCCGCGCGTCCTGCGCCGACTGGGCGCCGACGTGCATGTGATCCATGCCGACCCCGACGGCGTCAATATCAATCAGGACTGCGGCTCGACGCATCTCGGGGATCTGCAGCGAACGGTGCTTGCGGACGGCGCAGACATCGGCATCGCGCATGACGGCGATGCCGACCGCTGCTTGTGCGTGGATGAGAAGGGCGAGATCATCGACGGCGACCACATCCTCGTCATGTGCGCCAAGGACATGATGGAAAAAGGCACGCTCACGGGGAACACCGTCGTGACGACGGTCATGGCGAACATCGGCTTCCACAAGGCGATCGAGAAGGCGGGCGGCCGCGCGGAGATCACGCAGGTCGGCGACCGCTATGTGCTCGAAAATATGCGTGAGCATGGCTATCGTCTCGGCGGCGAGCAGTCGGGCCACATCATATTCTCTGACTTCAGCACGACGGGTGATGGACTCATCACTGCCCTGCAGGTGCTCGTGGCGCTGAAGCACACGGGGCGGAAGGCATCGGAACTGTCCGGCTTGATGACGAGCTATCCGCAGCTTCTCGTCAATGTCGTCGTAGCCTCGAAGGAAGGTTGGGAAGAGAATGAAGCGATCGCCGCAGCCATCGCCAAGGGTGAAGAGGAGCTTGAAAGCGATGGCCGTGTCCTCGTGCGTCCATCGGGCACGGAGCCTTTGATCCGCGTGATGGCAGAAGGTCCCGATCAGGCGCAGCTCGAAGCGATCTGCCACCGCATCGCCAATGTCATCAAAGAGGAGCAGGGCTGATGCGCCCTGTCCTCGTGCTTGTGAGTTTCGGTGTGAGTGCGCCTGAGGCGCGGGAAAAGAGCCTTGCACCGATCGTCCGCGAGATCAAGGCGGCCTTTCCGAATTTTACGGTGACGGAAGCCTATACGTCCGCTTTCATCCGCCGCCGCTTGCAGGAACAGGGCATCGAGATGCTGTCCTTGGCGGAGCGGCTGGAAGAGCTTCACCGAGAGGGGGTGCGCGAAGTCTATGTGCAGCCGACGCATCTGACGCCGGGCGAGGAGTACGAGAACAAGATTGTCAGGGAGGCGGAGCCTTTTCTATCGCGCTTTTCCGTGTGCAGGGTCGGCGAGCCGGTGTTCCTCCGCGAGGGCGGCGAGAAAGACGACGATATCGCGCGTGGCCTAGCAGCGATCGTTCCGGATGTCATGCCGCAGGACGGCGAGGAGACCGTCCTTTTGGGGCACGGTTCGCCGCACAGACACAACCCCGTCTATACACTCCTGCAGCGATGCGCGGATGAAGAACGATTGCCCGTGCACATCGGCGTACTGGAAGAGACGGATGTACCGAATTTCGCCATGGTGCTGGAACGATTGGAAAGGAGCGGGAAAAAGCGCGTATTGCTGGCGCCGCTCCTTTTGGCGGGAGGACGTCATGTCGCGCACGACCTGGCGGGAGAGGAGCGTGATTCGTGGAAGAGCCGCCTTGAAAGCGCGGGATTTTCCGTGCGGCTCGATCAGCGGACATTGGGCGAAAGAGCCGCCTTTCGGCGCATTTATGTGGAAAAAGTGAAGAGACTTCTCGGAAGATAACCAAAGGCTATCTTCCTTATTCGCATAATGTATTTTGATTTTTTCGAAAATTCATCTATAATGGAAGAGAGGAAAGGGGACACTTCCTCGCAGGACGCAGCATTTCCATCTATGAAAATGAGGTGAGTGTATGTCACAGCCAGTAACAACGAACCCCTGGATCATCATGCTGATCAACATGACCGTCGTCTTCATCGTCTTGATTTCACTGAGCTTCTTGATCCGTCTGATCCATGCCTTCGATCCGACGCGCAAAAAGGAGGCGCCGACGCCCGCCGCATCTCCTGCTGCCGTGCCGGAGCCTGCTGTCGCAACAGAACCCGAAGGCCTTTCGGCGGAGGTGGTCGCGGCGATCACGGCAGCCGTCACGCTTTGCGGCTTTTCCGGCGGGGCGATCCGCACGATTCGTCCGTTGGCGCGCGACGGTTGGAAAAATTCCGGCCGCACCCTGCGCTAGGATTTCGGATGCAAAGGAGGCAGAACAATGGAATTCCTCAATGCTTTTATCGTATCCCTGCAGGCTGTCTGGGCAGGATCGGGATTTTCACACTTCACGCTGGGCAACGGCATCATGATCCTTGTCGGCCTCGTGCTTCTCTACCTGGCGTTTGCCAAGGAGTTCGAGCCGCTGCTCCTGGGCCCCATCGCTTTCGGCTGCATCTTGGCGAACTTTCCGGAGACGGGCTTTTTCGGTGAAGAGATGAACGTCATGAAGGCGATCAATTTCGGCATCACCTATGAGATCTTTCCGCCACTGATCTTCCTTGGCATCGGCGCCATGACGGATTTCGGCCCTCTGATCGCCAACCCCAATACGCTGCTTCTTGGTGCAGCAGCGCAGATCGGCGTATTCGTTGCGCTCGGCCTTGCCATGGTCTTCGGCTTCTCGGTGGAAGAGGCCGCCGCCATTGGCATCATCGGTGGCGCTGACGGACCGACGTCCATCTATCTGGCGTCGAAGCTGGCGCCGAACCTCTTGGGGGCGATCGCGGTCGCAGCGTACTCCTACATGTCGCTCGTGCCGCTCATCCAGCCGCCCATCATGAAGCTCTTCACGACAAAGCGGGAGCGCGAGGTCGTCATGGAGCAGCTGCGCGAGGTCACGAAGTTCGAGAAGGTTATCTTCCCGCTCGTCTCGACCATCTTCATCAGCCTGCTCCTGCCGTCCATAGCTTCGCTTCTCGGTATGCTCATGCTCGGCAACCTCTTCCGCGAGTCGGGCGTCACCGACCGTCTCTCGGACACGGCGCAGAACTCTCTGTGCAACATCATCACGATCTTCCTCGCCACAGGCACCGGCATGACGATGTCGGCAGAGCACTTCCTTACACGCGACACGCTGCTCATCATCATGCTCGGCCTCATCGCCTTTATCGGCGGCACGGCGGGAGGCGTCATCTTCGGCAAGATCATGTACGTCTTCTCCGGCCATAAGGTCAATCCGCTCATCGGCTCCGCCGGCGTCTCCGCCGTACCGATGGCGGCGCGCGTCAGCCAGGTCGTCGGCGCGAAGGCAAAGCCCGGAAACTTCCTCTTGATGCACGCCATGGGCCCGAACGTCGCCGGCGTCATCGGCACCGCCGTAGCCGCCGGCACGATGCTCGCGATGCTCGGTCGGTAGAGGTGGGAGAGCCTGGAAAATCCATGTTGTTCTTTACGGGGCAGGAGTTTCGACTCCGCCCCTTTTTTGTGCAGTTGCTATGATGCAGACACCAAAGAATTGGAGCGGTTTTTGCGCGAGATGGTATAATAATGCACATAACAAAGAGGCCGTCGCACAGATTCGTGTGCGACGGCCTCTTTGTTTTTCACTACTTCGTTTCAATCCCCTTGACCTTCTCGCGGATCTCGTCGAGCTGCTCCTTGCTCGGCACGTTCGCGATGCGGATCATGTCGAGGCAGATGTTGCAGCCGGCGGCTTTTAGCTCGTCCTCGACGAGCTTGATGCTCTGACCGCCCCAGCCGTAGGAGCCGAAGGCGAAGGCGTCGCGGCCTTTCGGTGCAAGTCCCTTGAGGTAGCAGAGGAAGCCCGCGATGGTCGGCATCATCTGGTTGTTGATGGTCGGTGAGCCGACGGCGAGGTAGCGGCTCGTGAGGATGTCGACGATGATATCGGACATATGCGTCTTCTTGATGTCGTAGTACTGTGTGGGGATGCCCTTTTCGGCGAAAGCTTCGGCGATGGTGCGCGCCATCGTTTCCGTCGAGTGCCACATGGAGTCGAAGACGACGACGGCCTTTTCTTCCAGCTCGCCTGTGCTCCACTTCTGGTAAGCGGCGAGGATGTCGGGAATGTGGGAGCGCCAGAGGCGGCCATGCCCCGTGGCGATCATTTCGATGTCGATGCCGGCAAGAGCCTTCAGCGCCGTCTGCGCTTGGCGCCCGTAAAGCATGAGGATGTTGGCATAGTACTTTTTCGCTTCTTCCATGAGGATGGCGAAGTCCACTTCATCGTCAAAGAGGCTGGAGGCGGCGAGGTGCTGGCCGAAGGCATCGTTCGAGAAGAGGATTTTTTCTTCGGGGCAGTAGGTGACCATGCTGTCCGGCCAGTGGAGCATGGGCGTCGGCACGAACTTTAGCGTGCGTTGGCCGAGGCTCAGCGTGTCGCCCGCCTTGACGCCGTGATAGGAAAGACTGCCGTAATGGGCGGTCAGCCCCTTGAAGCCGTTGGGGTCGCTCGTGTAGATTTCCGCTTTTGGGCAAAGCTCCATCATTGCCGGGATGGAGCCCGAATGATCCGGCTCGACGTGGTTCGAGATGATGATGTCGATCTTGGCGGGGTCGATGACGGAGGAGATGCGTGCGACGAGCTCATCGCGGAACGGCGCTTTCACCGTGTCGATCAGCGTGATTTTTTCGTCGAGGATGAGGTAGGCGTTATAGCTTGAGCCGCGCCCCGTCTCGTAGCCGTGGAAGCTGCGCATCGACCAGTCGATGGCGCCGACCCAGTAGATGCCTTTCTTGATTTCGATTGCCTGCATGAATATGACCGCCTTTCTGCTTGGATGGAGCGTGTCCGTTTGTTTTGAATCTGCAACTCATATTGTATATCGGAAGAGGGATAAATACAATATATTATCTACAATATATTATCAGTGACAAGAAATCTTATTGCAGCGGCAGCTGATCGGCCCGTCGTTTGGCCTCTTGCCAATCTTTGTTAATCGCTTGGGCGATAAGCTGTTTTCCCAGCACGTCTTCATGCAGCCCATCGAGCCCGAGTTCCGTTGGCAGAAGGGGGGAGAAGGCGAAGGCCGCAGCTACGTCGATGTGGACTTCGGCACGCAGGAAGGTGTTGACGAGGGCGAACTGCGTCTGCCAGTCTTCTACTGTCGGTTCATCGAAGGCGCGTTCGATGTTTTCGGGGTTGATCGGCGGCAATGTGAGGAAGATGGGGCGGATGCCGTTTGCGAGGCAGCGCGCCTTGAGTTCTTCGAGGTCGGCGATGACTTGCGCCGCGCTGATGCCTGCGCGCAGACTGTTCGTGCCGTTCATGATGAGCAGGTAGCGCGGCTGGAAGGGCAGGACGTCCGCCTCGAAGCGGTCAAGCATCGTCTCGCTCGTGTCGCCGCTCATCGAGAGGTTGATGGCAGGAAAGTCTAGATAGGAGAGCCAGCTGAATTCGTGGTCGGCGGGGCCGTAGGAGATGTGTCCGCCGCCGTGACTGATGCTGTCGCCGAAGACGGCGATTTCCCAGTGTTCCTCGGGGTCATTGCGGAATTTCATCACGGGAGACCAGTCGCTTGACGGCTTGCCCGCTTCGTCAAGCGAACGCACGCGCCAGTAGAAGAATCCTCGTCCGATACGAGGGTTTTGGTCGTAGATTTCGGAAAACCTCGTCGTCATCGTGTCGAGGGGCAGAGCGTTGGGATTTTTCGCAGGATCTTCATCGTAGAGCGCGACCTCGAAGGCATACGCACTGTAGGGGCGCACCCAATGGTAGACGGGATAGAGGAGCGGTGCGGTGATCTCGGAAGAAGCGATGGGAAGCGGCACGGTCATCACGAGCGGAGCGACAGCGGCGCTCGTGTAGAGCGCTGCGGGTGCACTGAAGAGCGATACAGGTGTGCCGTCGAGGTTGAGGCCGCGCACACGCCAGTAGAGGGGAGCCCTTCCCAGGAGGTCGGCAGCGAAGAGGAAGAGCGGCGGATTGTAGCTGTTCGCATAGATTTCCTCAGAGCGCCAGACGGCGTCCTTGGATGGTGCGTCCGGATAGCAGTCGCTGGGCGGCTCGCGGAAGAATTCGATTTCGTAGTGCGTGGCGTTGATGTTTTTTTCCCAGGTGAGGATCGGGGACAAGGACAAGGGGTGCAAGGGGGAGGTTTCCGTCATGACACGAAGCGGCGTATTGGCGTAGAGGGCCTCGTCGCTCTCTATGCTGGTCGTCCAAAGGCTCAGAGGGACAATGAGCAGGGGCAGGAGACGCCGCAGGCGGCGAAGTTTGTGCAAACGATTCAACTCCTAGCATTCTTGGCGGTGTTGCTGTATATAGGAACTGACAATGAACCAAAGATGGCAGCTGCCTGGATTCGTGATTCCTATAGCAATGGTTTATATTATATCGGGAGGCGGGCGCGAGGTCAACAAATCGAAACTTCTGCTATTTTCCAGAATTGTTCCTCATGCTGTTTATTTACAACAGACATGGTTCGGTGTATAATAAAACGTAGCGGGTATTACCCACATTTATGTGTTTTGCATCTTTTTTCCAAAGAGGGGAGCAATTCAAAACATGAGCAAAAAAATGAAGACCATGGACGGCAACACAGCGGCAGGATATATTTCCTATGCATTCACCGATGTTGCCGCCATCTACCCGATCACGCCGTCATCGCCGATGGCGGAGCATGTCGACGCTCTGGCAGCGAAGGGCACGAAGAACATCTTCGGTCAGAAGGTGCGCGTCATCGAGATGCAGTCCGAGGCAGGCGCTGCAGGCGCTGTACACGGCTCGCTTCAGGCAGGTGCATTGACGACGACGTACACGGCCTCGCAGGGCTTCCTGCTGATGATCCCGAACCTCTACAAGATTGCCGGCGAGCTTCTTCCCGGTGTCTTCCATGTGAGCGCCCGTGCTCTGGCGACTTCCTCCCTGAATATTTTCGGCGATCAGCGCGATGTCATGGCAGCGCGCCAGACAGGCTGCGCGATGCTGTGTGAGGCGAGCGTGCAGGAGGTCATGGATCTCGCTGCTGTCGCGCATCTCGTCGCCATCAAGGGGCGTGTGCCGTTCATCAATTTCTTCGATGGCTTCCGCACGTCGCATGAGATTCAGAAGATCGAGGTCATCGACTTTGACGATCTTGCGAAACTCCTCGACTGGGATGCCCTGAATGAGTTCCGTGCGCGTGCGCTGAACCCGAATCACCCGGTCATCCGCGGCACGGCGCAGAATCCGGACATCTACTTCCAGTCGCAGGAAGCCGCCAACAAGTACTACGAAGCGCTGCCCGCGCTCGTCGAGGAAGCCATGGCCGATCTCGCGAAGATCACGGGACGCGAGCATCACCTCTTTGATTACCACGGTGCGGCGGATGCCGAACGTGTCATCATAGCGATGGGCTCCATCTGTCAGACGGTCGGCGAAGCCGTGGATTACCTCAATTCCAAGGGCGAGAAAGTCGGTATGCTTTCCGTCCATCTCTATCGTCCGTTCTCCTTGGAGCATTTCTTCAAGGTTCTGCCGAAGACGGTCAAGAAGGTCGCTGTCCTCGACCGCACGAAGGAGCCGGGCGCCATCGGTGAGCCGCTCTATCTCGATGTCAAGGCGGCATTCTACAACACCGACATGAATCCTGTCATCGTCGGCGGCCGCTATGGTCTCGGCGGCAAGGATACGACGCCCGACCACGTCCTCGCGGTCTACGAGGAACTCAAGAAGGACGATCCGAAGCACGGCTTCACGATCGCCATTGACGACGATGTGACGCATACGTCGCTCGCTGAATACCCCGAGGATGTCGACCTCACGCCGGAAGGCACGACGGCCTGCAAGTTCTGGGGTCTCGGCTCGGACGGCACGGTCGGCGCGAACAAGAGCGCCATCAAGATCATCGGCGACAAGACCGACATGTATGCGCAGGCGTATTTCGCCTACGATTCGAAGAAGTCGGGCGGCATCACGATGTCGCATCTGCGCTTCGGCAAGTCTCCGATCAATTCCCCGTACCTCATCCACAACGCGAATTTCATTTCCTGTTCGCAGCAGTCGTATGTGACGAAGTACGACCTTCTTGCAGGACTCAAGCGCGGCGGCAAGTTCCTCCTCAACACGGTCTGGAACGAGGAAGATCTCTCGAAGCATCTGCCTGCTTACATGAAGCGTTACATTGCGAAGAACGACATCGAGTTCTACACGGTCAACGCTGTGGAGATCGCCAAGGAGCTCGGACTCGGCGGCCGTTTCAACATGGTCATGCAGTCCGCATTCTTCAAGCTCGCGAACATCATTCCGATCGAGACGGCTGTCAAGTACCTCAAGGATGCTGTCGTCACGTCTTACGGCAAGAAGGGGCAGAAGATCGTCGACATGAACAATGGCGCCATCGACAAGGGCATCGAGGCTCTGCACCGCGTCAATGTTCCGGCGGACTGGGCGAATGCCGAGGACGAGAAGGAAGCGGCGCATGAGATTCCGGCATTCATCACGGACGTCCAGAACGTCATGAACCGCCAGGAAGGCGACCGTCTCAAGGTTTCGCAGTTCACTGAGGAAATGGTCGACGGCACGTTCCCCGTCGGCGGCGCAGCTTACGAAAAGCGCGGTACGGCGATCAATGTTCCCGTGTGGAACACTGAAAAGTGCATTGGCTGCAATCAGTGCTCCTATGTCTGCCCGCATGCGACGATCCGTCCCGTGCTCACGACGGACGCCGAAAAGGATGCAGCTCCTGCAGGATTCCCCTCCAAGCAGCTCAAGCAGATCAAGGACTACAACTTCACGATCGCTGTCTCCACGATGGACTGCCTCGGCTGCGGCAACTGCGCACAGGTCTGCCCAGCGAAGGCTCTCGACATGAAGCCGCTGGATGACGATCTCAAGGCGGCGCAGGTCTACTTCGACTATGGCGTCGACGCGACGAAGGTCGCCCCGAAGAAGAATCCGATGAAGAAGGATACGGTCATCGGCTCGCAGTTCGAGAAGCCGCTGCTCGAATTCTCGGGCGCATGCGCAGGCTGTGGCGAAACGCCTTACGCGAAGCTCCTCACGCAGCTCTTCGGCGATCGCATGATGATCTCGAATGCTACGGGCTGCTCGTCGATCTGGGGCGGCAGCGCACCGGCGATGCCGTACACGAAGAACGAGAAGGGCTATGGCCCGGCTTGGGCGAACTCCCTCTTCGAGGACAACGCAGAGTTCGGTCTCGGCATGTTCCTCGGCGTGCGCGCGATTCGCGACCGCATTGCGGCCGAGGTCGATGAAGCCCTCGCCGCCGGCAAGGGCAGCGAGAGTCTCCAGGCTGCCTTGAAGGATTGGAAGGACAACATGGCCGAGGGCGAAGGCACGCGCGAGCGCGCTGACAAGCTGACGGAACTTCTCGAAAAGGAGAAGGGCACTGACGAGCTTCTGAACAAGATTTACGATGAGCGCGACTACTTCGTGAAGCGTTCGCAGTGGATCTTCGGCGGCGACGGCTGGGCATACGATATCGGCTTCGGTGGTGTTGACCATGTATTAGCTTCTGGCGAAGACATCAACATCTTCGTAT
>ERZ773267.1564-NODE-1564-length-12574-cov-4.943126_pt1 | contig 12574 bp, 9 predicted proteins | sample MGYA00511959_ERZ773267 | MGnify/ENA primary metagenome ERZ773267 (study PRJEB29015, sample SAMEA2738165) | human oral metagenome | biome: human oral; feature: human-associated habitat; material: saliva | place: China | collected 2240 ... | reverse complement strand
GTGGGGGTCGGCGTCGGCGTGGGCTCCTCGGTGGGGGTCGGCGTCGGCGTGGGCTTCGGGACCTCCGTGTAGGTGTTGGTCACCGTGACAAGGGTGGCGCTGGCATCGCCCTCCTTGATCGTGAAGGCTCCGTTGTCGATCTTGGTGTCGACCGTGTAGCCCTCGCGCTCAGCGCCGCCGTCAGCCTGCTTCTCCTTCTCGGTGACCTCGCAGTTGGTACCCACCGGTACGGACGGGCCGTCGACGGGCGTGCCGTCGCCCTTCACCTCAAGGGTGCCCTCGGAGCCGTTCTCACACGTGTAGGAGATCTGGAAAGTCTCCTTGGAGAAGGCCTCCTTGTTGCTTCCCTCGACCTTCTTCACGACGGAGAAGGAACCGGTCTTCTCAATGACCTCGTTGTACAGGCCCACAGCCTGCACAGAGGAATCGACCGAGAACGTCGCGGTCTCCGGCGTCTCAGTGCCGTTGATGGAGAAGGTCTTGCCTCCCCAGCCAAGGGCCCCGGGAAGGGCCGCTGCGGACGTGTCCTCCGTCAGCGTGATCTTGGTTCCCTTGGGGAACTCGCGCAGGGTGTCCCCGGCCTGCTGCTGGCCCGCGGCCACCTCAACGGTGTAGGGGTTCGATGCCGGCTTGTTGGCCCAGGTCGGGTAGTTGGCCTCGGTCGTGCCGTTGGGGAGCTCGTAGGCGACGTTCACGCGGATCTTGGTGTCCGCAGGGACGTCGTTCTGGTGAGCGCCGGTGACGTACTTCTTGACCCCGAAGGATCCGAAGCCCTGCGTCAGCTGCACGTCGTAGGAGATCGGGTCCTTGTAGGCCATCTGTGCGGACACCGTGGTGTTCTTACCGCCGTTCAGGGTGGCGCTGTTGGTGTAGACCTTGCCCGGGACGATCTTGCCGCCCTCGGCCAGGGACTGGTAGACGATCTCGTAGTTCGCGTTCTTGGCGAAGTTGCCGTCCGTACGGGACAGGGTGATGGACGCAGTGGTCCCGTCGGCGCCGATGGTCGGCTTCAGGGTGAACTTTCCGTGGTCGGTGTTCATGGCTGTGCCATCGGCCTTGGCGACGTCGAAGTAGCCGTCGGCGCCACCGCCGAATTCCTCGGGGTTGACCCGCACGTACCAGGAGCCGAGATCCGGGTTGAGCTTCTGCCCGCCCCCGGAGACGTCGTTGAAGGTGACGGTGTTGACGCTACCTGCCTCCACTCCCAGGTGGTTGGCGATGGTCGTACCACTGAACTGGATGTGCCAGGTCAGGCTGCTGGACTCGCGCTTGAGGGAGTTGGCGTACTTGCCAAGGTCCTTCTCAACCCAGGCGATAGGCAGAATCCGCTCGTTGTTGGGGTGGAAGACCTCGGTGCCGGTGCCGTTGGCGTCGAAGGTGGTCTTGTTGTCCTGGGTCACCTTCTGGGCCACGATCATCTGGTTGCCCGAGCCCTTGAGCTCGGTGGCGGCGCTGATCGCGGCGTTGAAGGTGCAGGTGAGGGTCTCGGTGGTCGTGACGCAGTCACCCACCTTGGTGCCGTTCCCGAGAACAAGATCGTCGTGTCGACCGATCTCACGGAACCGGTACTCCGCCGGAAGGCCGATGCTGAAGGACTCGTCCGGCTGCGGATTCGCGTCAGAGGCGTCCCAGGCGAACTTCATGCGAACCGGGTCCTCGAGATGCGCAGGCTTGCCCGGAAATTCCGTTCCATCCTTGTCTGCGAGGATGAGAGGACTGAAGGAGACCTTCACTCCGGTATTCTGGTTCGCGCTCGCATGAGGTGCTAATAGCGCGACAAAGCTACCCAGTGCGACCAGCAGTACGCCGGCGAGCAGAGTCGCCACATACTTGCGATGCACAGAGAGGTGCTGTAGGTGCATTCGTTATCTCCATCTTCATGGGTTGACATTCCTGTGTTGTGGGGAATTACAGGAATCCGTCAAGATACTATGGGGTGAGTCTTAACGGAGGGCACGCAAATAACGTTTTGTAACCATTGCGTTGCCGTATTGGTATATTTGTTGATCGGATGATTGCGTGTGCGCGGTCTCTTGTGGGTGTGCGGCCCTCGACGGGTGCCGTCTCCCTATGTGTGCGGCGGGCCTTGCCTAATTGCCGTGTTGGCAACCACTCCGACCTTCAGGTTTGGTGGGGCATCCCTACGTGTTGACAACGGATGACATGCCGTGGGCTACGGTCCACACCGGAGTATCCGCGCAGCCGCCCGCCTGGCTGTCACTGCACGTCAGCGTGACAGACCTGCGATGGCGCAGCAGGCCGGATCGGTACGACAACTGGAAGTGAGCCCCGGTGACCAGCCTCAACACCTTTGCCTCGCGCAGCACCCTCGACGTCGAAGGCCGCAACTACGAGATCTACCGCCTGGACGCCGTCCCCGGCCTGGAGCGTCTGCCCTACAGCCTCAAGGTGCTGGCCGAGAACCTGCTGCGCACCGAGGACGGCGCCAACATCACCGCCGACCACGTGCGCGCCCTGGCCGCCTGGGACCCGGCCGCCGAGCCCGACACAGAGATCCAGTTCACCCCCGCCCGCGTCGTCATGCAGGACTTCACGGGTGTGCCGTGCATCGTCGATCTGGCCACCATGCGAGAGGCGGTCTCCGACCTCGGCGGTGACCCCGAGGTCATCAACCCCCTCAACCCGGCGGAGATGGTCATCGACCACTCCGTGCAGATCGACTCCTTCGGCCTGCCCGGATCCCTGGAGCGCAACAAGGAGCGCGAGTACGAGCGCAACGCCGAGCGCTACCAGTTCCTGCGCTGGGGACAGGGGGCGCTGTCCAACTTCCGCGTCGTCCCCCCGGGTACGGGCATCGTCCACCAGGTCAACATCGAGTACCTGGCCCGCATCGTCTTCACCCACGAGGCCGACGGCGTCACCCAGGCCTACCCCGACACCTGCGTGGGCACCGACTCCCACACCACCATGGTCAACGGCCTGGGCGTCCTGGGCTGGGGCGTGGGCGGCATCGAGGCCGAGGCCGCCATGCTGGGCCAGCCCGTCTCCATGCTCATCCCCAAGGTGGTGGGTTTCAAGCTCTCCGGCGCCATCCCCGCCGGCGCCACCGCCACCGACGTGGTCCTGACCATCACCGAGATGCTGCGCGCCCACGGGGTGGTGGGCAAGTTCGTCGAGTTCTACGGGGAGGGCGTCGCCGAGGTGCCGCTGGCCAACCGCGCCACCATCGGCAACATGAGCCCCGAGTTCGGCTCCACCGCTGCGATCTTCCCGATCGACGAGGTCACCCTGGACTACCTGCGCCTGACCGGCCGCTCCGAGGAGCGCGTGCGCCTCGTGGAGGCCTACACCAAGGCCCAGGGCATGTGGCACGACCCGGCCCGCGAGCCCGTCTACTCCGAGTACCTCGAGCTGGACCTGTCCACGGTGGTGCCCTCGATCGCCGGCCCCAAGCGCCCCCAGGACCGCATCGTCCTGTCACGGGCCAAGGAGTCCTTCCAGGAGGTCCTGCCCACCTACGCGGCCCAGCCCTCCGAGCCGACGCCGGTGACCATGGCCGACGGCACCGCCACCGAGCTTGACCACGGGCACGTCGCCATCGCCTCGATCACCTCGTGCACCAACACCTCCAACCCCTCGGTGATGATGGCCGCCGGCCTGCTGGCCCGCAACGCCGTGGCCCGGGGCCTGCGCTCCAAGCCCTGGGTGAAGACCTCCACCGCCCCGGGCAGCCAGGTCGTCACCGACTACTACGAGAAGGCCGGGCTGTGGCCCGCCCTCAACGAGCTGGGCTTCAACGTCGTCGGCTACGGCTGCGCCACCTGCATCGGCAACTCCGGGCCCCTGCCGGCCGAGGTCTCCCAGGCGGTCAACGACGCCGACCTCGCCGTGGTCTCGGTGCTCTCGGGCAACCGCAACTTCGAGGGGCGCATCAACCCCGACGTCAAGATGAACTACCTGGCCTCCCCGCCCCTGGTCATCGCCTACGCCCTGGCCGGGACCATGGACATCGACTTCGCCACCGAGCCGCTGGGCCAGGACCCCGAGGGCCGTGACGTCTTCCTGTCCGACATCTGGCCCGACCCGACCGAGGTCCAGGCCGTCATCGACGCCACCATCGACCGCGAGATGTACACGCGCGACTACGCCGACGTCTTCGCCGGTGACGAGCGCTGGCAGGGCCTGGACACCCCCGAGGGGGACACCTTCGCCTGGGACGAGGAGTCCACCTACGTGCGCAAGGCCCCCTTCTTCGAGGGGCTGACCATGGAGCTCACCCCGGTCGTAGACATCGAGGGCGCCCGGGTGCTCGCCCTGCTGGGAGACTCGGTGACCACCGACCACATCTCCCCGGCCGGTGCCATCAAGGCCGACTCCCCGGCCGGCCGCTACCTGGCCGAGCACGGCGTGGCCCGCGCGGACTTCAACTCCTACGGCTCGCGCCGCGGCAACCACGAGGTCATGATCCGCGGCACCTTCGCCAACATCCGCCTGCGCAACCGGCTGCTCGACGGCGTCGAGGGCGGCTACACCCGCAACTTCCTCACCGGCGAGCAGGAGTCGATCTTCGACGCCTCCCAGGCCTACCAGGCCGCCGGCATCCCGCTGGTGGTCCTGGGCGGCAAGGAGTACGGCTCGGGATCCTCACGCGACTGGGCCGCCAAGGGCACGGCGCTGCTGGGCGTCAAGGCCGTCATCGCCGAGTCCTTCGAGCGCATCCACCGCTCCAACCTCATCGGCATGGGCGTGGTCCCCCTCCAGTTCCCGGCCGGACAGAGCGCCGAGTCGCTCGGCCTGGACGGCACCGAGACCTTCTCCATCACGGGCCTGACCGCGCTCAACGAGGGCACCACTCCGCGCACCGTCGCGGTCAAGGCGCAGAGGGCCGACGGCTCGGTGATCTCCTTCGACGCCGTCGTGCGCATCGACACCCCCGGCGAGGCCGACTACTTCCGCCACGGCGGCATCCTGCAGTACGTGCTGCGCCAGCTCGTCGGCGCCTGAGCCGGCTTGGCCCGGCGTCGAGCGAATTTACCGGCAAAAGGAACGTGCACGGTACTCGTCCTGGTCGCCGGCGCCTCGACCGGGCTTGGACTGGCCACTGCGGCCGAACTGGTTGATGACGGGATGACGTCGTCCTGCGCGCCTGCACCCTCCCGCCCCCTCACGGGGCAGGATCTCGCCGACCGAGCACTGGGCGAGCCGAGCCTGTGGCACTGGTGGTGGGGAGCGCAACCGGTGGCTCAGTACCACTGATATCTTCTGCGCCGCTTCCGAGTGGCGGGCATACTGGGGACACTGGGCCACCAGTGGCACCGGAGCGGAATAAAGCGGACGGGGGAGGACAGGCTAGGGTTTCGTCACCTCTGGGGGTGGTGGGGCACCTTCCACTGGCTCGGTTGCCGTCAGGGCCTGTTGAGGTAGGCGCAAGCACTGCAATCCGGGATGATCGCGTAGTCCTGTGGCTCCGAAGCGGTACCACACCGTCACCACGGAGGCGATCACTGCGGCCGCGCCCTCGAGGCGCAAGGGGGACGTGTCCTCGAACTCGGCGAAGAACAGGCCCTCGGCGGGGAAAGGATGCATAGAGACTATGGCGGAGAAGTAGAAACTGAGCCACTGGTAGTCCGCACGCTGCAGCAGGATGCGCTGCTCGGTGACCAGACAACGCACCTGCTGGTGCTCGCGCCACTGATCCGCCGCGAGTCGTTCGGCGGCTCGACGTCTGGCGCTGTTACTGATCGCGGTGGCGCCCATACCTGCCAGGACGAAGGCTGGCGATCCAAAGAACATACCGTTGGACTGCGTGTAGGACACGGTGGTTCCGTAGAAGCGCGCGTAGCCGGCCGGGCAGTCCACAACCGCAGCCTCGCCGGGATCCAGCACGACGTCCCAGGGCCGGAACCTGCCACCAGGGTCATCGGACAGGAGGCTGATCGCCAGTGCGCGGGCGTGATCCCAGGACTTGTACAGATCATCGCGTCGTGCGATCTCACGGCGTTCTTCCAAGGTGAAGTGGCCTGCACGCCTCCGATGGGCCACATAGACCCGGTGCATATGGTTGATGAACAGAACTATAGCGGTGATGAGGAGGATGGAGTTGAGCGAGCTCAGGGCGACGACGGCTAGCCTCGTTCCCACGTTCCACGAATTCGAGGTCTGCGAGCTGGACTGGTTCAGGAGATTGAACAGCTGCACCAGGAGCCAGCCGATAACTGAGGCCGCCAAGCACAGGATCCAGCCTCGGGCGCCGGTGGCTTGCTTGAAGGGGCCAGGAGTGATGGGCGCGCTGCCTTGAGCATATGAGGATGGATCGGGCATCGGGATCTCCGTTCATGTGTTCGCTGCCTACGATAGGGGATGGCGGCGACATGCAACGGCGCTCGCGCCCCGGTTTCATCTGGTACCGACCAGTACTGGCCTGTGTTGCGCCTGTGCTCGCGACCGCGGTTGGCACCTACGCCGACAGCAAGATGCTCGTCAGTGCTTTGGTGCTTGCCCTGGCCACGGTCACGGGGCTGTCCCTGCCCGATGCCGGCTGGCCTGCGTGAATGGATGCCATGGAACTGCTGGGCGGTGTTGGTCGTCGAGACGCTCCGGGGTGGTGCTTCCTCGGCCGAGGGCATGAGCAAGTCATCGAACGTATGGGCAAACCGTCGCGAACATGGTGCGAAACTCAGTGTTCGACAGGTCTCCCATGTGCTGGGCAGTCTCGCAGGGAGTTGTAGAGAATTTATAAATGTTTGTGGAATAAAAGCCTTCTGTGTTCCGTTGCCCTGTAGGCCACACCGGCCGAACAACTAGCTACATCTCGTGAGGAGCAACGTCCATGACCAGCAGCGCTACTATCTCAAACGAGCCCGCCTGTAGCCGGGACCAGCGGGTCGAGGAGGTCGACCTTCTCGTCGTCGGAGGCGGCAAGGCGGGCAAGTCCCTGGCGATGCTGCGCGCCAAGGCCGGTGACAAGGTCGTCATGGTGGAGCGGGACAAGGTGGGCGGCACCTGCATCAACGTCGCCTGCATCCCCACCAAGACCCTCATCTCCGCCGCCCGCGTCCTCCGTGAGGTTCAGGGATCAAAGGCCTACGGCGTCACCCTGCCCGAACAGGACGGCGGCGCCGACGCCCTGGCCCAGGCCCGCATCGAGCTGGCCTCCTTCCGCGCCCGCAAGGAGGCCGTCGTAGGAGGCATGGTGGCCGCTCACGAGAAGATGTTCCCCGCCTCCGGCATGGACTTCGTCAAGGGAACCGCACGTTTCGTGGGGGAGCGCACCGTCGAGATCGCCCTGAACGACGGCGGCCTGCGGCGCGTGCGCGGCGCCAAGGTCCTCATCAACACCGGCACCACGCCGTCGGTCCCCCCGATCGAGGGCCTGTCCGACGTGCGCTACTGGACCAGCGAGGACCTGCTCACCCTGCCCGAGCTGCCCAGTGGCCTCATCGTCCTGGGCGGCGGTGTCATCGGCGTCGAGATGGCCTCCCTCATGGGGCTCCTCGGAGTCCCGGTCACCATCGTCCACGCCGGGCCGCACATCCTGGACCGCGAGGACGAGGACGTCGCCGCTGAGGTGACTGCCGGCCTGGAGGCCCTGGGAGTCACGGTCCTGACCGGTGCACTCGCCTCGAAGGTCGCCGCTGCGGCTGACGGGAACGGCGTCGTCGTCACCACCGCCGACGGGTACGAGGTGAGCGGATCCCACCTGCTCGTCGCCCTGGGACGCACCCCCGTCACCGCCGGCCTCGGCCTGGAGGCCGCGGGCGTGGAGCTGACCGAGCGCGGCTTCGTGCGCGTCGACGACCACCTGCGCACCACCGCCGAGAACGTCTACGCCGCCGGTGACGTGGCCGGGACGCCCCAGTTCACGCACGCCTCCTGGAACGACTTCCGCGTCCTGCGCGACCTCTTCGCCGGCAAGGAGGCATCCACCACCGGACGCCTCATCCCGTGGGCCGTCTTCACCACGCCCGAGCTCGGGCACGTGGGCCTGACCGAGACCGAGGCCCGCCAGGCCGGCTACGAGGTACGCGTCGCCAAGACCCCGACGGCGGCCGTCCCGCGCGCCAAGACCCTGGGCCGCACCGAGGGCTTCTTCAAGGTCATCATCGACGCCCGCACCGACCTCATCCTGGGCGCCGCCATCATCGGTGCCGAGGCCAGCGAGGTCGTCACCAGCATCCAGATGGCGATGCTGGGTGGCCTGACGTGGCAGCAGGTGCGCGACGCCGTCATCACCCACCCCACCATGAGCGAGGGACTCAACATCGTCCTGGACTCCCTGGGCTGAGAGCCTGAGGACTGGCCCCGCCTGAACGGTGAGACAGATCCGCTCAGGCGGGGCGTACCCCCAGGTTCTCGACGCGCTCGGCCCCCGGCAGCGCCACCAGCAGTGCCCCGGGCACCAGGAGCTTGGAGTGGCGCACGCCCGAGCCGATGAGCACCGTGGCCCGGTCCGCCACAGCGCCATCGACGAAGAGGCGCCAGTCCTCGGGCAGGCCGACCGGGGTGATCCCGCCGTACTCCATGCCACTCATCTCCACTGCCCGCTCCACCGGCAGGAACGAGGCCTTACGCACGTCAATGCGCTTCTTGACGACGTGGTTGACGTCAGCGAAGTCGGTGGCGCGCACGACGCAGGCGGCGATGCGCTCCTGGCCGGTGCGCTTGCCGGCCACGAGCACGCAGTTCCCGGTCGCCTCGGGGTCCAGGGAGTAGTGCGCGTTGAGGGCGTCGGTGTCGGAGTAGGACGGATCAATGGGAACCACCTGCGCCTGACGGGCCAGATCCGCGCCCCCGGGCGAGGCCGACTCCAGCGCCCGCAGCGCGGCGGCCACCGGCTCAGCGAGCAGATCGGTACGCTCCAGAGCCGGCTGCCAGCCGATCTCCGCGGCGAAGACCTCAGCCGGGTCGCTCAGCTCAGTCATTCCTTCTCATCCTTTCGACGATGTCGAGCGCCTCTCGATGCGCTCCACCAGACGGGTCCTGACCCCGGACCACTGCTCCGGAGTGATGGCGAACATGGCCGTGTCGCGCGTGCGCCCCTCCTCACCGGGAGCCAGGGAGGGCTGCCAGGCGCGCAGGACCCCCTCGAAGGTCGCGCCCAGCGCCGCGATCGCACCGCGAGCCAGCTCGTTGCGCGCATCGGTCTTGATGTCCACGCGGTCCACGCCCCAGCCCTCGAGGGCCTGCGTGAGCAGCAGGAGCTTGGCGGCCGGGTTGACGGCGGTGCCGCGAACAGCCGGCGAGAGCCAGGAGGAGCCGACCTCGACGGCGAAGAGCCGCCCGTCCGGCATCCATCGGGGTGTCAGGTAGGCGGTGTGCCCGACGACGCGGCCGGTGGCGACCTCCACCTGGGCGAAGGGCGCGTAGGTGCCTGTGTCCCGACGGGCCAGACTGCGGGTCACGTAGTCCTCGACCGTCTCCGGCGTCGGCACCGTGGCGAAGGGGCTGGTCGCGGCGTCCTCGGCGGCCAGCTGCAGCCCCGGCACGTGCTCAGGCGTCAGCGGCTCCAGACGCACGATGTTGCCGGCCAGCACGCCGCAGGTCAGAACGGGGGAGGTGGTGTGCGATTCAGTGGTGCTCATGCTGCCGATCATGGCAGCCGCAGCGAGGTCATCGTCGGGATGCCTCAGCATGTGGTCTCATTGTCCCCGTGCTGCACGTCATCTTCTTCGAGCCGCGCATCCCGGGCAACACCGGGGCGGCGATCCGCCTGAGCGCCAACACCGGCTCCATGCTCCACCTCGTGGACCCCCTGTTCGACATGGACGACGCCAAGCTGCGCCGCGCCGGCCTGGACTACCACGACCTGGCCAACACGCGCGTCCACGCCACCTGGCAGGAGTGCCTCGAGCAGATCCCCGGACGCATCTTCGCCTTCACCTCCCACACCGAGCGCCTCTACACCCAGGTCGACTGGCGCGGCGACGACGCCCTCCTGTTCGGCCCCGAGCCCACCGGCCTGCCCCAGGAGATCCTCGACCACCCGCGGGTGAGCGCCCACCTGCGCATCCCCATGGTGGAGGGCAACCGCTCCCTCAACCTGGCCAACTCCGCCGCCATCGGCCTGTACGAGGCCTGGCGGTCCCTGGGCTTTGCCGGAGGGGCCTGAGCTCCTGCTTCAACCGCCTTCTCAGAGCATGCCGGCGGGGCGGATCGCCAGGTCCTCCACGACCGCGTCCATCGGGGTGTTCACGGCCAGGCGCACGGCCGCGGCCACCGACTGCGGCGCCATATGGTCCGCAGCCCGGTAGGCGGGGGTGGCCATGATCCCCTCGGTGCGCAGGCGCGCCGCATTGAAGGCGTGCAACCGCTCCTGCATAGGGGTGTCCACCCGACCCGGGTAGATCGAGGTGACCCGCACCTTGCCCGTCTCCTCCTGACGCAGCGTGTCAGCCAGGGACTTCAGCCCCGCCTTGGAGGCGGAGTAGAGGGCGTTGCCCGACCGGGGGCTCACTCCGGCGCCGGAGTTGATGAACACCGTCAGCCCACGGGCCTCCCGCAGTGCCGGCAGCAGCAGGCTCGTCAGGTACGCCGTCGCCACCAGGTTGAGGTTCAGAACCGCCCGCCAGCGCGTGGGCGTGATCTTGTCAACGGCACCGGGCGCCTCCATGCCGGCGCTGTGCACCAGCACGTCGAGGCTCTCAATATCGATCCGGCTGACCAACCTGGCCAGGGCCGTGTCGTCGGTCAGGTCGACCGGACAGATGAGGACTGCCGTCTTGGACTCCTCCTCCAGCGCGAGCGCCAGCTCCTCCAGGTCGTTGACGGAGCGGGCCAGCAGAATGAGGTCGTGATCCCGGGCCAGGTCCCTGGCCACGGCCAGGCCGATCCCGGAGGTCGCCCCGGTGATGAGCGCGATGGGGCGGCGCTGGTGGCGGCCGGAACCGGCGCGCGTGAATCCATGAGCGGGAGTGAAGGGGACGGACTCCCCCTGACGACGACGTCGGCCGGCCTTGGAGGCCGAGGTGTCGACCTGGGCGATCTGTGGACTCACTGGCCGTCCCTGAGGAAGGCGGCGGCCCCGGGCTCCCCGGGCACGGAGTAGGTGGCGGTGAGCGTGGCCCGGGCGATGCAGTGCGGTGCCAGGGTGAAGGCCGCCTTGGCGGGACTGGCCTCGTCGTTCAGGCCCAGAGTGTCCACGTCCAGGGCGGAGACGGTGAAGACATAGCGATGGTCGCCGTCGCCCGCCGGCGGGCAGGGGCCGAACCAGGCGTGGTCGCCCGAGTCCCCGGCCAGGTGGAAGGCGGCGCCGTCGAGCTGAAGGTCGCTGGCCCCCGCACCCCGCTCCAGCGAGGTGACCGAGGCGTCCAGGTCCACGATGGTCCAGTGCCACCAGCCCGACATGGTCGGAGCGTCCGGGTCGAAGCAGGACACGACGAAGGACTGCGTCTGCTCGGGGAAGCCCGACCAGCTCAAGGCGGGGGAGACGTTGTCGTGGATACCGGTGAAGATGTCCGGGATCCGTCCCCGCTCGGTCAGGTCCGCAGAGGTCAGCGTGAAGGAGGGGACCGAGGGAAGGAGGCCGGTAGGGGCCGGCGGGCGGGGGCGAGTGAGGTCGGCTGTCATAGGTGTACCTCCAGGCAGGTGATGGATAGGGGTGGTGGCCTTCCATGAGGGCACAGGCCCACTGTAGACGCCACTCCGCAGACCCGTCCCTGTGGATCTCCTGTGGGAGAACTTCGCAGACTCGTCATGCTGTGAGACCTCCTTGTTGCCGGCGCCCCCGATTGATGTCGCAGCGCAGCGTTATCCTGAACGACAGGCATCGAACGTATGTACAGAAGGAGGGGGTGTCATGAGAGCCTCGACCACGCGCGCGCCATCGGACACCCAGAACCGCCTCAACCGGGCCCGCCTCGCCCTGAGACTGGCCGAGGAACGCACCGGACTACGCGACTGCGCAGCCCTGACAGTGCAGCGCGCCCTCCCCGCGGCACCCTCTGCCTGGCAGGGTTCCGGTGTCCTCACCCTCCAAGGATCCACCACCGTCCTCCTGGCCGCCCTCGCCCTGCGCCAGGGCGCTACCGGCTGGTGCGGCGTCATCGGGGGAGACGAGCTGGGCTGGTGCGCGGCCACCGAGGTCGGCCTCGACCTCAACCGGGTCCTCACCGTCCCAACCTCCCTCCTCGATGACGCCTCCACCCCGACGGTCACCGCCGCCCTGCTCGACGGCGTCGATGTCCTCCTCATCGGCGCCCCCGTCGCCGAACGCCTGCGCCCCCAGCACCGCAGACGCCTGCTGGCCCGGGCGCGCGAGCGCGGCCGCCTCATCCTGACCCCCGCCCGCTGGGAAGGCGCCCGCATCCTTCAGGCCGGCCCCCTGGCCCCCGACACCGGAACCGGGAACACGCCTCCCGCTCAGGACCCGGTGGAGGCCCCCGGAAGGCCCTCCGCCGACGGCGTCGTCATTCCCATCGGGCGAGGAGGCTCACCCTCCCCGGTGCGAGCCATCGAGATGCCAGCCGGATACCTCCAACGCCTCACCTGGGCCCTGACCGACCCGCAGCGCCCACGGCTCACCGCTACCGAAGAGCTCACGCTCTCACTGTCCGCCGAAGGACTGCGCACAGGTTCTCGCAACGCCGTCGACTCGGCCCCCAATCCGCAGGAGGCG
>ERZ773267.1559-NODE-1559-length-12606-cov-5.705840_pt1 | contig 12606 bp, 5 predicted proteins | sample MGYA00511959_ERZ773267 | MGnify/ENA primary metagenome ERZ773267 (study PRJEB29015, sample SAMEA2738165) | human oral metagenome | biome: human oral; feature: human-associated habitat; material: saliva | place: China | collected 2240 ... | reverse complement strand
ATAGAGCCATATTTTTTGTAGTTATAAATTAGATATGGAATAGTAAAAGCTAGGGCCAGAGGCGGAAAGATGTAAGCGGCCTGCTGGATTGAATCGACATAAGTTTGCATAGATTTATTATATAATGTAAATCATGAAAGTATTACCGATTGTTGTTGCTGGTGCAAAGTTTCTGCAAGATTATACAAAATCTCGGGCGCTTGATTATGGTGGCGGGACTGGACGAAATTCGATTTATTTAGCGAATTTAGGGATTGAGGTGCTGGCGGTGGATCAAAATATTGAAGAACTTGAAAAATTAGCCATTAATAATAAAACGCTTCATCCGGTTAAGGCCGATCTTAGAAATTGGGAGATTCAAGGCAAGTTTGATTTGGTGGTAGCGACGAATGTTTTGCAATTTTTTGATAACGATACGGCAACTCGATGCCTTATGGATATGACTAATTGCCTAAATAGTAATGGTGTTCTCTGTTTAACTTATATTCTAGATAAAAAGATTTCCCTGCCAATTGGTTTTGAAGCGATTCTTACTTCGAAATTCGAGGTGATCAACTCTGGGACTAAAATAATACAAGACCCCGGTCATCCGGACTTTCCTGAGCCGCATCAACACAAAATCTTCTATTTCTTAGGATTAAAAAAGTAGAAGATTGCATTACAGAGTATTGAATTTTAAGTTAAAAATAATTCGTTAATAAAAAATATACCCCAGATACGGGGTATATTTTTATTTTTTACTCTTATTCGAGAGTGATTTCTGTTTCAGCTTCAGTAGATTCTTCAGCTTCGGTTTCCTCTTCGTTCTTACGGGCGACTACACCAGTACCTACTGGAATCTTGCGACCGATAATGACGTTTTCCTTGAGACCATTGAGGTGGTCAACACGACCAGAGATGGCGGCATTGATAAGCACACGAGTGGTATCTTGGAAGGAAGCAGCAGAGAGGAAGGAGTCTGACCAGATAGCGACCTTGGTAATACCAAGCAGCATACGCGTGTAAGATGCTGGCATGCGACCCTTGGCTTCGAGCTTTTGATTTTCGTCTTCGACGGCAGAGAGGGAGACAATATCACCAGTCACAAAGTCAGTATCACCTGGTTCGTCGATCACGACGCGACTAAACATCTGGCGGACGATTACCTCAAGGTGTTTGGCGGAAACTTCATCACCGTTAGCAGCATAAACGGACATAATTTCGTTCATGATGTAACGAGCAGTTGCTTCGGCGCCTTTGAACTTCAATTGATCTTGGAGGTTCAAAGAACCGGTAGTGAGACGATCACCAGCTTCGACGGTATCGGTTGGTTTGACCAACATTTCAGCATCGTTAGGAATTTCGACGCGAACTGGAGCGCTACCACCTTCAGTAAGAATGATGGCACCGTCGACGATTTGAGCATTTCCATCAAATGGGGCAATGATTGGTTCAAGACCTTTGGCCTTAGTAGCAAGGACATCACCAGTTTTAACATTGGCACCGTCTTTAATCTTAATCTTGCGACCTTCAGAAATTTCAATCTTTTCGGAACGGCCAGCAGTTGGGGTGATTTGAACCACAAAGTGATTACCATCTTCCCAAACATCGACTAGACCAGAGACTGGAGCAATCCAAGCTTGACCCTTTGGTGAACGGGCTTCGAGAAGCTCTTCCACACGAGGGAGACCACGAGCGATAGCACCAGAACCTGCGACACCGGAACTGTGCTTGGTATCGAGGGTAAGCTGAGTACCAAGTTCACCGAGAGATTGAGCAGCAATCACACCGATTGGTTGGTTTGGTTCAATAAGTTTACGGGTGGCTAGGTCGACACCGTAAGCCTTACGAGGTACACCGTTAATACTCTTGGTAGTGAGAACAGATTGGATTTTGACTGATTCAATATTTTCATCTTCTGCGATTTGTTCAGCAATTTCGCGAGTAATTAATTCGTCAGCTTCAACATAACCCGGGACGGTTTGTGCAGCAAAACGACCGGCAATACGCTGAGCAAATTCAATACCAGTGTGTTCAGTTTCAGATTTGAAGATTTCGAAACCTGGATCATCGTTTGGTTTATCGACAGTAAAGACATCCTGGGCCACATCGACAAGACGACGGGTGAGGTAACCAGAGTCAGCAGTACGGAGAGCGGTCGAGACCATACCTTGACGAGCACCACGGGTAGCAATGAAGGATTCAAGAGTGTTAAGACCTTTCTTGTAGCTAGACTTGACTGGAAGCTCAATTTCACGGTTGAAGATATCCACCATGATACCGATTTCAGCGGAAGCAATCTTGATACCAGAGACAGAACCACGAGCACCAGAGTTGGTCATCACAGCAATGTCGGTATCCATAGTTGCAAGTTTAGCCTTAAGGAAGTTCGAAATTTCGGTATCGATTTCACGCCAGTTAGCTACGGTCAAAGAGTAGCGTTCTTCGTCGGTGAGGAGGCCTTGATTGTACTGATCCTGAATAAGAGCAGTCTTGGCATCACCCTTGGCGATGAAGTCTTGGATCTCTGGGTAGGTTGGGTAGTCATCCTTACAGGTCGAGATAGAAGCGATGGTTTCGTACTCGAAGGAGAGAGCCTTGAGTTCATCAGCAATACGAACGGTCTCATCGGCACCGTAAAGATTGAAGATATCAGCCATCACCTTCTTCAAATGCTTAGAAGTTTGAATACCATTATCAAATGGGTAATCTTCTGGCAAGATTTCGTTGAAGAAGACGCGACCAAGAGTGGTATTTCGAATCGCTTTCTTAGCGAATACGCGAATTGGAGTCTGGAGGGCGATATCACCAGCTTCGTAAGCCATTTCAGCTTCGTAAACTGAGCTATAAGCACGTGGGGTTTCTGATTCGGTACCTGGCTTATCGTAAGTAAGATAGTAAGCACCAAGTACGATATCCTGGTAAATTGAAAGTACTGGAGATCCATCAGCTGGCTTCAAGAGGTTGCTGGCAGCAGACATCAAAGTCTTAGCTTCCTGCTGAGCTTCATCGGAAAGTGGAAGGTGGACGGCCATTTGGTCACCATCGTAGTCAGCGTTAAAGCCGGAAGCTACGAGTGGGTGAAGCTTGAGAGCCATACCGTCGACGAGCTTTGGTTGGAAAGCCTGAATAGATAGACGGTGAAGAGACGGAGCACGGTTCAAGAGAACATAGCGACCTTGAATAACTTCGTCAAGGGCATCCCAAACCACAGATTCTTTGGCGTCAATCATACGAGAAGCGGCGCGAGAGTTGGCAGCGTATTCGTGAGAAAGTAACCAAGAAACTACGAAAGGCTTAAAGAGTTCAAGCGCCATAAGTTTTGGTAAACCACATTCATTAAGCTTGAGTTCAGGACCGATGACAATTACAGAACGACCTGAGTAGTCGACACGCTTACCAAGAAGGTTTTGACGGAAGCGACCCTGCTTACCTTTGAGAAGGTCAGAGAGGGATTTGAGCTTACGGCGACCATTTTGGGAGCTGGCTTGACGACCATGGTTGGCATTATTGTCAATCAAAGCATCAACGGCTTCTTGAAGCATACGCATTTCGTTGTGAATAATTACTTCAGGTGCATTGAGGTCGAGTAATTTCTTCAAACGGTTATTACGGTTAATCACACGACGGTAAAGATCGTTAAGGTCGGAAGTCGCGAAACGACCACCAGGAAGTGAAATCATTGGACGGAGATCTGGTGGGATAACTGGAATGACAGTCAAAACGAGATCCACTGGCTTAATGTTGGAATTCTTCATGCCTTCAAGCAATTTGATACGCTTGATAAGTTTGCGTTCCTTTTGACCCTTAGCGTCTTCAGCTTGCGCAGAGAGATCTTCGATCATGGCATCAAGGTCAATTTCTTCGAGCAATTCACGAATGGCTTGAGCACCCATCTTAACGGTGACAAGTTCTTCGTATTCTTCTGGAAGGTTGCGGTAATCAATTTCGGAAATGACGGCGCCCTTCTTCAAGCCTTCAAGAATATTCTTGCGAGAATAGAAGTCAGCATCTAAAGCTTCAAGTTCTTTAGCTTCTTCGTTGGCTAGAGTTTCAGCGTTAGCACCTTCAACCTTGGCAGCTTCAGAGTAACGAATTTTAATAGCTTGAATTGCAGCATCGTGCTGAGCAATCAAATCGCCTTTAACTTGTTCAATCTTAGCGTCATCAGCATTAATGATGAGGTAAGAAGCGAAGTAAACGACTTTTTCGATCGACTTGACGGTGAGGTCAAGCAAAAGACTCAAAGCAGATGGGGTACCACGCATGAACCAGATATGAGCAACTGGTGCAGCGAGTTTGATGTGACCCATACGTTCGCGACGAGCGATAGATTTGGTAACTAAGTTACCTTCCTTATCGACGGCAGCTTCACGAGAGCGGACACCTTTAAGTTTACTATCATGTGGGTTGATATCTTTGACTGGACCAAAGATACGCTCACAGAATAAGCCATCACGCTCAGGTTTCTGAGTACGATAATTGATGGTTTCTGGCTTCAATACTTCACCATAACTCCAGCTCAAGATGTCTTCGGCGCTTGCTACGCAAAGACGAATTGAATCGAAGTCGCTGGCTGAGATATAATTATCCATCCAAGCCATATTTTAGAGCTCCTCTCCGAGATCGACGCTTTCGTCGTCTCCTTCTGTTATTGATATTCCATCTTCAGTTAATGCTTCTTCAGTTTCTTCTTCAGTAAGATCGATGGTATCGTTACTGTCATCTTCAATGTGAACATTGTGTCTAGCGTAAATTTGACGGTCATCTTGAGCGCGTTCAATTTCGCGAGAGGTATCTTCGATTACAGAGTCAGCATCACGTGCTTCCCCATTGTCGAGAAGATCAACTTTAAGCCCGAGACCTTGAAGTTCCTTGACTAAGACGTTGAAACCTTCAGGAAGCTTAGGACCTTGGATTGGTTCATTCTTAATAATGGATTCGTAAGCCTTGGCACGACCATAAACGTCATCGGACTTGATTGTGAGCATTTCTTGAAGGATGCTGGCAGCACCGTAAGCTTCAAGAGCCCAAACTTCCATTTCTCCGAAACGCTGACCACCGTTTTGAGCCTTACCACCGAGAGGTTGTTGGGTAACCATAGTGTAAGGACCAGTCGAACGAGCGTGAATCTTGTCTTCGACCATGTGGTGAAGCTTAATCATGTGCATCACACCAACTGCAGTCTTTTCGTGGAATGGTTCACCGGTGAGACCATCGTAAAGTTGGGTACGACCATTACTATCGATACCGGCCTTTTCAAGTTCCTTAGAGATAACTTCATCAGGAATACCATTGAAGGATGGGGTTGCAACCTTGTAACCAAGAATGCGAGCAGCCATGCCAATGTGGATTTCATAAAGCTGACCGAGGTTCATACGAGAAGGCACACCCATTGGGGAAAGTAGGACATCGATTGGGGTACCATCGGCCATGAATGGCATATCTTCAACGTTAAGTACGCGGGAAACTACACCCTTGTTACCGTAACGACCGGCCATCTTATCACCGACCTGGATCTTACGCATTTCAGCGACGTAGATCTTGATTTGCATGAGCACGCCAGCTTTAAGTTCATGACCTTGTTCACGAGTGTAAATGCGGACGCCGATAACTTTACCGGAAGTACCACCACTCATACGAACTGAGGTATCGCGGACGTCTTTAGCTTTTTCACCAAAGATGGCGCGAAGGAGACGCTCTTCAGAACTGAGTTCTTGTTCACCCTTAGGGGTAATCTTACCGACGAGAATATCACCATTTTTGACTTCGGAACCTACAGTCACGATACCGTCTTCACCGAGATGGCGAAGAGCGTGTTCAGAAACGTTAGGGATATCACGAGTAACTTGTTCTGGGCCAAGCTTGGTTTCACGAACTTCTACATCGAAATCTTTAATGTTAATAGAGGTCAAAGTGTCATCTTCGACAAGCTTGCGAGAGATCACGATGGCGTCATCCATGTTGTAACCACGCCATGGCATGAAGGCCACGAGAAGGTTACGACCAAGAGCGAGTTCATTATTTTCAAGAGAGGCACCTTCGATAAGAGTGTCACCAGCTTTAACTTTTTGACCACGCACCGCCACACAACGTTGGTTGTAACATTGATCAGAGTTGGTTTGCTCAAAATGCTCGACAAGGTATTCCTTAGAAGTTTTGTCAGCATATTTCACGATGACGGATTTACCATCTGCCTTTTCGACTACACCGTCACCTTCGGCGACGATAAGTTGAGAAGTGGCGCGAGCGATATCGTTTTCGATACCAGTACCAACGGTTGGGGCTTGGTTACGGAGAAGAGGCACAGCCTGTTTCTGCATGGCACAACCCATGAGTGCGCGGTCGACACGGTTCTTTTCCACGAATGGAATCAGAGCGGCGGAGATACCGAGAATTTCCTTGTGAGCGGCATCGACGTGGGTAACCTTAGCCGATTCAACCTGAACTGGCTGACCATTCACACGAGCGGAGACCCATTCGTCTTCAAATTCGCCCTTGGCGTTCAATTTAACAGAGGTATCAGCGATCACCATGTCGCGTTCAACGCTAGCATCGACATAGATAACCTCGTCGGTAACTTTACCGTTTTTGACTACGACATATGGAGCTTCGATGAAGCCATATTCGTTAATACGAGCATAGGTAGCAAGGTTCAAAACGAGACCCACGTTACCACCTTCTGGGGTTTCTACAGTACAGATGCGACCGTAGTGGGTAGGGTGAGTATCACGCACATCGAAACCGGCGCGTTCACGAGTGAGACCACCAGGACCCATAGATGACAGACGACGCTTGTGAGCAAGCTCGCCGAATGGGTTATAAGAATCCATTAGCTGAGAAAGCTGAGAGGTACTAAAGAATTCACGAACTGCAGCTACCACTGGACGTGGGTTAAGCAGCTGAGATGGAGTAACTTTTTCTTTAGCGTCAACCATCGACATGCGGTCTAAGATATTACGTTGCAAACGAAGCATACCAAGACGGAATTGACGTTGGACAAGTTCACCAACCATACGCACACGGCGGTTAGAGAGAGAGTCGATATCGTCAGCAGGCTCTTGAGTATTATTCAAGCGAATGATTTCTGCAATAATCGCTACGAGATCATCCATTTGCAAAGTACGGTGAGTACTGTCGTTAGGGGTATCAAAACCTAAGCGTTGGTTAATCTTGAAACGACCGACACGAGAGTAGTCATAGCGTTTATAGTCGAAGAAGGTACGTTCAACCATGGAACGAGCGTTTTCGACGGTAGCTAAGTCACCTGGGCGGAGACGACGGTAAACTTCGAGAAGGGCAGCAGCTTGAGAGCTGGTAGTATCCTTATCGATGGTGGAGTCGATGTAATTAATCGCACCAGTGTCGACATTTTCGAATTTCGCCTTAATATCAGCATCCTTCACAACGCCAAGAGCGCGAAGTAAAGTAGTGACTGGGATTTTACGACGGCGGTCGATCTTCACGTAGATACAACCATTTGGCGCGGTCTCGAATTCGAGCCATGCACCACGACCTGGAATCACCTTAGCACCGTAATAGCGCTTCATACCAATGGTTTCGGCGGTGAAAAAGACACCAGCTGAACGAATCAACTGAGAGACGATTACACGCTCAGTACCATTAATAATGAAGGTAGCACGGTCAGTCATCCATGGATAATTACCGAAGTAAATTTCCTGTTCGACGACTTCGCCGGTGACTTTGTTTTGAAGTTCAGCTTTGACGTGCAAAGGAGCTTCGTAGGTTTCAAGATTATATTTGGCTTCCTGAATGGTATGCTTTGGAGCCTTAAATTCATAATCTTTAAACTTTAGTGACAATTTCTGACCAGTATAGTCATCAATTGGATTGAGTTCGGTGAAAACTTCGCGTAGACCCGAACGTACAAATTCTTCCCAAGAATCTTTCTGATGTGCAGTAAGATCAGGGATAGGCAATTTGTCTCCTTCAGTGAAAAAGACACGACTGCCATCTGGAATGGTACTTTTTTTACTCACTTTTCCCTCTTATTTAGTGTTAATAATCTTTAGCGCCGAAGATTACTGCTACTTATGTCTTTTTACCTCGCTAAAATAAAAAGACATGTTTATAGTAGGCACACTACTTCTTATAGCTATTTTAACGTGTTTTAGGGAATTTTTCAAGGGGCATTTTCTGAGACTATTTTAGAGTAAAGGCACCTGGCTTTCCTGGACGATCGATACGAGCGTAAGTAATATCTTGATCTGCAGCATGGGTGCCGTTACCGCCGACAAGATTATCATTTCCAAACATATAAAATAGATCATCCGATTGTGTAACCTTGGTAGTGACAAAGCTATCTGAGGCATAAATTGTCGTGAGGTAATCTGAACGCCAAAAAAGATCCTTCATGTTTTCTACATTGCTGGTATTCCAGCCAGTGAGATCTATCGTAGTAAAATATGCACCACCCAAGGTATATTCCATATTAGTGACATTTGAAACATCAAGAGCAGTTAAGTCAAGATGGTCAACGCTTATATTATAAAACATACCATACATATTCTTTAGACTGGTAGTCTTGAATTTAGGGGCAAAGCTACCACCTAGACTGCCGCGATCGAATTGTACACTTTCAAACATATCAGACATATCTTCTACATTCTGCGTATCAAGGCCATCAACATTTATTGCTGTGATTTCTTTGGCTAATTGGTAGAACATAAAACTAGTATCAGTGAGGGCTGGACTAACGAATTTTGGCAGATTGAGCTTAGTAATGTGATAATTTTTATGAAAGAGACTTTTCATGGTGGTTAAATGTGGAGCATTCACGATACTGTTTGGCCAAATTACCTCAGAAACAGCGTAATATGAACCACCGACGGGATATGACAGCGATGCCTCTTTTCCACTGAACATGTCCTCCATAGTGGTAGTATTTTCCAAGCTAAAATGCGAAATATCAAGAGATGGAGTCATAAATCCCTGGAACATACTTTGCATGGTAGTGATACTATTAGTTTGAAAGTTATTGGAGAAAGCGACGGGAGCTGACGAATATGCAAGATAGAACATGAATGAAGCATTTTCGATGCTATTAGTTTTTAGTAGTGGAATAATCTGTTTCAGATCGAGACTTTCAGCATCTGCAAACAGACGACTAGCGTTTGTGACGCTTTTTAGGTTAAGTTGACTATAATTACCGATCTCGGTCAATGTTTGACAATTTTCGAATGCCGATGCCATATTAGTGACATTTGAAGTATCGAAAACAGTTGGTAAAATAATTTTTGCAGTATTACTTTTATCCTTAAAGATTTCCTGAATATTCTGAAGTGTACCACCATTAATATTGAGTTTTTCAAGATTAATCTCAGTAATACTGGATACTCCCTTAAACATACTCTCCATAGTGACGACATGCGAGGCAATCATTTTAGAAGGATTTAGATTCAAAGTTGTCATATAACCGCAATCATGGAACATACTTGTTAAGTCTTCTGCGACCCTAAAGGTGATCTTGGGCAGGCTGATGATAGTGACCGCATACATAGAAAAGAATGTCCGGTTGAAATTTCTTGTTTTATCAAAAGTGGCTTTTGGCAGTTTTACTTCAGTTAAATAATCTTGATCCTCAAACATCGATGATGCGTCTTCTAATTCATTAAATACCGCATTAGCCAGATTGACTGATGTGGCTCGCCCCCAGTAAAACATACGATGAGCGTCTTTTGCATGTGCAAAGGTAGCACTTTGAAGATTAATATCAACAAGTTGTTCTGGAGTAGATTCAAACATCGATGAAATATCTTCAGCATTTGCAAAAGTTGCTTGACTAATATGCAGAGTGCTGATTTTTGATTCCATGAACATAGCATTGGCATTAACTACGCTATCGAAGGTGGCACTTGGTAGACTGACTGTATTAATTTCCACCGACTTAAACATGTTTTGAGTATTTTTTACATTTTGGAAGGTGGTATTCGAAAAATTAACATTATCAGATTTAGCATTTTCAAACATGGATTCGGCGTTATCGAGGTTCTTGAAGACATTAGAAGTAAAGGAGATAGAATGAATTTCACTATTCTTAAACATATTAGATGCATTTTTCGCGGCTAAAAAAGTAGCACTATTCATTTTAAGTGTATCGCTGAAATATACATCCTCAAACATACTGGATACATCTTCCGCAGCGGCAAAAGTAGCCTGATTAACATCGAAGGTAGTGAGAGATTTTATATTTTTAAACATGGAGGTGGCGTTTTTAACCTTAGCAAAGGTGGCATTTGGCAGTTTTATTTCAGACGATTTGAAGTTTTCAAACATTGATGAGGTGTCTTCGGCATTATTGAATAGCCAATTTGTGGTGCTATAATCAATATTTATATTAAGATCCTTAAAAGCATTTTTGAAGTTTTTAGCTTTATTTGCAACAGATTCAAAATCTGATCCGATTTTGTAAACCCCAGAATTTTCGAAGATTGATTCGGCGTTTTCGATTGGAGAGTTTTTAAATAATTCAAAAAACTTTAGCGTAGAAGTATTTATATAATTATTTCCTGGCGAGGCGCTGTGAAACAAATGTGAGATATCTTTGGTCTTCTTAAAGTTTAACATCGAGACGGACCTGCCATCATAAAAACTAAAGCCTGCATCTCCACTAAGACTTTGGAAGCCAGCATACATATAAGAGAGGTCTTCTGGGAATATTAATTCCGTAGCATAGCTCCAAATGCAGGCATGATAACTTGCGGATTGGCCGCCACTGTTCCATACTCCCAAATACACTTCAGTGTCAGAGTCTGGGACTGAAATGACAGATATATTTTCTGGGGGGATATCCTCTTCGCATTTTTCTACACCAACCCTAATATTGATGTCATAATAATTCCAAAGAGGGGATTCTAAAGGATCGTCATATGCACTACCAGTTGGGCGTTTGAGCGCTTTATTGATTTCTAGACCGCTAACTAACTGGGCAGAGGCTTGCTCGTCTGAAATAAGGCTAAAGATGAGCTTTCTTTTATAACTACCGGGAGTGATAGTATTTTCTAATTCGAAACCTAGATTAAACTTAATAATATCCGCACTTTTAAGCTTAGTTTTAACTCGTTTAATCATTTCAGGAGTGCCTAAGGCAGGTATTGCATGATAAAGTTTATTATCGGTGTTTTCGATATTATATCCATATTGATTATGCATATCTTCGGAGAGCTTATTGTCGCTACCACTGACAGATGAGATGTAGTCTGCGTTACTAGCATCTGGACTAGTAAGCGCAGTATTCTCGCTGTCACTACTCATGAAGAGCTTGTAGCCAAATACGCCATCGGAATTCACCGTAATATCGGCGGTTTTAGAAGCTTCAATCTTACCCGAAGTCGGAAAAATAGCATGCACATTGGTGTCACCGACAATTGACATAGAAATATTTGGTGCAGCAAAGGTGGATTGGCTGAAAAGAATGCAAAGAAAATTAGATAAGATAAATGTTAATAGATATTGAAAAACTAACCTACCTTGATGGTCCTGCTGAAACTTTCGCTTCACACTCATTATACTCTCCCATTGTTTTTTGTAATTTGCCTAATTCTAATAAGCAAAATTATTTAACTTGATTGTTTTTATTTTAACATAAAAGGAATGAAAAATGAATAAAAAAATATGATTTTTAATATATAAAGAATCCAATTTTTCTGATAATCAAAAAACCACCTGATTTCGGGTGGGATTTTTGAACATATAAGCTCTCAACTTGTTTATGTAAGCCGACTCGCAGTTAGGCTTCGTTCAAAAATGAACTATCATTAGTATAACCATTATCATATTGAATGTCAAGAGAATTTAGCAAGAAAAATACCCCATTTTCCGGGGTATTTTCGACAGTTATAAAATAATTCTGCGTAGCCTATTAGACTTCGAGATCATCGAGATCGGCGAGCTCAGCACGAGTTTTCTCAGCGAGACCGTCGTTCTCCTCTTCGGTCTCCTCATCGTAATCAGCAACGGTGCGAGCGGCGGTAGGTTCACCTTCAGCATCGAGTTCGTCAGTATTAACGATCTTGAGGTTATAACGGGCGTCATTCTTCGTACCAAGAGCGCGAAGAAGGGTGCGGATAGATTGAGCGGTAGCACCACGGCGACCAATGACGCGACCGACATCTTCTGGGTCGACGGAAAGTGAAAGCAAGACACCTTTTTCATCAATTACACGGTTAATAGTGACTTTTTCTGGATTACTGACAAGAGTTTTTACGATAAATTCGACAAATTGTTGGTCAATGGTTGACATAGGTTCTCCGGTTAAGTTTATGGTTATATTATAGCACTTTTGGTGAAAAAACGCCCCTCTTCGGAGCGTTTTTTAAGAAATTAAGCTTCAGCTTCTTCTTTTGGTTGATTCTTACGAAGCTTGTCTGCGTGCTTTGGAGCTTTTTGCTTCTTGGTAGGTTCTTTAACCCAGTCAGGAAGCTTGACCCCTTCGAGTTTCAAGATACGAGCTACGCGGGTAGATGGTTGAGCACCATTCTTGAGGTAGAACTCGACTTTTTCCTTATCGAGGGTGGTTTTCTTAGTTTCTGGATTGTAATTGCCGACCTCAGCCACAACGCGTCCAGAAAGTGGATGACGCTGGGATTCTTGGACGACTAGTCGAAA
>ERZ773267.1552-NODE-1552-length-12647-cov-11.822903_pt1 | contig 12647 bp, 14 predicted proteins | sample MGYA00511959_ERZ773267 | MGnify/ENA primary metagenome ERZ773267 (study PRJEB29015, sample SAMEA2738165) | human oral metagenome | biome: human oral; feature: human-associated habitat; material: saliva | place: China | collected 2240 ... | reverse complement strand
GTTTTTCTTCGAATTCTTGAATCTTTTCAGCGATAAATTTGAAACCAGTCAAGACATTGAACATGGTTGCGCCATAGCTTTCAGCAATCTTAGTCACTAGGTCAGTAGAAACGATAGACTTGCAGAGAGCTGCGTTAGCTGGCAGAGTTCCTGCACTCTTGTGAGCCTCTAAGATGTACTTAGCCATGATAGCACCGATTTGGTTACCTGAAAGGTTGAGGTAGCTACCATCTTTTTGAAGAACTTCCACACCAACACGGTCAGCGTCTGGGTCAGTTGCAACCAAGACATCTGCACCAACCTTGCGACCCAATTCCTCAGCTAAAGCAAAGGCTGCTTGGCTTTCAGGGTTTGGAGACTTAACAGTAGAGAAGTCTGGATCAGCTACAGCCTGAGCCTCAACGACTTGCACAGAGTCAAATCCTGCTTGAGCCAAAGCGCGACGAGCCAGCATTTCACCAGTACCGTTAAGAGGAGTATAGACAATCTTCATGTCCTTGCCGTACTCATCAATCAGTTTTTGGTTGATATTGACATCTTTAACTTCCTTGAGGTATTCAGCATCAACAGCTTCGCCGATAACTTCAATCAAGCCAGAAGCTTTTTCAGCTTCCACATCAGCAACTTCAACTGCAAATGGATTTTCGATTGCACGGATATAAGTAGTCAAAGCGTCCGCGTCGTGTGGAGGCATTTGTCCACCGTCTTCACCGTAAACCTTGTAACCGTTAAATGGTGCTGGATTGTGACTAGCAGTAATCATGATACCTGCGAAAGTACCCAGATGGCGTACTGCAAATGAAAGCTCTGGAGTTGGGCGCAGGCTTTCAAAGACATAAGACTTAATGCCGTGCTTAGCCAAAACAGCAGCAGATTCAAAAGCAAACTCTGGTGAGAAGTGGCGAGAATCGTAGGCGATTGCTACACCACGTTTTTTGAACTCATCTCCCTTTTCGTCAATCAGACGAGCCAAACCTTCCGTTGCCTGACGGACAACATAAATATTGATACGGTTGGTACCAGCACCGATCAGACCGCGCATACCTGCAGTACCGAATTCAAGGTTTGTATAAAAGGCATCTTCCTTGGTTTTTTCATCCATACCTTCTAAATCTTTCCGAAGATAATCAGGAAGTTCAGCAAAATCAAGCCATTTTTGGAAGTTATCTTGATAGGTCATAGGTGGAGTCTCCTTTATATTTAAGATAGAAAATCACTGTGTGGTTTTAAGAAAGGGCACAAGATTTTCTTGTTTGTTCAATCGCTTTCATTGTAACATATTTTCATATTTTTTGAAAGTACTGACCTAAAAAATAGTGAAATACTTTGAAAAAATGAGCATGCTTGGATCAAAAAAATAATCACGCTAGGTGATTATTTTTTAAGTTTTTCAAGTGCTGGAACGATTGCAACTGTAAGGATAGCAGAAATAATCATTTCTGAGATTGCATTAGCTGAAAAAATCAATGCAAGCATGGCTTTGATATCTCCATTGTAAACAGATGAAAATAGAATGAAAATTCCTCCGAGAACGAAGATGGTGTTGGTCATTGAGCCCACAGCACCAGCTAAAACTAAACCTGGCTTAGTTTTCATCCATTTGTAGACAAAATACGGAGTGATTCCGATTAGAATACGTGGAACCATGGCGATCATCAATGAATTGATGCTGCCGTTTTCTACAAAAGGACTGAAGAGGTAGCTAGTTGGCAGTTGGACAACGGTGTTGGTCACCACACTGATTAACCCCATCAGAGCTCCAAGAACAGCTCCAATTCGCGGTCCGTAGATAATACTAGCGATAATGACTGGAATATGAATAATGGTCGGTTTAATCGGAACCGGTAGTAGGTTGAAAATAACAGAGCTCAGCAGATGGAGCACTAACATAATAGCAAAAAAGATAGCAATTTGCGCGATACTAGATTGTTTTCTCATTTATAATTTCCTTTACTTTTTCTATAATAATATTGACATCAGCTAGAGCGCCAGTCCCATGATCTCCGCAAGCTAGAACAGCTTCACGCGGTTCGATAATCTCCCAGCCAAATTTTTTTAATCTTTCCAAATTGTGCTGAGTTAGAGGATTTTCATACATCTTGGTATTCATGGCTGGTGCGATGACTTTTTTGACATGAGATGGGAGGGCAAGGGCTGTAGCGGTTACCATATTATCTGCTAGACCATTAGCCAGTTTAGCGATGGTATTAGCCGTTGCGGGAGCGACTAAGAAAAGATTTGTTTCTTTGCCGATCTCAATATGGTTGACCTTGTCTGGCCTCGGCTCATCCATAAGGTCAAGGGAAACAGGATTCTTTGATAAAACCTGTAGGGTCAGCGGGGTGATAAAGTGACTGGCAGCTTCCGTCATGAGAACAGACACACTGTAGCCTAGCTTATCCAGCTGGCTCGTAATATCTGCTGCCTTATAGGCCGAAATACTGCCCGTGACAGCGAGAGTAATATGGGTCATGAACTGTCTCCTTTCTGGATATGGCTTAACAATTGTTCAGCAATTTCTTCCTTGGAGAAAGCTTCAGTGACAGTGTCTGCTCCTAGGAGATAGGCGTGGTGTTGCCCGTTAGAAATTTCAGTCAAATCGTTGGCTACAATTAATTCAGCTTGATTTTTTTCAAGACTGGCTCTAGCAGTAGCCAGTAACTCTTCTTTAGAAACACCTACCAAGAGCTTAAAGCCAATCAATCGAATATTTGGATTCCATTCTTTGACCTTGCTGATGATTTTAGGATTTTTCTTGAGGAACAGTACCTGATAGTCATCAGCAGACGAAATCTTACTTTCAGCATTACTTTTTCCCAGAAATTCTGCCAAATCTGAACTGGCAAGAACCTCCTCAAATCCTACCATATACACTGGTTTATAGTCAGAAACAGCCATCGAATGAATGAGTACGTCATGAGCAGGCACCAGCCCTTCCATAGCTGTCAGGAGCTGCTCCGTATCTTCAATGATCTTAATCGTTAGTTTTTCATGCGGATCCGGTTTAACAGCTTTTACCGTTGTCAGCAGAGTCACCGAAGCACCCTCTGCCAAACAATGCTCAGCTATCATTTTCCCAAGTTGACCCGTTGAATGATTGGTGATAGAGCGGACTTGGTCGATTTTTTCACTCGTTCCGCCAGAGGTAATCAATATATTCATAGCTTTATTCTACAAGAAAAAATGAATTTAGTAAAATAAAATTAACTTAAAGTTTTATTTAGCTAAACTTATTTTTTCTATGAAAAACTCTATATCCTCCAAAGGAATATAGAGTAATTACCGAACGTTGTGTTGTTATTGGAGTTTAAATGTGCAGTTTTGGATCATATTTGTTATAATAGTTTTATCAAATTAGAGGAGTTCCTTAATGAAAACAGATATCGAAATTGCTCAGAGTGTTGCCCTACAGCCTATTGTGGATGTAGTAAAAAAGGTTGGTATTGACTACGATGACTTGGAACTGTACGGAAAGTACAAGGCCAAGCTCAGTTTTGACAAGATTCGTGAAGTAGCAGAAAATCCTGTCGGCAAGCTGATTTTGGTGACGGCAATCAATCCAACTCCAGCTGGAGAAGGTAAGTCGACCATTACCATTGGACTGGCTGATGCGCTTAACAAGATTGGCAAAAAAACTATGATTGCTATCCGCGAACCGTCTCTGGGTCCTGTTATGGGAATCAAAGGAGGAGCAGCTGGTGGCGGTCACGCGCAGGTCCTACCGATGGAAGACATCAACCTGCATTTCACTGGTGACATGCACGCCATTACGACTGCTAATAATGCTCTGTCTGCTCTCATCGATAATCATTTGCATCAGGGAAATGAGCTGGGTATCGACCAACGTCGCATTATCTGGAAGCGGGTGGTTGACCTGAATGACCGAGCACTACGCCATGTGACTGTCGGCTTAGGCAGCCCGCTCAACGGTATTCCGCGCGAAGATGGTTTTGATATCACGGTTGCTTCTGAAATCATGGCGATTCTTTGCTTGGCAACAGATATTGAAGATTTGAAAAATCGCTTGGCAAATATTGTCATCGGCTATCGCTATGACTGCACACCGGTTTATGTTCGTGACCTTGAGGTAGAAGGGGCTCTGGCTTTGGTCTTAAAAGATGCGATTAAGCCAAATCTGGTACAGACTATTTACGGAACACCAGCCTTTGTTCATGGCGGACCGTTTGCTAATATCGCCCATGGCTGTAACTCAGTCTTGGCGACTAGTACAGCGCTGCGTTTGGCTGATTATACGGTGACTGAAGCCGGCTTCGGTGCGGATCTAGGTGCTGAGAAATTCTTGGATATTAAAACTCCAAACTTGCCAACTTCTCCAGATGCAGTCGTGATTGTGGCAACCTTGCGTGCGCTCAAGATGAATGGTGGTGTGGCTAAGGATGCACTTACAGAAGAAAATGTTGAGGCGGTCCGAGCTGGCTTTGCCAATCTCAAACGTCACGTTGAAAATATCCGTAAGTTCGGTATTCCAGCGGTAGTAGCTATCAATGAATTTGTCACTGATACGGAAGCTGAAATTGCTACTCTTAAGGAACTCTGTGCAGAAATCGGGGTTCCGGTTGAGCTTGCTAGTGTCTGGGCTGATGGCGCTGAAGGCGGTGTAGCTCTTGCTGAGGCTGTTGTCAAAACCATTGACGAAAATGTGGCACACTACACTCGTCTCTATGACAACGACTCAACAATTGAAGCGAAAATCGAGAAGATTGTCACAGAAATCTATCGTGGTTCAAAAGTGAACTTTGAGAAAAAAGCGCAGACTCAGATTCGGGAAATTGTCAAAAACGGCTGGGATAAGCTGCCAATCTGCATGGCCAAAACCCAATATAGCTTCTCAGACAATCCTGCTGCTCTGGGGGCGCCAGAAAACTTTGAAATTACTATTCGTGAATTGGTACCAAAACTTGGGGCGGGCTTTATCGTGGCTCTGACAGGTGATGTCATGACCATGCCAGGATTGCCAAAACGTCCTGCGGCACTCAATATGGATGTTGCGGCTGACGGTACAGCGATTGGTTTGTTCTAATGTCGGTTAAAAGGCTCTTTACGAGTCTTTTTTGATATAATAGTGGAAATAACGTAAACACGGGGTCTTTATGAATATAAGATTAGCTAAGAGATCAGACGCTGCGGCCTTGCTAGCTATTTACGCGCCTTATGTAGAGAATACAGCCATCACTTTTGAATACGAAGTACCGACCATTGAGGATTTCGCAAATCGGATTGAAAAAACGTTGGGAAAACATCCTTATCTGGTAGCGGAAGAAGACGGTTTAATTTTAGGTTATGCCTATGCTTCGACTTATTATGCGCGTGCAGCCTACGATTGGGCTGTGGAATTATCCGTCTATGTCAGCCAAGATGCTCGAGGAAAAGGAGTCGGCAGCAAGCTTTATGATGAACTTGAAGGCCTGTTAGATCAGATGGGATATATGCATTTTCTAGCCTGTGTTTCTTTGCCTAACGAAGATAGCATTGCTTTTCATACTAAGCGAGGTTATCAGCAAGTTGCGCATTTCCCTAAAATCGGCTATAAATTGGAGCGTTGGCATGATATTGTTTGGCTGCAAAAGTCCTTGGAAAAGGTAGCTAAACCAATCAAACTTTTAACAGAAATGGAGTAGAAAAGATGAAAAAGAAACACATAATAATAACTCTTCTAAGTATTGCCCTTTTAACCTTGACTGGCTGTCAGTCCGTTGAAAAATGGTTCAAAAATGCCAAGGAAGAATGGCTGGGGCTGGAAATGACGGTTCGCACCTATGATGAAAATTCTCAGCTTATTGACCAGATGTCGGGCAAGTCCCTATCCATCTCGCGTAACGAGGAGTTTGACTCAGTTGATGCGGAGGGAAATTCTAAAGAAGATTCATCAGTTCTTAAAATCACTTTGGGTAAGTATGAGATTGACCATGTGGGCTCTTCCTTGATTGCAGAAGAAAAAGGCTTGAAAGATGTCTTTGCCCAGTATCAAAAGACTGCTGATGTTGAGGAGAATAGTCATGCAGTCCCTGTTTTGAATCGCATGATTTCAGCTTTTAAAAACGACTTTAGCGGAAAGAAAAAAGTTATTCTGATTCGCTCTCAAAACGGGACTCCTCTGGCAGCTTATGCTGGCGATCGCGTCTCTCTTGATAAATCAGATGCTCCCAAAACTTCTGAATTGCTGATTGATGGCAAGAGGCTAGTGATTTACCGCTGTGACTACACTATTTATGACCGCGAATTGCTGGAGTAGGCTATGAATGTAGAAGAATTGGTAAAAGAACTAAAAGCAGTAGCTAAACCTGATGATGCGGTAGCTATGAAAGCCTATATGAAAAATAAATTTGACTTTCTAGGAGTCAAGACTCCGGCTAGGCGGAAACTCTCAAAGGCTTTTTTCAAACAGCAGACTGACTCCGTCATTGACTGGGATTTCATAAATGAAGCTTGGAGTAATCCTTATCGTGAATCGCAGTACATCGCGCTTGACTATCTGGAGATTCGTAAGAAACTATTGACACCATCTGACTTGCCACGTTTGAAAAAACTGGCTCAAACCAAGTCTTGGTGGGATACCATTGACTTTTTAGACCGTTTGGTCGGATCAATCATTGCTCGATTTCCAGAAACAAAAGAGATTATTTTAGCTTGGAGTTGCGATGAGGATTTTTGGTTGCGACGCTTAGCCATTGATCATCAGCTGCTGCGAAAAGAAGAAACAGACACAGAGCTGTTGGAGAAAATTTTACTGAATAATCTGGGCCAAACTGAATTCTTTATTAACAAGGCCATCGGTTGGGCGCTGAGAGATTATTCCAAAACTAATTAAGACTGGGTCAGAGATTTTATCCAGCGACATCGGGAAGAGATGGCTGCGCTTAGTATTCGAGAGGGAAGTAAGTATCTGTGATGGTTGACTAATCTTTATAGCTTGACATTTTCTACGCGATAGCTTATGATAGATAGGTGCGATGAGTCGATATGCAGTTTATCTGCAAATTGAAGCATGGGAGGTCATAACGCAGGAGCGGACCTTGATCAGTTGTGTGAACCTGCTGATCACACGAAAGTGCCCTTATCCCCAGTCTACGGATTGGGGATTTTTCTATGTCTCTTAGAGAGGCAAGACGGTTAGTTGCAGCCGAGCTTAGAGGCATTGATACTGAGACGGTCGTCGTCGTGAGTGCTATTGCTCTTGACGAAACAACTTCGCAGAAGGCAGTTGAGTCTTAGAGCAGTGGATACAGTTTTGTTCGTGAGAACAAAAGCTGTAAACCTTGCTAGTTCTCTTAGAGTGGCAAGACGGTTAGTCTCAGCCGAGCTTAGAGGCATTGATACTGAAACGGTCGTCGTCGTGAATGCTATTGCTCTTGATGAAACAACTTCGTAGAAGGCAGTTGAGTCGTAGAGCAATGGATGCAGTTTTGTTCGTGAGAACAAAATCTGTAAACCTTGAAAACTCTCTTAGAGAGGCAAGATGGTTTGTCTCAGCCGAACTTAGAGGCATTGATACTGAAACGGTTGTCATCGTGAGTGCTATTACTCTTGATGAAACAACTAAGCAGAAGGCAGTTGAGTCTTAGAATAGCAGCAACATTTTAAAAAGCCTGGCTTATCCTTCAGAAATGTTTGCAATTTTCATCAAAAATAGTATAATACTAGAATATACAAAATTTTTAGAAAATTCAGAGGTGGATTGTATGGGATATACAGTTGCTGTGGTTGGTGCCACTGGTGCCGTTGGCGCTCAAATGATTAAAATGATGGAAGAATCATCGCTTCCAATTGACAAGATTCGTTATTTGGCTTCTGCACGTTCAGCAGGTAAGACTTTGAAATTTAAAGACCAAGATATTACGATTGAAGAAACGACTGAAACAGCTTTTGAAGGAGTTGATATTGCTCTCTTTTCAGCAGGTGGTTCTACATCAGCTAAGTATGCACCATACGCCGTTAAAGCTGGAGCGGTAGTGGTGGATAATACATCTTATTTCCGTCAAAATCCCGATGTACCCTTGGTGGTCCCAGAAGTAAATGCTCATGCCTTGGATGCCCACAATGGAATCATTGCCTGCCCTAACTGTTCAACTATCCAGATGATGGTAGCTCTTGAGCCTGTTCGTCAAAAATGGGGCTTGGATCGTATCATTGTTTCAACTTACCAAGCTGTTTCAGGTGCTGGTATGGGAGCGATTCTTGAAACACAGCGTGAACTTCGTGAAGTCTTGAATGATGGTGTAAATCCACGTGATTTGCATGCGGAAATCTTACCTTCAGGTGGGGACAAAAAACACTATCCTATCGCCTTCAACGCTCTTCCACAAATTGATGTCTTCACGGACAATGATTACACTTACGAAGAGATGAAGATGACCAAGGAAACCAAGAAAATCATGGAAGATGATAGCATTGCAGTATCTGCAACATGTGTGCGTATTCCAGTCTTGTCAGCTCACTCTGAGTCTGTTTACATCGAAACAAAAGAAGTGGCTCCAATTGAAGAAGTGAAAGCAGCTATCGCAGCCTTTCCAGGTGCAGTTCTGGAGGATGATGTGGCTAACCAAGTCTACCCACAAGCTATCAATGCTGTTGGCTCACGTGATACCTTTGTTGGCCGTGTTCGAAAAGATTTAGATGCAGAAAAAGGAATCCATATGTGGGTCGTGTCAGACAACCTTCTCAAAGGAGCAGCTTGGAATTCTGTCCAAATCGCTGAAACTCTGCATGAGCGTGGCTTGGTTCGTCCGACAGAAGAAGTTATTTTTGAATTAAAATAAGCTGTCTAAAATACTTGACAGGTGGAGGATTGAATATCTGTCATTCAATCCTCTTTTCATACAAAGAGAGGTAAGTCTATGGCATACGCAGATTTGAAGAATTGTAAAATCATCACAGCTTTCATTACTCCTTTTCATGAAGATGGCTCCATCAATTTTGAGGCCATTCCAGACTTGATTGAGCATCTTTTGGCTCACCATACGGATGGGATTTTGCTAGCTGGAACGACTGCAGAGAGTCCAACCCTGACTCACGATGAAGAACTGGAATTGTTTGCGGCTGTTCAAGAAGTTGTCAAGGGTCGCGTTCCTTTGATAGCTGGTGTCGGTACCAACGAAACGCGCGACTCCATCGAATTTGTCAAAGAGGTAGATGCCTTTGGTGGTTTTGCGGCAGGTTTGGCCATTGTTCCCTATTACAATAAACCGTCTCAAGAAGGCATGTATCAGCACTTTAAAGCCATTGCGGATGCTTCAAACCTGCCTATCATTATCTATAATATCCCAGGACGGGTAGTAGTTGAGATGACACCTGAGACTATGTTGAGGCTAGCAGAGCACCCAAATATTATTGGCGTGAAAGAATGTACCAGTCTGGCTAATATGGCTTATTTGATTGAGCATCGTCCAGAAGAGTTCCTGATTTATACGGGTGAGGATGGCGATGCCTTTCACGCTATGAATCTAGGTGCTGATGGGGTTATTTCCGTTGCTTCTCACACAAATGGTGATGAAATGTTTGAAATGCTGGATGCTATTGAGCACAATGACATCAAAAAAGCGGCTGCAATCCAACGGAAATTCATCCCTAAAGTCAATGCCCTGTTCTCTTACCCAAGCCCTGCTCCAGTCAAGGCCGTCCTCAATTACATGGGCTTTGCAGCAGGTCCAACCCGCTTACCGCTCGTTCCAGCTCCTGAGGAAGATGCTAAGCGTATTATCAAGGTTGTGGTTGATGGCGATTATGAGGCGACCAAAGAGACTGTTAAAGGGGTTCTAAGACCAGATTATTGATTGGCAATTTTGGTTTAGAGTTTATATAGAGTAAGTAAGGTGTGATGAAATAATATGACAGAAAAGCATAGTCAACGAATTGAAGAGTACAAGGCAAAGCGCAGTCTGGAAAAACTTGAGGGGAAGAGAGTTTACGACAAGCCAATTATTCGAACTGGTGATAAGGCAAGTTTCTATGGCGCAGGTTTAATTTTGTTAGGGTTTGGTTTGGGGGCTCTTTATCTACTCCTTAACCTTATAACAGATTGGGATTTAAAACTTTTCTCTCTCATCTGGGAAACACTTGCTGGATTAGGGATTGTTGTCAGTCTTTTCGGGGCTTTTAAAATTGGTCGGTTAGAGTTGCATACTGTGCCAATGATAGCCGACAAAGAGAAGAATTTTGATATTAAAAGGGCTTTTAATCTTTATAATGTCGTTCACAAACCGACGAAGAAAGTTTTACTTCAATACGATAGCGAGGATGATAGTTTAATTTCTCTAAACGCTGGGGGTGACTTATTAGTTGAGCTCCTAAAGAAAGTTGAGGAAGAGAAATTACCTTTTAATAAGATTAACAAAACTCTGAAATTAGAAGAAGTGTCTGAAAATCATTGGAAAATGCATTATCGTTACAAGAAACAAGATATTGTATTAGAGCAAAATGAGAGTGGGACAGAAATCGGTAATCGTTAGAATTCGATTTCGTTGTCCCACCTCCGCACAGTTGAGTAGGGCTGTAAAAGCTGATGAAACCAGCGTAGTAGAGCCCACTCAACAACTGCGTCTTGCTCGACAATCCAAAGACAATTGAGAGGCTAGGGCTTTTGTCCCAGCCTCTTATTAGTTAGTCCTATTAACTTGATAAACGGGCTAGCATTTATAGTTGTCTGAAAAATATTTCAAAAGAATGCATTTGAATGGTGCCTCAAACGTTAGATAAAATTCTAAGGATTGTGGTTCGGTTCATCTCTGCAGACCTTTTTCTAAATGTTCCATTCTTTTTGAAAAAAACAAGAAAAAATTGTATAATGATAGGGTAAGTTCTAGCTTGAGAGGTGATGAAATGCGGGTTCGTAAGGCAAGTAAGGATGATTGGCAACAAATCCAAAAAATATGTAGAGAAACTTGGCTGACTACCTATAAAGATATTTATTCCTCTTCCTACATAGAACGAGTGTTTGACATGTTCTATAGCCGAGAACGTTTGCACAAGGACTTGACTGAACTTTCTACCGAATGGAACGGCTATTGGCTAGCAGAAAGGAATGGGCAGGTGCTTGGTTGTATTGGTGGTGGAATGAGCGAGGACGGCAGAGCCAATGTCTACGTTCTCTATGTCTTGCCGCAGGCTCAACGTTTGGGAATTGGTCATGAGTTATTGGAGACCTTGACAACTTATCAAAAATCACAATATCAGGCTAGAGAACAAGCCGTCACAGTAACCGAAGGAAATGCTATTGGTCTTCCTTTTTATGAAAAAGAAGGCTTTGTCTTTGATTCTGCTACTGAAAATTGGATTGATAGCAGCCAAGCCAGAGATTTACATTACATCAGAAATATATAAATAAAGGAGTATTTTATGAAAGTTATTAAACGTAGTGGGGAAGTCGTTGATTTTGACCCAGATAAAATCTATCAAGCGGTATTAAAAGCAGCTCAAACTGTTTACGTCTTGACAGACGACCTCCGTCAAAATCTAGCCTTGGTGACAAAAAAAGTCGTGTTAGATTTGGAAGAAGCCAAGGTTGAGCGTGCGACTATCAGTATGATTCAGTCTATGGTTGAAAATCGTCTCTTGGGAGCAGGTTATATCACCATTGCTGAGCATTATATTTCTTACCGCTTGCAGCGTGATTTGGAGCGCAGTGGTTACGGTGATCATATCGCTGTCCATTTGCATTTTGAGCAAATCCGATAAAAATGCTGAAAAGCCCACATGGGCTTTTTCTTTATCAAAACTCAACATAAAAAAGTCAGTTCAAGGTGTATTTTTCTTCAAAATTTGTAACCGCATTCAAATATTTTTTCCTAGTTTTTATAAGAAAAAGACCTTTCAAGGCCAGTCAAATCAATATGTATAATCTCAACTTATGGTCTTATTAATCTTTCTTAAGTAGACATTATAACATATTAGATATAAAATGAAAGCGTCAACAAATACTGAGTCGCAAAATGAAAGCGCTCTTATTACAAATAAAAACTATACAAAAGGAGTCAATAAAATGGCAACTAAAGAAGAAATTTTGCGTGAACTATACCCTGAGGATCTTTTCCACTATGCAGATGGCTTGACATTGGGAGAAGCTGAAGTATTACAAGAAACTCGTCGTTTGATTGAAAAACACCTTCGTCCTGTAATCAATGAATATTGGGAAGCACCTGATTTCCCATTCGAACAATTCTATGCTGTTGCTAAAGGCGCTCAAATCATGAACAACCCTAAATTGTTCGAAGGTCGCGAAGGCAACTACAAACCATCAGAACTTTATATCGCATTCTTGTATTTGGAATTAGCTCGTTTTGATGCGTCTATAGCAACTTTCTTCACAGTTCATGGTGGACTTTGCTACAACACAATCTTGCTTGGTGGTGACGAACGTCAACAAAAAGAATTCCTTCCTAAATTGGCTGCATTTGACTGGCAAGGATGTTTCGCTTTGACTGAGCCATTGTCAGGTTCTGACATCGCTGGTGGTCTTGCTACAACAGCTGAGCGCGTTGGAGACAAATGGATCTTGAACGGAGAAAAACGTTGGATCGGTGGATCAGATACAGCTGATGTTGTTCCAGTATTTGCCCGCGACGTTGAAGATGGAAAAGTGAAATGCTTTATCGTTCGTAAGGGAGCTCCTGGATATCATGCAGAACCAATCC
>ERZ773267.1551-NODE-1551-length-12651-cov-12.470467_pt1 | contig 12651 bp, 10 predicted proteins | sample MGYA00511959_ERZ773267 | MGnify/ENA primary metagenome ERZ773267 (study PRJEB29015, sample SAMEA2738165) | human oral metagenome | biome: human oral; feature: human-associated habitat; material: saliva | place: China | collected 2240 ... | reverse complement strand
AAAACCCTTTTCCATCAATGTGTTTTCTATATATGCTTTATCCTATCATAATGACATGAAAATGAAAAGGAAAGTTATTCATTTTCATCATACGTACGTTCCCCAATAATATATCGAGGACGCTCTTTGGCTTCTAAATAAATCTTACCGATGTATTCACCGATAACACCAAGACTGATTAATTGTACCCCACCCAGTAAACTTACAATGGCATATGTACTTGCCCAACCAGCAACAGAGTTATTTGAGAGTTTAGCCCAAAGAACCCAAATGATAAGGGCAAAACTGAAGAATGATGTCAACACACCAATCGCAGTAATAATACGAATCGGCTTAATAGAGAGGCTCGTAATTCCATCTATTGCAAGACCTAACATTTTCGCAAGAGGATAATGACTCTCTCCGGCAATCCGTTCATGACGTTTGTAAGTCACATAGGAATACTTAAAGCCAACAAGAGGCATAATCCCACGAAGGAATAAGTTCACCTCTTTGAATTTCTTTAATTCTTGAATAAAACGTTTAGAGACGAGACGATAGTCTGCATGATTAAAGACAACGTCCGCTCCAAAAAGATGCATCACTTTATAGAATCCTTCAGCCGTAATTCTCTTAAATGCAGAATCAGTTTCACGATTGTCACGAACACCGTATACAATCTCTGAACCATCTTTATATTCAGCCACCATTTTATCCATACAGTTGATATCATCCTGGCCATCCGCATCAATCGTAATAACGATATCTGCAAATTTCGCAGCTTCATCCATCCCTGCTAAGACACTACTTTGGTGCCCACGGTTTCTGCTTTGTGCAATCCCAACAACATGACTATTCTCTTTTGCATATTGTTGAATCAATTCCCATGTTTTATCTTTACTACCATCATTGACATACATCACTTTACTGTTTGGATGCACTTGTCCACTATTGATTAAAGATTCAATCTTCTCAATAAACATTGGATTCGTATGAGGTAATACTTTTTCTTCGTTATAACAAGGAATAACAATATATAAAATTGGATTATTTCTGTTCATTCTTCTCTCCTATCATTTTTAAACCAAGAAATCGTATAAATTTTTCCGATTTTTTTATAATCTGGTTTAACCCGATGCTAGCCATCACAATAAATATCGGAATATATGTGTATAAGTATCTGGCTCTGGATTCAAATATCGATTCGAATAAAAATAATCCGATTAGCGAGAATATTAAAACTAAAAATTCCAAATTAATACTGCTCGTATCAACGATAAACATACCGAGCAATAATCCTAAGACTAAAATCCAGAAACTTTGAGTGAAAATATCAAAGAAGACATGCATCTTTCCATCTTGATAATAGAGACTTCTGATTATTTTGGCTATTAGTGTTTCATTAGGAATAATTTCTCTATAGAAAGTCCCCTCTAATCCCCAAGCAAAAGTCCCATCATTATAATTATTCAAAGTTTTCTTAATTTGATGCTTTGCGAGACCAACAAGTCCATATTCATTGATTCTTCTTTTAACTTCATTCCAATCATGATTAATCCGATCCTCTTTTTTGTCGAATTGCGTAGAATCAAAATAGTCTGCTGCCAAATAACCACCATCAGTAATCGAATTCAATCCCATTTTTATAAAATGATGATAAGTAATTTCAGCCTCAGGGTTCAGTCCGAACCCTGCATTATTATTCACATACTTTATTCCAATGTATAATGGCACTCCCACACTAATTATTAAAATAATTGTTTTTATTAAAAGCTTAATATTGATTTTATCAAACAATAATGAAACTAGAATAATCGCAATAACCATAATTATCGTCTGAGGCTTAATATAGTAACCCAAGATACTAATTAATGTTATACAAACTATTTTTAAATTAGAATGCATCCTAGTGTTAATATAACAATAGTAAATAGTTATAGGTATTACAAGGCCAAATGAGTCTGAGTATGGAATAGTAACCCACGGAGACAAATATAATAAAACAAGATATAAAAAATATGAAGTTAGAGCAATCGTACTATTTTTAGTAATATTGAAAGTTATTTCTCCAATAAAAAATCCTGAAACAATATTAATAAATGATTGGATCACAATCAAAATAAAATATGACAAATCTGCCCCAAAGCTTCCTTTAAAAATCTCAAACACTTTAGAAAATAGTACCGTAAGAAAAATATTATTTGGATATCTAGAAAAGTAATTATTATTTAACTCATTAAGATTTTTATTTGACAAAAATGATGCGTTTGTTATTAATTCTTGGGCATCCCATCCGGTATAAAAATAATAATGGTAAGCTAATATTATTTGAAAGAGAAATAGTATTAATGAGGCAAGAATTAGATATTTTTTCTTATATTCTAATTTATGAATTATAAATAAGAAAAGAAGCAGACTAAGTACTCCTATGCAAAACAATCCTAAATTATAATTAGAGATATTTAATTTATATTTATAACTCACTCTAAACGAAAATAGGCATAATAAAAATATAGTAATATGAACTGTCAGAAAGATATATTTAACAGTACTATATAGGTATCTATTTCTAAGTTGGCATTTATTCAAAATATAAACCTCTTTCCGTTTCACCTAAAACTAAAAAATTTCGTTGTTTTTGTTTTTCAATAATTCTGGAAAATCATACAAATACTCTTTGAGTCTTTCTTCAATGATTTTTACTTCCATTTGAAATTTTTCATCAGTGGCAAATATTTGCAAATTACTAATGGATTTTTGAGGATCCATAAACTTAAATTTACTTGAGTGGGTTTGTGAATCTAAAGTTAGATATTCTTCAATTCTTTTAACCGAATCCTCGTAATTCAAAACTAAGTCCTCAAAATTAATCTTCAAATAATTTACCGTTGTATTTTTTTCGATCATTCGAATAGCTTTATAATATTTACAAAACTCTTCAACATCTAATGGATAAGGTACTCCATTATTTTTGGGAGCCCAGAAGTACTTATTTGATATAAATACATCTCTTGGATCTCTCTGAACAACAATTGGAAAAACATTATCAAAACCATAATTTTGAAAACCGCTCAAATTATGAGGTAATAACAATTGATCTAAGACTATATCCTGATGGGATGGATTAATCTCATCAATTACCTTCTCTATAAATCTCTTTGCATTAATATAAAATTCGTCTTCCTCAATTAAACTCATCTCGAGATGAACCTTTTTGCTTTTCCGTGTTGTAAGATTTATTCCAAAAAATCGACCAACTCGTTTTAAAATCGCTCTATATATATAGATTAAATAAGAAGGTCTTTCATAAATATACCAATTCCCTTCAAATTCTGTTGTTTTAATTGAATTTATAAATTCTTCTACAATAATCAAGAAACGATCCGACACAGCATTTTTATATCCAGCTGGCCACCATCCTCTATAATGAAACAGTTTTTCCATTAAAGCTCTAAATTCTTTAATGGCCTCATCACTTCGTACCGCATTATTATTTAGAAGTAGTTTTTTCTCTAAATCAAATACTCCACTTGGAGCATGTAAGAAAATATATTCAAAGTCAGCATTTTTAGTATTTAAACTAGGGTATTCTCTTAACAAGTCTGTTATTGCTGAAGATCCACTTCCCATATAACCTGTCGGAACAATTATTTTTTGTTGATTCATTATTTAAAGTCCTTCCAGTAATTCTTCAAATTTTTTCACTTGTTCTTTAACATCATATTTTTGAACAAATTCGATACACTTTTTAGCTTGTATCTGTCTATCCTCTTTATTTTTTCCTAGTTGTTCTATCAAATATTCTTTAAGTTTAGTATTATCTGATGATACAAAACCACATTCTCCCCCATTTGATAATTCTTTAGTACCACCCACTGGTGTACTAACGAAACCAGTTCCTAAAGATAGTCCCTCAACAAAAACTGTAGGGAACCCTTCTGCGTGAGATAATAGAATAACAAATGAAGCTGCTTTAATATATGGATAAGGATTTTTCACATAACCTAAAGGGATAATATTCTTTTCTAAATTATGTTCAGTAATAAAATCCTTCACGAAAGAATCTAATTCTCCGGTCCCAAGTAAATACAACTTTTTGTTGGAATAAACTTTCACTATTTCTAAAAATAAATCTAATAATTCAATAATTCCCTTTGCTTTTTCCACCCTACCAACAAACAATAAGCTATCTTCTTCAAAATTATTTTCGATAGGTTGTTCTGATTTAATCTTAATTTCCTTAAAATCGTATCCGTTATTTAAGAGACAAAGTTTATCAGAATACATTGGGTAAACTTCGTTAATAGAATCAAATGTCATTTCAGAAATTGCAACAATTTTATTTACATATAAGAGTTTCTTCTCAAGTTTCATTCTGTTTTTTTCTTCATTTAATAGATTATAAATACTACCATGATTCCATGCAATTGACTTACTCGTTTTATTTAAAGCATATACTGGGTATAAATAATTAAATGCAATTTCATAATCATACTTTTTCTTTGTTCTAAATAATCGTAATATATAAGGAGCATATTTTAATAATTGCCATTTAAAATAATGAACTAACTTGGAGTCCTTGATAGGATTTAACATTGGTTTGAGGATTCTAACATTGTCCTTAGTTTTCTCTAGATTTGTTCCAAAGCGTCCAATTTCCAAAATGTCAATTTCAAACTTCTCCTCATCTAGATGATTTACCAAGGTTGAAAGCATTTTTTCTGCTCCACCACCCATACTAAAAGTCCAAGTAATAAATAATATCTTCTTCATAGTTTACTCCGTAAATGCTTTAATTAACTTAAGTAAGAATTTCAACTTATATTTTACACAGAAAATGACAAACCTTCTTTTTGTAGTTAATTCTCTAAAATACTTATTTTTAGTCCATTCAGGAAAGTTACTGTTCAAATAATGTAAATAATCATCTAATAACTTAGCCTTACTATCAATTATGAAAGCATCCATATAATTGACATATAAGAGATTATGAATCCCCCAATATTCCAATTCGGTTTTATATAATTCATACTCATTATTATTTTTATAGAAATCTAATATATCTGTAAACACATCAAAAATTTCATCACGTCTATTCAAGTTTTTATTTCTCATAATTGAGCCGTCCGTTAAATAATATTTATAAATGGTCTCAGTGAATGTCGATATTTCTTTAGCAACTAGCATTATCTTAAGATTCCAATTAAAGTCTTCATAAAGCTTTTGACTTAGAAATCTAATGCCTGATTTTTTTAGAAATTCTGTTCTAAAAATATAGTGCCAACTTGCGGTATCTTGTAGTAATAAATCCTTCTTTTCTTTCAAAGTAGTACGTTCTTCTAATTGAACACGTTTGCTACTTTTCAAAAATTTCCCAGTACTATCAAAGATATCGTAATTAAAAATATTAATATCTGAAAAACTTTTTGTAGAAATAATATCTAAACTATCTATCGTAATCTCATCGTCAATATCTATCATCCAAATATATTCAGAATCACAAAGTTCTATCGATAAATTTCTAACAGAAGAAAGTCCACCATTTTCTTTATCAATTACATTTATATAATCATATTTTTCTCCAAAGCTTTTAAGTACGTTTAAACTATTATCTTTCGAACCATCATTTATCGCTAATACTTTTAGTTTGAACGAATCAGATTTCACTTTATTAAAAGCATTTACTATGGACATAATACAACGTTCTATATATTTTTCACCATTATAAACCGCAATAGCAATTGTTAAATCCATTTTATAACCTCCTATTTTTCTTTATAATTTTAACTTATTAACTTTCAATTGTCTATGTTATTTAAAGCATACCAATAAACAAGGTGTAAAAAAAGACAGTTTAAAACGATCTTATTTTACACCTACATAAATCAATTAATTTCTATTATAAAAGTATGAAAACAATTCTTTAGTATCATCCTTTTGGAAAATAAATGTAATCATTGACACCACTAATACCGCAACAACAGTAATTTGTACACTTAATAAAATCCATTGTAAATAGTTTGAAATTACTAAATCATTTGTAAGATAAAGAAGAATTGCAGAAATAACTACAATCGTCCCGATATACAACGTAATTCGTTTTAGAGACTTCTTTAAAGTTCCTTTAATAATATATTTATTTACATAAATTAATAAATCTGCATTTCTATATAAATATGCACATATAGTTCCAATCAAAATTCCATAAATTTTAAACAGTGGAATTAATGAGATAGAAACTATGATGTTAATAACTGCCTCTGCTAAAGCTCGATACTGAGTTTCCTTATAATGACCAGCTGCAGCAACAACGGTTACCGTAGGAATTCGGATTCCTTGAAAAATAACTATCGTAGAGAATAATAATACAAATCCAAAATTAATATAATTCGCATCAGAAAATCTCTCAGTATATACCTTAATAAACGGACCTAAAAGAACTATGAAACAAATATAGATGATAGAAATTAAATAGAAAGTGAGTAGTTCAAACTTTCTATATACCTTTTTAATTTTTTCCTCGTTTTTCCCTACTAATAAGTCACCAAAGCTCGATTGAATTCCAGACGTTATTGAGCTAATAATATTGATAACCGATAAAGAAACTAAATTATATACCCCATACACACTAACATCAACCAACGAGTCTTTCCCCATAAAAACAGTAATTAATAGCAAATCTGTATTATAGAGCACCACGGACGAAATATTATGGTAAAGCACTCCCCATCTCTGAGGTAATTCAACCATATTTTTACTACGTCCAAACTTAAGTAGCGGATATTTCTTCTTAAAGTACAAGTATACAATTAATAATCTGGCTACAACTACAAGCGCTCCAACCAATCGTACAATTAAATAATGCACATTTATTTGAATCAAATATAAAATTATAACTGTACTCGCAATGGTAGATACTGCTTGTAATGTGTTTAATACATATAAACGTTGATCTGCAATTAAAAGCACTTTATATTTTGAGAAAAAGAAAAATTCAATTACTCCTCCAGCAGAAAGAATAATAATTAAAAGTCTAACTTCACTAACCGGAACTTGATTTGAAACAAGACTCGGATAGAATAACACTACTAGACCAACTAAAATTAAATATAAAACACCTGATTTTTGAAAAAACTTTTTACTGGATTCTAAGATATCCTCTATTTTATGATAATCCTTATTTTGTAATGGCTCATACAACATAGCGACCGATGCTGCACTAATACCACCTTCAACGATGGCCAAACTAGATACTATCTGATCTACTGCACCTACTAATCCATTTACAGTAGAACCGTATACAGAAATAAAAATATTTTTAACAAAAAATCCTGCTAGCATAACAGTAATTTGTAAAATCATTCCAATAAATATATTTATAATTGATTTTTGCGTTCTCATTTTATTCCTCACATTTAAATATTCGGTTAATTATAACAGAAGCTAATCATATTTTATAATTATTCCTATATATTCTTAGAAATAATTAAGGACTAGGTATTATTTATACCTAATCCTAATCTATTTTCCTATCAATTAATATTCTTTTTCTGCTTCTTTTCAAATTCCACTATCTTCCTATATAAGGAGACACTTATTAAAAAAGGTATTAAAGATAGCTTTCGAGAGAAAGACACTTTAGGATGAGAAAAAATTTTAAATAAATTCTTTTTAAAAAATCCTCTTATTGATACATATTCTTCTCTTTCTTTAAAATGTTCAACAAATATAATTTTATCTAACACTCCAAAATAAGCATACACCTTTTTAAAATAAGCAGCATCAATAATTCTAGGATAATTCAATTCAACAAAGTCATAAAATCTCTCATATGCCTCAATAACATGCATATTATTTTTTCTATATTTCGAAGTTGTTATACTATTTTCTCTATGAAAGTAATGATATAAAGGTGCTGTTGAATAAGCAAAAGTATCAGCGACTTTTACTAATTCTAAATGATAAAAAGCATCCTCATAAAGTTTGCCCACTTCGTATTGAATTTTCGAAGCAATATCTCTTTTTACCATTTTTGTACACATACTACTAGAAATATATGAGTCATATAAATATGCTTCTAGAAATTCTTCTTTTCCAACTACTCCTGATTTATTTACATCAGAGTATTGCGGAAAACTACTTGTTCTATAAACATTGGTAAAATGGCAACAAGATACATCTGCGGAATATTTATTAGCATTTGCGATTAAAACTTCAATCATTTCTCTTGATATATAATCATCAGAATCAATGCAAATCACATAATCTCCCTTTGCATTTGAGATTCCCTTATTTCGAGCATCTGATAATCCACCATTACTTTTATTAATAATTCGGATTCTGTTATCTATTTCTGCTAAACGTTGACAAATTTCTAAACTACTGTCCGTAGACCCATCATTAACTAGTATAATTTCTAAGTTTATATATGTCTGTTCTATGATTGATTTAATACATTTTTCTAAATACAATTCAACATTATAAACAGGGACCACAACACTCACTAAATCATTTCTTTGATTCATGACTATCTAACAACTCCTTCGTAAAAAGATAATTTCGTTCCGAATTATTGTTGTCATAAAGAGGGAAAAATTCTTCAACTTTTGATAAATATTCTGTTTTCATCGTGAAATCTTCTCTGTAATATTCCTTAATGGATTCAACTAAATCTGTTATATTCTCAAAAACAGGCCCAAAACCATCCTTATAATCATAATAGCCCTCAGCATACTGTGCTTCACGAAACTTATCATAGTCAAACTGATAAAAAATAACAGGTTTTTTCATATAAGAAAAATCCATAAATACACTTGAGTAATCCGTAATTAATAACGCTGATTCTTTGAGTAATTGCTGTATATCTTGTTCTTTCCAAGATGCAAATTTAATATTATCACTAGTTCTAGTAAACAAGTTAAGATATGGTTGAATATTTCTATGTGGATAAAAGATTAATTGCAATTGATTTTCTTCTAAAAACTGAATTAATAATTCATTAGATAGAAATTCATTCCACTTAGTGTAATATTCGGTTTTTACAAAATCTTCACCCTCTCCAAATTTTTGACGTGCAGGAGTGTTTAAAACCAACCACTCTCTCCAACTTGGCATTAACAAAATTTGATTTTTCTTAACATTCAAATTATGTAAATTGTCAAAACGAGGAAAACCTAAATATCTTACACTACCTTCTGGGTATCCGTATCTTTCTTTAATTTCTTCATATTCTGGTTTCGCCCCACAAACAAAACCCGTCATTTTAGTATTTTCATAGTAAAGCCATTTTGCCTCAGAAATTGTAATTCCGTGTTGTAAAAACAACCGTTTATTCTTGATAATTCCATAAACCTCTAAAAGATAAAACACTGCGGCGTTTGGTTTTCCACCTTTTTGTGTACTCACATTAACACCCGCACTCAAATAATAAATCCAATGCTTAAAAGAACCATATTCAATACATTCCCCAAGAGATGTTACTTTTAAAGCATCTGGAGAGTTTAACTTAATTGCATATGCTACATGTTGTTCAGGGTGGTTTTCACAAATATATTTAAATAAGAAATATCCATTATCCCTAGCTTCGTTTTCACTCTCGCATATTAAGATAAGATCCTTATTTTTACTTCTATAAAATAGAGAACAAGTAAACGCTACTGGAAACACAAACACCAATGCAATAATATCTGAAATATGAATCATTTTTAATTTATCAAAAAATTTACGATGCATAATAACCCTCATTTTCATTTCTTTCACATAATGTATACATTTTAACACAAAAATGATTAAATATATAGTTTATAGAAGTAACTGATATATTCTACATCTTATAAAAACGATTGAATAATAACTATAATGATTAGAATAATCACTACTGACACAAGCCATACGCTTAGAAAATGATTGTACCTTTTTAGTCCTGATTTTGGAGTACGGTGTACTTGTACACTTTCTTCCTCACGTTCAGAATGCAACTCTTCTTCTCTTTCATAAGAGCGTCCACGACTGTCTCTTCGCTCTTGCCTAGTTTCTAGTTCTTCTAACTCTCGATTCTGTTTTTCTAATTGTTCTTTATACGATTTTCTCGTTAATAAAGGTTCATTTGGCATTGATTATTCTCCTTTATGCATCCAAGCATACTGTGCCGCAATAATCGTCTTCGCATCCGCAATTTCGCCAGCCTGGATTTTTTCCATCACTTCTTCGAGTGGTATCCATAAGATTTCGACAAATTCATCTTCATCTGCAGGTTTTGCATCTTCTTTGACCATCACATTTTTTGCTTGGAATAATGTGATTTTCTCATCGCAGAATCCAGGTGTTGAGACCATTTCCATCATCTTCACCCATTCCTTTGCAACAAGATTTGTTTCTTCTTCTAATTCACGTTTTGCAGCTTCTAGAGGCACTTCTTCCTTCGAGTCTAATTTCCCCGCTGGAATTTCTAAGAAATGCATTTCTAATGGCTTTCTATATTGACGCACGAGCAACATCTTCCCATCACGAATGACCAATACTGCTACTGCTCCGGTATGGAATACGAGGTCTCTCGTTGAAGTTTTTCCATTTGGTAGTTCCACGATATCTTGTGTCACCGTAAAAATGCGTCCTGAATATTTAATATCTCGTTGAATTGTTTTTTCTGTAAAGTCCATAATTTCGCCTCCATTTTGCTTTATTATAATTGGTTTTACGTCTTTCAACAATTGATTTTACTAAACTTTAATGGCAAAAAAACTGAGTGGCACAAACGACCACCCAGTTTCTTCTTAACGTCGGTTATTTTGTTGTTGTCGAATTTGTGAGTTAACAGTTGCTTCATTCGTTTGTGAAGAACTGCTTGATTTTCCAAAATAAGCATCATAAACTTGCTTAGCAACTTTGGCAGCATAGTCATCTGGTAAACCATCTTTGAAGTATGGTGCAACAACAGCCACTACGATTTCCGGATTATCATATGGCGCATACGAGATGAAGGTTGAGTTTTCAACGGCTTCATTAGTATATGCTGGATTTGGTCCCGAATAGAACGCTTCGACAGTCCCTGTTTTACCAGCGACTTGCGGAGAATACGTTCTGAATGTCGTAGCTGACGTTCCGTTTTCACCATGCGTTACACGGTATAGACCTTCTTTAATATGATCCAAGATTTCTTTATTTACTTGAATCGAGTTCATAATCTTCGTTGGTACCACATCTTCTAAATTACCAATGCCACCACTTGGACTTGTTTCATGAATTTCTTTCACTAAACGTGGAGCAATACGTGTACCCCCATTCGCAATCGTTGACATATATTGCGCTAATTGTAGCGGTGTGTATAAGTCAAACTGACCAAACGCAAAGTCAAGTGCTGAGAAGGCATCAGCTGTACCACCATTGTATCCTTTCCCTTCATTTGGAAGGTCAATACCAGTACGAACACCCAGTCCAAACTGTGCATAATACTCACGGAGTTTATCGAATAGGCTTAGATTAATATTTAATCGTCCACCTTTTTCGTATTCCTTTTGTCCACCCATCTTCATCGCCAGTTTAATCATATAAACGTTTGATGAACGTTCTAAGGCATCTAAGTCGGTTAACTCCATTTTACCGTTACGGTTAAACCATGAACTCTTCGGTTTAGAGGCTTCGAATTCAATCGGTTCATCGACAATCGTATTATTCTCAAGCGTGATGGCTCCATCCATATATCCTAAAAGAACAGTCACTGGTTTTACAACAGACCCCATTCCAAACGAGTTGTTAATTGCACCCAGCGCATCATCTTCGACACCCGTTGAATGAAAGTTTTCGTCGAATTTCTTTTTCTTCCCTGTAATCCCAAGAACGTCTCCATTCTTTGGATTCATCACAACGATATACACACGGTCCGCAGCAGGATCCGTCATCTCTTCAACTGACTTCGTTGCAATATCTTCAATTTTCTTTTGGAATTCAGTATCAATCGTTAAGATAAGGTTTGAGCCGCCTTTACCCGGATAAGTTTCAGTAGAATTGACTACTTCGCCTTTTGTATTCGTTTGAGACTTCACGACTGTTTTTGTTCCACTCAATACTGTTTCGTATTGCTCTTCTAAATAGCTTGTTCCTACACGGTCGTTTAACGAGTATCCTTGTGCAAGAAGAGACTTCACTCGATCTGCAGGTAGCCCTGTTTTTTCTGAAGATACGGTTCCAAGAATGGTCTTTAGCATATCTCCCATTGGATATTCACGGTCCCAGTCAGAATCAACATCGACTCCGCGAAGCTCGCCTAAGCGTTCACTAATTTTAGCAACCTCTTGCTCTGTAACTCCTTCGTTTTTCAACGTCACTGTTGATAAGGCATACGCACTATTCATCTTCGTGAAAATAGCAATCACTTGTTTTTCAGCATCGCTATAATTTAGTTCGTCGGAAGGAATATGTTCCAATTGCATTTCATACGTTTGACTCGTTGAGAGATTTTCTTTCGCAATTTTCTTTTTCTCGTCTGCTGTTAAAAGACTATCGACTTTGTCAGGGTTTGTTGCTACCCAGTAATCTTTCAAGTCACGTTCTTTTAACTCAGAAGCATCCACAGAAATCAATGTCGTTAATTTCTTTGCGATTTCTAACATCGTTGACGTTTTAACATCTGCAGGTCTTGTATAGTTAATCGCGAGCTTTGGTTTATTTCCCACT
>ERZ773267.1549-NODE-1549-length-12660-cov-4.855454_pt1 | contig 12660 bp, 9 predicted proteins | sample MGYA00511959_ERZ773267 | MGnify/ENA primary metagenome ERZ773267 (study PRJEB29015, sample SAMEA2738165) | human oral metagenome | biome: human oral; feature: human-associated habitat; material: saliva | place: China | collected 2240 ... | reverse complement strand
TCCCTCCTCCGTGCTCCTCGTGCGCCGAGGGCTGGGATTCAGTCACCAGACCCCTTGATAGACTTCAAGGCGCCCGACACGACACCACCATCGGGCTGGGATTCAGTCACCAGACCCCTTGATAGACTTCGTCAGGGAGTCAAGCAGGAGCGGGCTGCGCTGGGATTCAGTCACCAGACCCCTTGATAGACTTCAGAAACGTCTGTCAAGGGGGTCTGACCAGCGTAAACACCTCGTCAGAGGTCAGAAGATCATGAGCTGTTGGGGCTCTGACTCAGGCTCAACGGGCTCTTCGTTGCGGAAACAGAGCGTGCGCGACCACTCGCGGTCGGTGACATACAGCATCCTCACCTCACCTCCGCGCGGCAGGCTACTCTTGATCGAGCCCACCCTGCGAGGCTCGCCGGCCACGGTTGGGGAGTAACGGACGTAGACGCTGTACTGGAGCATCCAGAAACCCTCATCCAGGAGAAGGTGCCGGAAACGAGTCGCCTCCTTGCGCTGCTCCTTCGTCGCAACCGGCAGATCGAACATGACCACGCACCACACTGGATCATCCGCCATCAGGACTCACGCCTAGGTCCGGTCCACGATGGGACATCCAAGCGGGCTCGGTCCCTCTCACAGTACTGACCCAAGTGCTGAGCCAGCTCCTCCAAGACGGTTGGGAGCGTAGCGCCGTCGTCACGGAACGGCTGTTGCACTGCAGCAACCAGAACCTGCTTCACCTGCCGCTCAGCGGGACTCGCATCAAGATCCAGATGCAGCACAGCATCATCCACCGCAGGACGGAAGGGTTCGATGATGTCATCCACCAGGTTGAACATATTGCCGCGTCCGTGATGGAACAGCCCGAGCGTCGGGCTGAGCCCGGCGCTCACCACCGCTCGGATCCCATGAGCGCGCAGGACTGCATAGCCGTAGTTCAAGCAGCTGTTGCGGTGATCCTCCGCCTCCGGGCGCCGGAGAAAAACACCTTCGGAGGCGAACAGCCGGGACCAGTACAGGCGAGCGGCATGGGCCTCGACATTCTCCGGGTCACCCGAGCGCACCGAACGCGCCATCTCCTTGAGCCGGGCCGCCGCAGGACGATCCTTCTGAAGCAGAACAGTCGCCTGCCCCAACACCTTCGCTCTTACCAGGCGACCCCAAGCATTCTTCCGCCGCGGCTCAGAGAGCTGCGACTGCGCCAGCTGCCTGGCCCCAACGCGACCATGCTCATGCCACGGATAGGCGGCGCCTTCGGGGATGCCCCGCCAGTCGCAGAACAGCACGACGACATCCGCGCCCAGTAGACGATGCACGACAGCCGTCGAGAAGCTCACGTGGGGGCCCATGAGGATCACCGCCACATCGGCCGTCGGGATCCGATGCTCACCGCCGTCATCCTGGTGGATGCAGATTGCTCCGCGATCCGCGGTGATGCGCCCCTCCAGCGACGAACAGTCAATGATGCGCCAGGCTGAGTCCATCGGCCATCCTCACTCGATAGTCCAGGAGATTGGGAGATTAGATCTGCTGGAATACCGAGGGCGCCCTAGGGCGTCGCGCCGAACAACAGTAGGATGTACTTTGGTCAGTACGTTAATGGCGACTCGCCATCCTTTGAGTTCAACGATTTCATTCACGGCGCTACTTGGATTCTCTAATCCTTCCGCGGCAAGGACTATCGGTTTCAATGTCAGCTTACTGTTGGTGTCGTAACCGCATATGCGCCAGCGTGTGGTGTTGGGGAAGTCTTCAAGGAAACGCCCAATGGCGTACTTTGTGAAGGAGTCAACGTTGATCTCCAGTTCGTCACCCACCACGACCCATCCCAGATAGGTGGCATTGCCTGTGGTGATGGCCTTCCGAAGCTTCGGCTCAGCGCACCTCATGCTGATCGACTGGGGTGGGATGACTGCAGAGAAGAGATCCCCGTGCCGCTGACTGAGCAGGTCATGAGTGAAGACGCGGAGCATCGCGTAGACGGGCTTCTTGCCCTCGATACGGTAGATGCGGGCGTGATGAATTGATGGCCCGATTTCAACGAATCCGCCGCGCACGGTGATAGCCCCAAAGGGGGTCTCGTCTCGATCGCTATCCGTCTTCTTTCGTTTGGAAAATACTTGAATGTAGTCGGAAGACTTAATTTCGTGACCGTGAACTCTGATCGCGCGGTCCTCCCGTGCGGGAAGACCGTTCTTCTCGTCGAAGTCCTTCTCCCGAGTGAGTGCGCACCACAGTGCGGGAGTGCAGGCGCGGTCGATCTGCTGCACTGTCAATCCGTTGCCGAGGCGGTGGGAGACTAATTTTGACGGATTAACAGTATGTGCGTTGCCGTCAGATAGTCGAAGGCGAATGTTTTGGGTGACGTACACTTTATTTTCTGCCAGGCGCTCGTTGAACAACTCGGTGAGATGAAGCATGTGGCCCCGCCACATCTCGAAGTGCTCTCGCGCCCCCACGGTCGAGCCCGTGTACTGCTTCCAGGTCTGCTCCTTGCCAGTGAGTCGCTGTTCCCCGCGAAGACTTGATCTTTCTGCCAAGGTCTTGGCAACACTTGGCTCCATGAGTGCCACCACACTCGCGTCCACAGCGTGGTGTCGGCGGTCGATTCGATCCTTGCGTCCTTTCTCTCCGATCAGGTTGATGCGGGAGTCGATGCCGGCCGCCTTGCGAGCTGCTGCGGTGATAGAGCCTCGGTAGACCATGACAGTGGTCTCGGGATAGGCGGCCGCAATGCGATGGTGCAGCTCGTTGGCCATCCAAGCCACGGACTCCATGCTGCGCTCATCGATCTCCGGATCCTCCTGGGTACGCCGAAGACGAACGATGACCTCCTTCTTAAGGCGTGTCAGGTCTTCGGATGATGTGTTAGGAGTCTGTTTGCGCCAGCCTCGCACTCGACCAATAGCTTCCTTCACTCCGACGTGAGGGATCCCGCACTTCTGCGCCCACACTGCGAATGGGGTGTTAGACTTCGAACGGTTGCAGCGCTCGCAGACAGCCACAAGATTCCCACGGCGATTGTTCGAACCTGGGCCAGCCTGAGGAACGATGTGGTCCAGCTGGCATGTGTGGTAATCGATTGTCGTCCCGCAGTACAAGCAGGCGCATCCTTGTAATTCTAAGGCGTCCAAGCGCACGATGTCACCTCGGCTTATGTGTCCCTCCTTGCCGTAGTCGCATTGAATCTTCTCCATCGCTTCCTGGTTATCGTTGTAGCGACGCCTGTTCGCCTTATCTCGCTCGTCTGCCATGCGCTCGCTGGTGAACCCGTCACGAACATGCTCCACGTGAATGACCTCAGGTGTACCCCACATACTTTCGACCGCAGAGAGGTACCGTCCGACGATTTTGAGAGTCCGGTCGACGGACGGATTGCCAACCGGAGCATTTATAGCTTCAGCTGGAGGAGCCCATGAGTCATCGACGCCGAAGAGCCGCTTACGTGCCTCGTGCAGATCGTCAGTCGTCGCCAGCATGTGGTCACTGAGGGCCGTCAATGACTCCCGCGAGTACGCCGCGCGGCCGGCTGGAAGGTGGAGGGAGTCGAGCTTAGCCTGGTCCTCCTCCGGCAGCTCGGCAATGATCTCGGCGCACTCCGAGTCGGTAGGGTCTTCGTAGAGGTAACGAATCATGGCGCCCCGCTGCTCGCTGTCAGCCTCCTCCCACCAGGTCTTTAGTGAACTGATCTTGGTCTGGCGCATTATGCGGTCTGTGGCGTCGATGGGCGGCCTTGCCGCAGATCGTTCGCCGTCGTCTGTGAGTACAGCGGTTCCTCGTAGGTCCCTGCGATGCACGCCTAATTTCTCGGCCACGTCAACCCAGGTCAGGTCGGCTTGTGAGTCCTCCGTGAGGAAGGTGACCACCTGGTGGCGCTCCTCCGCTGTCAGCAGTCGATTCTCTCCCTTGGTTTCGCTGATGCGGAGGTTAGCCACGATGGAGATGATCCGGAAGCGCTGGAACTCCGGATCACACTTCGGCGCGCGCCGGAAGGAGCCCTGACCGGGAAGCGGGTCGGGAGCCACACGGGAGACGGCTGAGCCACGTGGAGAATCCGCCTTGAAAACGGCCCGCAGCAGCTGCTTGCAGACATCGGGAGAGACGCCCTGTCGGGCGCAGATCTTCCGGATCTCATTAGCGTTATCGCTCTGATGCAGCTTGCCGAGAATACCTTCCGGGCCACGCATGCTGATGTTGTGGGTTAGCGCCACCTGGGCCATCGCCTGCCCGGGGGTGATGCCGTCGTCAAGAACCTCGCCCGTGGTCGCCAAGATGCGCTCACGCAATGCCTTCATGAACGGGGATTCCTCTGCGGGTGACAACAGCGATTCAACCTTCGAGTACGGGTTGCGCCACCCCCGGTGCCGCGCAATGTGGCGCACTGCCATGGAGATGGCCGGGCCGCGCAGCTCCTCGGGGAGTTTCTCCTCGACCAATCGGGCGCGCACCCTCCACACCCGGTACGGGTCGGTTTGCTCATTTAGGTCGAGGAACTCTCCTGGCGTAGGGATCGGGAAGCCAAGGTCGCGCAGCACCTCGTCAAGTTGCTGGAGCTGTGTGCGCCGGTGATGCAGCAGGCGCCGGGCGCGGCGGGCGATGCCGGAGAGCTTCTTACGAGTATCGTGATCCTTTTTCCCTTCCTTGCCGACCCCGGAGTCGTGGATGTGTGACAGTGCTGAAAGGAGTTCGATGGGGGTACCGTGGTCGTCAACCTGCAGCGTTGCGAGCCCGACTGAATGGGTACCGACGTCGATCCCCACGCGAAGGTGGTGAGCAGACATGAGAGATGCATACCACACTCGGGCTCATCGTGAGGTTGACGTAAAAAACTGCCCGGTCTCGACGTGAGATCGGGCAGTCAGACCGGCTAGGCGGTGGAGCAGTCCACTCCGCAAACATGGCGAAGGTTACTAGGAATTCAGTCGCTACCAGTATAGCACTACCAGGGCTGGATCCTCGGTCTTGAGAGAGTCTCGGTGTGCGGGCGCTGGAAGTGGTGGAAGGGTGCGGGTGTCAGGGTCTTGTGTCGGCCGCCAGGCGTACCTGACCGGGCGAACGTCCCGTGGAGACTGTGGAGTGCCCTCGGAGTACCCCAGAGCGACGTGGGTCGGTGTGACCGACGAAACTGGGCTTCATCCCACGTGAGCACGATAAACGTGAGTCTTTGGTGATGAGACCGTCTAAGGCTAGGCTTACCTCGACCGTAGTGATCTGAGATTGATACATGACGTGGAGGTCGAGTGTTCGCCAACCTGCTCATCGCCCTGAGGGAAGGCCTGGAGGCGGCGCTCGTTGTCAGCATCATCGTCGCCTACCTGGTCAAATCCGGTCGCCGCGACGCCCTGCCCAAGCTGTGGCTGGGGGTCGGGCTGGCGGCGCTGATCCCGCTGGTCGCCGGCGCCATCATGACCTGGGGCCCCAAGACCCTCACCTTCCAGGGCCAGGAGATCCTCGGCGGCACCCTGTCCTTCGTCGCCGTCGGCCTGGTGACCTGGATGATCTTCTGGATGGGGAAGAACGCCCGTGAGCTCAAGGGCGAGCTGGAAGGATCACTGTCCAAGTCCCTCTCTGCAGGCAGCTCCGGCTGGGGCATCGTCTGGATCGCCGTCGTCGCCGTCGGGCGCGAGGGGGTGGAGACCGCCCTGTTCGTGTGGGCCACCGTGCGCTCCAGCATCGAGACCTCCGCCATGCAGGCGACAGTGGGCGTCATTGCGGGACTGGCCATCGCCATCGTGCTGGGTGTCCTCATCTATCAAGGCGCGGTGCGCATCAACCTGCGCGTCTTCTTCGCCGTGACCGGCTACTTCCTCGTCGTCGTCGCCGCCGGCATCATCGCCTACGGCATCGGAGACCTTCAGGAGGCCGGCCTCCTGCCGGGAATCATGAGCCACGCCTGGAACCTGTCCTCCTACCTGCCGGACAGCACCTCGCCCTTCCACTGGCTCTACGTGCTGCTTCAGGCCATGTTCCAGTTCAACCTCCAGCCCACCGTCCTGCAGGTCGTGGGCTGGTGGGTCTACATCGTCCCGACCCTGGTCCTCCTCACCCTCCAGATCACGGGCCGATGGCCCTCGACCGGGCGTGCAGTCGATGCCGTCCCGGCCGCCGCGAGCACCGAGGACTCTGCCGATGCCGCTGACTCCGCCGACTCGAACGACGCCGTCGAGGCCTCCTGACCACCCCGAGTACCCTCCCCTATCCACGCCGCCTCTTCGCAAAGGAAAGACCATGCCCATCATCAAGCGACGCAATATCCTCACCCTGCTCCCCCTGGCCGCTGTGGGCCTGGGCCTGGCCGCCTGCGCCGACAACCCCAAGAACGCCAAGGGCGGCGCCTCCGGCTCCGGGGCGGCCCAGGAGATCACGGTGACCCTCACCGACGACTCCTGCAAGCTCTCGTCCGCGTCCTTCCCCTCGGGCGTCGTCACCTTCACCATCACCAACTCCGGCTCGGCGCCCAACGAGCTGGAGATCCTCACCGAGGACAAGCTCCAGATCGTCTCCGAGCAGGAGAACATCGGCCCCGGCACCACCACGAAGCTCACCACCTCCCTCAAGGAGGGCACCTACTACGCCGCCTGCAAGCCCAACATGGTCGGCGAGCTCAAGGGCGTCACCGAGCTGAAGATCACCAAGGGCGCCGCCGTCGACGTCAGCGCCGACGAGGCCAAGGCGCGCGAGACCGCCGTCACCAACTACACCGCCTACGTGCGTGACCAGGCCGGCCAGCTCCTCACCGCCACCCAGGGCTTCGTCACCGCCTACACCTCCGGCGACACCGCCACCGCCAAGAGCCTCTACCCACTGGCACGTCAGTACTACGAGCGCATCGAGCCCACCGCCGAGTCCTTCGGCATCAAGGAGGCCGGCGACCTCGACGCCGCCCTGGACATCCGCATCCAGGACCTCGCCGCCGATGCAGGCAAGGCCGTCACGGACAAGGACGTCCTCGCCAAGTGGACCGGATGGCACCGCATCGAGGCCGACCTGTGGGCCCAGGACTCCTCCAGCCCCTTCAAGTTCGCCGACGACGCCTCCCGCAAGAAGGTCGCCGACCAGCTCAACGCCGACACCAAGTCGCTCTACGACCTCGTCTACGGAAACATCACCGGCTCCGGCGGGAAGAAGTTCGAGCTCGGGCTCGAGGACGTCGCCAAGGGCGCCTCCAGCCTCCTCGAGGAGGTCGCCAGCCGCAAGATCGTCGGTGAGGAGGAGACCTTCTCCCACACCGACCTCTACGACTTCCAGGCCAACGTCGAGGGCGCCAAGGTCGCCTACGGCAACGTCGAGGAGCTCATGAAGAAGAAGGACGCCAAGCTCGCCGAGAAGATCACCACCCAGTTCGCGGCGGTCGAGAAGCTCATCGCGGCCCACGCATCCGGGAAGGCCTCCAACGGCCAGCCCACCTACGTGGACTACTCCACCATCGCCTCGGTCCAGAAGGACGCCGGCGAGACCCCGGACAAGAACGCCTACACCGACGTGCAGCGCAAGTTCTCCGACGCCGTCAACGCCCTGAGCGAGTCGCTGTCCAAGGTCACTGGAACCGTCCTCTGAGGCATCGGCGCCAGAGCAACCCGGACACCCCGGAAGGAGACAGCAGTGAGTGGCAAGCCGACCGACGAGTCGGACACCTCCCCGGTCGCCGACGACGCGGCCCAGGGCGAGACCGCGCAGGCGCAGCAGGAGTCGCAGGCCCCCACGTCGGAGGGCCCGGGTGACGGCTCTCCGGCCTCCGACGCGGCGGAGCAGTCCGAGGAGGCGAACACCTCCGACACGACTGACAAGCCGGAGAAGGCCGAGAAGTCAGATGAGTCCGGGAAACCTGGACAGGCCGGGAAGCCCGCCACCAAGGGCACCAGCCGCCGCGCCATGTTCACCGGCGCGGGCCTGGGCGCCGCGCTCGCGGGCCTGGCCGGTGTGGCCGGCGGACGCGCCTGGGAGGCCTCCCGCCGGCCCGAGGACGCCATCCTCACGACCTACCCCTTCCGGGGTGACCACCAGGCGGGGATCACCACCCCCGCCCAGGACAACATGTTCACCGCGGCCTTCGACGTCTCCACCACCGACGTCGAGGAGCTCAAGACCCTCCTGTCCGACTGGGCCGTGGCCGCCGAGCAGATGGCCGCCGGCGAGCTCATCGGCGGCCAGCCCAGCTCCAACAAGCAGCTGCCGCCCAAGGACACCGGCGAGGCCTGGGGCTACAAGCCCAACGGCCTGACCATCACCTTCGGCGTGGGCAAGGGCCTGTTCGTCGACGCCGACGGCAAGGACCGCTTCGGCCTGGCCGCCAAGATGCCCACCGTCCTCAAGGAGGGCATGCCCTCCTTCGCCGGCGACCAGCTCCACGCCGCCCAGTCCGACGGCGACCTGCTCGTCCAGGCCTGCTCCAACGACGCCCAGGTGTGCGTCCACGCGATCCGCAACCTCACCCGCATCGCCTTCGGGACCGCCGCACTGCGGTGGAGCCAGGTCGGTTACGGGCGGACGTCGTCGACCTCCGTGGACCAGGAGACGCCGCGCAACCTGTTCGGCTTCAAGGACGGCACCAACAACATCAAGGCCGAGGACTCCTCCGACCAGCTCAACAAGCACCTGTGGGTCCAGAAGGGCGACGACGCCGCAGCCGAGTGGATGACCGGTGGCACCTACTACGTGGCCCGGCGCATCCGCATGCTCGCCGAGATCTGGGACCGCCTGCGGCTCATCGAGCAGGAGCAGACCATGGGGCGCGACAAGCGCTACGGGGCGCCGCTGAGCATCGCCAACCCCACGAAGTCCTCCGAGGAGTTCACGGCCGTGGACTACAAGGCCAAGGACGACAAGGGCGAGACGCTCGTGCCGGCCGACGCGCATATCGCCGTCGTCTCACCCGAGCAGAACCAGGGGCGCCGGATGCTGCGCCGCGGCTACAACTACACCGACGGCTCCGACTCCCTGGGGCAGCTGCAGACCGGCCTGTTCTTCATCGCCTTCGTGCGCGACCCGCGCACGAACTTCTACCCGATCCTGGACCGCATGACCAAGAGCGACGCCCTCCAGGAGTACCTCAAGCACGAGGCCTCGGCCCTCTTCGCGATCCCCCCGGGCGTCAAGGAGGGCGACACCATGGTGGCCGCCTCCCTCTTCAGCTGAGGACGGAGTGAAGGCGGCTCCCGCGGTGCGGGTGGTGGTCAGTGGTCGGCGTCGGCCAGCGCCTTGAAACCGGTGATCGCGAGGAGCGCCACGGCCAGGATGCCGGTCAGGGTGAGAGCCAGCGTCCGGAAGGTGGGCGACGACGTCGCCAGGAGCGGGCCGGCGCTCGTGCCGACGAACAGGATGAATCCGTTGAGCGCCATGCCGCTGCCGCGGTTGGGGGCGGACACCTGCCCGTAGAGGCTGATCATCGCCGGCACAGCCAGCGCGACCCCGGCGACGTACACGACGCTGCAGGTCACCAGGCCCGCCAGGCTCTGAGCCAGCAGCGCCTCACCGAGCATGCCCAGCGCCGACACTCCGAAGCCGAGTCGGGCCGTCCGCGCCCAGGACGACCTGGCCGCGATCCGGCCCGCGATGAGACTGAGGAACATGGCAGGCAGGGCCGCCAGCCGAATGAGGATGACCGTCGAAGGCCGCATGCCCAGCGTCTCCAGGTGGCCGCCGATCCCCGTGTACATGGCGACGAACACCATGAGCAGCGTGACGTGCGCCAGGCTGAGCGCCAGAACCGCGGGTCTGAGCGCGAGTCGCCCCAGCGACGCGAACTGCCCCCGCAGGGAGGAGGCCGACGGGCCGGAAGCGGCGTCGTGCACGACGGCGAGGACGGCCGCCAGGGCCACAGCCAGCAGCCCTCCGCACAGGGGGAAGAACCACCGCCACCCCAGGTGCAGCGCGACCAGTGAGGCCAGGACCTGGCCGACGATGCCCGCCACGAGGAACGACGTCGACATCGCCCCGATCGCCCCGGCCCGCCTTGGTGGTGCCAGCGCCTCGGACAGGTAGGCCAGCGCCACGGGTGCGAAACCGGAGGCGCTCAGGCCCTGGATCGCGCGCAGGGCCGCGAGCGCCGGCAGGGACGGGGCCAGGGCGCAGCAGACGGTGGAGACGGCGAGGGTCCCCAGCGCGAGCGCCATCGTCCTTCTTCTGCCGTAGTGGTCGGAGACCGGTCCCCAGACGAGGAAGCCCATGGCGTAGGTGAGGCTGAAGGCCGTCGACAGGGCAACGGTGGCGCTGCCGTGGAGGTCGGTCGAGATCGGGGTGAGCAGAGGGATGGCTGCGTACAGCTGGGTCAGGACGAGCAGCGCGGTGACGACGAGGGCCGCGGTGGCGCCGCTGCCGGCGGGGTAGGTGGGGGAGAGCGCCCGGGTCGTCGACCGGGCTGACGGCTCGGGGGAGCGGGTGACGTCGGGATGCTGATCGGGTCGGTGCGCGGGAGACATGAGAGCCCCTTTCCAACGTAAGCGTTGGAAATGACCCTAGTAGACTGGAAGAGAAAGTGCAACGGTAGCGTTGGAGTTTGCCGCCGGCGCTCGCGGACACGGGAGACGGAGTGTCATGGCCTGGGACACCGAGGGAACCAAGCGCAAGATCAAGGACGCCGCCACCGCCGAGTTCACCCGCCGTGGGCCCGCCGGGACCACCATCGAGCGGATCGCCAAGCGGGCGGGCGTCAACAAGGAGCGCGTCTACAACTACTTCGGCTCCAAGGACCGCTTGTTCTCCGCAGTCCTGCGCGACGAGCTGACCAGGGTGGCCGAGGCCGTGCCGCCCGCCTTCGACGCGGGGGAGGACGTGGGGGACTACGCCGGGCGCCTGTACGACTACCACCGGCAACGCCCCGAGCTCATCCGGCTGCTGTGCTGGGAGGCCCTCACCTTCGACGACGAGGTCCCCGAGGAGGAGCTGCGGCGGGAGCACTACCAGCGCAAGATCGCCGGGGTGCGCAGCGGTCAGGACTCCGGCGCCCTGACCCGGGACGTCGACCCCGGGGCGCTCATGCTCATGATCATGTCGCTGACCGGCTGGTGGTCCACCGTGCCCCAGGTGGCGCGGATGCTGTGCGGGCCCCTCGATGGTGAGGAGGCGCACGAGCGACAGCGCGCCGTCATCGTCGACGCGGCCCGTCGGCTCGCCGCACCCCGCGACTGAGCGCGGGGAGGTCGGCTGGGCCAAGATGGACCCATGCGCGACCTGAATGACCTGACCCGCCCCACCGTCCCCTCCGGCGCCATCCAGGAGCGCATGATCGCCGAGACCGAGGAGCGCCGCGGCGTCGTCGGCCCGGCACCGGCCCTGCCCGACGACGCCGGAGCCCCCGCTGGCCTGCGCACCGCCCTGGGGGAGGCCGTCGCCGGGCTGGCCCCGCAGATCGTCGAGCTCTCCCACGACATCCACGACCACCCCGAGACCGGCTACGAGGAGCACCACGCCGTGGCCGCGGTCGCCGATCTCCTGCGCCGCCACGGCATCGAGCCCGAGGTCGGTGTCTACGGCATGGACACCGCCCTGCGCGCCGAGATCCCCGGGGCCGGCAGCACTGACGCAGCGGCCGGAGGCTCCGGCGAGTCGGCCGGCACCATCGCGATCCTCGCCGAGTACGACGCCCTGCCCGGCATCGGCCACGGCTGCGGGCACAACGTCATGTGCGCCAACTCCGTGGGCGCCTTCCTTGCCCTGGCGGCCCTGGCCCGCTCCCACCCGGGCGCCCTGCCCGGCCGCGTCGTCCTGCAGACCACGCCCGCCGAGGAGAACTCGACCGCCAAGGAGATCCTGGCCGTGCGCGGCATGCTCGACGGCGTCGACGCCGCCATCCAGACCCACTCCTACGCCCACGACGTCACCCACCAGACCTGGCTCGGCGTGCGCCGCCTGCGCGTCATCTTCCACGGCGTGCCGGCCCACGCCGCCTCCCAGCCCTTCATGGGCCGCAACGCCCTGGACGCCGCCACCCTGGCCCTGACCGGCATCGGCCTGCTGCGCCAGCAGATGCTCCCCATGGACCGCCTCCACGCCATCATCACCGACGGCGGCCAGGTCCCCAACATCATCCCCGAACGCACCGAGCTGTCCATCATGGTGCGCTCGAAGTACCTCGAGACCCTCAAGGAGATCGCCGAGCGGGTCGAGGAGGTCCTCCACGGCGCCGCCCTCATGACCGGCACCGGCGTCGAGATCCTCACCTCCGAGTACTGCAACGAGGTCCCCGTCCGGGACAACGGCCCCCTGCTGACCTCCTGGGTGCGCTCCCAGCGCGAGCGCGGCCGCGACCCCCTGGCCGCCGGGGTCCTGCCCGAGACGATCGCCGCCGGCACCGACTTCGGCAACGTCTCCCAGCGCGTGCCCGGCATCCACCCGCTCATCAAGGTCACCGACCGGCCCGACGTCGCCCTCCACACTCGGGAGATGGAGAGGGCCGCCGGCTCCCCTTCAGGGGACGGGGCCGCGGTCGACGGCGCCTACGGGCTGGCAGCCGTCGCTCTGGACTGGCTGTACGACGCCGACTTCCGCCGGGCCGTGCGCGCCGACTTCGAGGCCGCCGGCGGCGTCGTCGATGTCGAGCACTTCTGGGGCTGAACCGATCTCGGTGCGGAGTACGACCGATCTCGGTGCGGGTTGCGACCGATCTCGGCGCGGAAGCGGACCGATCTCGGCGCGGGTTGCGACCGATCTCGGTGCGGAGTACGACCGATCTCG
>ERZ773267.1541-NODE-1541-length-12702-cov-11.141694_pt1 | contig 12702 bp, 12 predicted proteins | sample MGYA00511959_ERZ773267 | MGnify/ENA primary metagenome ERZ773267 (study PRJEB29015, sample SAMEA2738165) | human oral metagenome | biome: human oral; feature: human-associated habitat; material: saliva | place: China | collected 2240 ... | reverse complement strand
TCGGCGGCATCGGCATCATGAACATCATGATGGTCTCCGTCACGGAGCGCACGCGTGAGATCGGCATCCGCAAGGCACTCGGCGCAACCTCGTCGAACGTGCTCATGCAGTTCATGATTGAGTCCATGGTCATCGGCATCGTCGGCGGTGTGCTCGGCATCATCCTCGGTATCTCCATCTCGAAGGCAATCGGCGGATTCGGCGGACTGAAAACCACCATTGCTGTCCTGCCCATCCTCGTTTCCTTCTCCTTTGCCGTCGGGATCGGCCTCTTCTTCGGCATCTATCCCGCCCGTAAAGCCGCACGCCTCGACCCGATCGACGCCCTGCGGTATGAGTGAATCCATATAAATATACAAAAGCGACTGCTGTACGCAGGGAAACTACGTACAACAGTCGCTTTTCTACGGAAATTACTTATTGATAATCAGCGCCATAAAGACGAGATCCTCGGTCTCGGAGGCATTGGCAATCGCGTGCACTTCGCCGTCCGCGCAGAATGTTGTCGTACCTGCGCCGATCTCGATCTCCTTACCATTGTCGTTGTAGCGGGCACGTCCCGAGAGGATGTGATACGTCTCCGTATTGCCCTCGTGCTTGTGTGCGCCCATCGACGCATGGGGCGGGATCGTCACACGCGCGAACATGGCGCACTTGCCGTCCAGTTCCTTCGGCGTGAGGAGCTTCTGAATGTGGATCGTACCGTTGCCGCCAAAGCGCTTCTCGGCATCAATGTGCTCTGATTCGATGATTGCCATGAGTGAATCTCTCCTTTGTCCATACACATAAGATTCGATACAATGAACGATGAAGCACGCAGAAGAACGTGCTATATTCTAAATATTCGCGGTGAAGGCGTATTTTCCTTTTTATGATTTATAGGAATCGCTGATAAAATGAGATCTGCCAGATTGGCGTAGATTTTTTGTCCGATTGAGGCAGCAAACCGGACGCATAGCGAGGGCTATGTGGAGGATTTGCTAACGAAAAGCGGGCGAAAAAGATGCGTCAAGATGGTTGTGCCGAATTTATCAGTGCTTCCCTTATACGACTACATGGATTCTTGCTGTGTAATTGTTATCGCGGCTCTTTGTCCGCCACCTGTCTGCAATGTCACAGTGGGGCGATACCATCCGTTTGTTCCCATCAGCATACCATCGCCGCTCCGCTTCCTGCGCCCGTGACCGATCGAGCTTCTCCTGCTGGGCAGGGGCGGCGATAACTGGGACGGCAGAGAAGGAGAGGAGGGGGATGAGGAGTAGTGGAGAGGGGCGCGTGAGTATTTTCAAGTGGGGGCACCATATACGTTCAAAAACTCGGTTGTCATATCTTCGCACATCTGAAATGCTGTTGTGAGAATTCCATGGAGATCCTCGTAGTTGCGGAATTTTGGCAAACGATTTCCATTTTCTAAATTCAGCAATTCATATTCTAAATTGGGGAAAGTACCCCCTTCATAATATTTATTATCCTTCATAGCGTACCACATCAACTCAGCAATACCAGACTTAATACATATATGGTATCTAAACTCGTATATGTTGCTCTTCTTTTTTGCTTGAAAAAATTCTCTCTTTTCCTATATTTGCAGCCGTATAACCTATCTCCTGAAGCATTTTCAAGACATACTGATTATCATAGTTTTTAAAGCTCTCTTTTAGATCAAAAGAATACTGTATGCGAAGCGCTTGATATCTCTCTGCAAAGCGAATGCGGTTTAATACTTTTACCATTTGGTTGTCCATACGTTATTCCTCACTAAAGCGAATTTCGATTCCCTTTCTTAGGCAAGAGTAGATTAGGTTGTGCCGTAAAAACATCTACATCTTCATCGATAGAATCAAGCAGTAGCTCTAAATCATTGAAGTATGCCTTTTGATAGGGGAATTTTGACCATGATAAAGAAACGTTTGTTGCAAATTTTGGCAGATGCCTTATATTTCTTGTATACCTATCATAAATAAATGGTCTATAAAACTCAGGGCTTTCCTCTCGCACTAGATCTATAATAGACGAATCATTTTCCCAGAAATGAACCCCTCCACTCCCTCTGGGGATCATCGACATTAAAACGCCTCTTCCTAAATATCCCTCTGATATCCATATATGATCAGAAATTCTCATTGTCGCCAAAGTGTCTAATGTGATTAATTCTCCCCGCTCTTCAGCTAAGATTAACTCGTCATCTGACATCGCTCCCTGCATATACTGACCCTTTTTCAATGTTAAAAGGTGTTCTGCGCTATTGTCCGTTAAATATAATACCTCTCCGGAGTCGGTTTGTATTATTACACCATGTTTATATGGTCTCATAAAAAAATCTTTCCGCGGATAGTGATATCTATTCGTCTCTTGTCCCTTTTTATCAAAAAAAAGGATGTTTTGCTTTGTGCCAAGAACAATATGTTCTTCGGTAACAATCATGGATATATCAAATTGTATTGTCAAAGTTATCGGAAGAATAACAAGCCCGTCGGTATTTAATTTCACAATGCGAATTTCTTGTTTATTGGTTACTTGTTTATTTGTTATTAGCAGAAAAACTTCTCCTTCTTGATCCATGGCGGCATCTAAGAGCCTGCAATCTTGGAATAAACGTATATTATCTAAAGAAATACATGTATATTCATCTACATGATTCGGATTAAAAAAACAAATACTTTTCTCTTCTCCTACAGAGCGTGAACCAACAATCACCCCGTCGTAGGTTGCACGCGCGCATATCTCATGGTAGATGCATCGTGAAGTAAAAATCAGCAAGACTGTGAACAATACAATGCATATTGTTTTTTTCATCGGATCACCTCACTAGTAAGTAAGATGTTTCTATCCGCACGAATCTCTGTGCCGAGTTCCGTACGTGCTTTGTACGGAGATAGTTCTCCGCGATTACCGTCATATCCTTCTCGTTTGGGCGTTTCATGGTATCAAGCGAGATATTTTCACCCACAGCGGAAAATACAAAAGCAACGACATGAGACACTGCCAATGATGCAATTATGATTTGCCGACAAACACATCTTCAAATTCGTTGTACGTACCTTATGAACTAAACTATATATTTAGAATACAGGGGAGGGAATGCCCTGTCAACAGGAAAAGTGTTCGCGATTGTCATTGAATTCAAAGCCTCCTTTGTTAGTAGTATTGCGGCGGATTTATTTGCCTCCCGTGCTACAAAAATCCCCTAAAATATCCTATAATAGGGTTCATTGTAGTTGTGCTATATATTTGTGAGACACCTTGCAGTTGCTGCGGTTGTTGATTTTTCTAAGGAATCACTGATCAAATGAGGTCTGCCAGGTTGGCGTAGATTTTTTCGTCCGAACGAGGTGGAAAACCGGACGCAGAGTGGTGCTCTGTGGAGGATTTTCCGCCGAAGTGCGGGCAAAAAAGATGCGCTGGGAAGTACTGATAAAATAAAGTCCGTCGAATTGGTGCAGATTTTTTGTCCTGTCAAGGAGACAAACCGGACGCATAGCAGAGGCTATGTGGAGGATTTGTCGACACAGACAGGGCGAAAAAGATGTACTAAGACGGCGGTGCTGAGTTTATCAGTACTTCCCTAAGATGGTTGTACCGAATTTATCAGTGCTTCCCTAGCATATCGAAATCAATCGTGATAGGGCGTATGAGATGATGATTTACATTTTAAAATTTGGGGCAGCATGGATTTTGCCGCCGGGGATTTTTGTTCTTGCTATGCTTGGGCTTGCCGTCTATCTATGGAAGAGGCGGCATCAATCTCGTGCGGCTGTGTTGCTCTGTGCGCTTGCCACTATGCTCTATCTCCTCTCCATCGGAGCCGTATCGGATCGCCTGATGGGGGAGCTTGAGCGGACGTATCCCGTGCCCGAGGCGCCGCAGGGCGATGTCATCATCATGCTTGGCGGCGGGGCAATCGCGGATGTGCAGGATGTGGACGGCACGGGGATGCTCGCACAGAGCCCGTCCTCGCGCCTTCTCGCGGTATACCGCCTTCACCTGCGCACACATCTGCCAATCCTGCTCTCGGGTGGGCAGGTGTTCAGTGATACGGGGTCTGAGGCGGAGATCGCGCGGCGCGTTTTGCGCTCGCTCGGTGTGCCGGACGATATGATCTATGTGGAGACACGCAGCCTCACGACGGGGCAGAACGCGCGCTATACAGCGGAAATCCTGCGGCGTGAGGGCTTTGTGCATCCGATTCTCGTGACCTCGGCGTTCCATCTGCCGCGTGCCGTGCTCAACTTTGAAAAGCAGGGCATTACGGTGACACCGTACCCCACAGACTTTTGGGTGAGCGGCGATCCGCAGCTCTATCTCATCAAGTTCGCGCCAAACGCAGGGGTGCTCTATACGAATACCGTGTACTTTCAAGAGAAACTGCGTACCATTGTGACGAGGTATCTCGAATGACGAAGAATATGACGGCGGGTGACCCCGCACGGCTGATCTTTTTCTTTGCGCTGCCGCTGATTGCAGGAAATATGATGCAGCAGCTCTATTCTTTTGTCGATACGCTCATCGTCGGGCGATTCCTTGGGGTGAATGCACTTGCCGCCGTTGGCTGTACGGGCAGTCTCATGTTCCTCGCGCTCGGCTTCATCATGGGGTTCTGCACGGGGATCACGATCTATACGGGACAGCGCTTCGGCGCGGACGATGCGGCGGGCGTGCGCCGCAGTGCAGCGACGTGTATTCTGCTCGGCATGTTGACAGCACTTCTCCTGACCGCATTCGTCTTTCCGCTGACGCGGCCGCTGCTCATCCTTATGGAAACTCCGCCTGAGATTCTAGAAGGGGCGGTGGACTTTCTCTCCATCATCTTTGCAGGGCTGATGGTATTTCTTCTGCTCTATTTGCAGAACTGTCTTATCCGTGCCCTCGGGGACAGTACGACACCGACAGTCATTCTGGGCATTACTCTTGCCATCAATGTCGTTCTTGAGCCGATCGCTATTCTGGTGCTGGATTTGGGCATCCCGGGCGCGGCGGGTGCGACGGTCGCTGCACAGGCGATCGGCATGCTCGTCTTTTTCCTCTACATACGGCGGCACATCCCTGCACTCTGCCCCGTATGGCAGGACTTTAAACCAGATGCCTCGCTCCTCGCTGCGCATCTGCGGCTGGGGCTTCCAATGGGGCTGCAGTCCTCCGTGATTGCCCTCGGTGCGATCATCCTCCAAGTTGCCCTTAACAACCTCGGCGCACTGCCCGTGGCGGCATACGCGGCAACGCAGAAGATCGACGCCGTCGCCGTCATGCCCATGCTCTCCTTCGGCTATGCCATGGCGGCGTATACGGCACAGAACTACGGTGCACAGCAGTATGCGCGCATCCGCGCGGGCGTGCATGCCTGTCTCAAGATGTCTATCGCCTTTGCCGTCGCCATCGGTATTCTGCTTATCGCCTTTGGGACGCATCTGCTCGCACTCTTTGTCGGCGCGGATGCACAGGGGGCAGAGGAGGTTATCGCCTATGGGCAGACCTTCCTCACCGTCAACGGTTCGGCGTACATTATTCTCGCTGTCCTGCTCGTCTACCGCAACGTCCTGCAGGGGCTTGGGCAGAGTGTCGTTCCAACGATTGCGGGGGCGATGGAGCTCGTCATGCGTGCCAGTGCGGCGATCTTCCTCTGCGCCCATCTCGGCTTTCTCGGCGCGTGTCTCGCCAATCCCCTCGCATGGATCGGTGCCGGCATTCCCGTCGTGATCGCGTACTTCTGGACGGAGAAGACGCTGCGAAGTGCATAAGAGCAAAAGAATGGGGCAGGTGCAGGAGTTCTTTCTGCATCTGTCCCATTCTTGTATCTTACTGTAAATTACGGTAAATCTCTATAGTACTTCGCTCAGAATCCACGGGATAAGCGGAGTGCGGCAGGGCGGTGCGATGCGGTCTGCTGCCTCCTTTGCCGCGTCGGCTGCGTCCTCGGGGGCGATGCCGATATCTGCCATGCGCAGCAGTTCGACGTCGTTCTCGTAGTCACCACAGGCGATAATGCGGCGTCCCGCATACTGCGGCATCGTCCGCAGCACCTCTGCCATCGCGCCCTTACTCGTACCGGGCGGGACAAATTCGAGGTAGTTCGCCTCCGAGTAGAACGATGTGGAGCATTTGTCGATGCCGAGCTCCGCGGCGAGCCGTTCGACGAATTTGAGATTGATGGGCGCGTCACAGATGAAGAACTTCAGCCATGTCTCGCCTTCCACGGCGCGGAGTTCCGTATGGTTGACGTTGTAGAACTCATCCGTGAGGCGCGGATCGTCGTTTTCCTCGGGGCTGATGATGTGGCAGCACCCCTCCGTGTAGACTTCGACGCAGGCACGCGGAAACTGGTAGAGGATGCGCGCGGCGAATGTGCGCCAGAGGTCACCGTCCAGTGTGCGCACCTCGAGCACGCGGTCTTCCGTCAAATCCTTCAGCATGGCACCGTTGAAAAAGATGCTCGGGGCGTTGACGGTAATGCCGTCCAGATAGGGGAGTGCTGCCTCGGGCGTGCGTCCCGTCGCAGCGGCAAAGGCTCCGCCCGCCGCCGTAAATGCGTTGAGTGCCGCAAGATTCTCGTCGGCGATTGCCTCGTGACGCGGAATCAGTGTTCCGTCAAGGTCGCTGATGAGGAGGATGTCGTCATATCGTTTTTCGCTCATATTGCACCGATGTCCGTCAGATAGTTCTGCATCATCCTGCGCCCCTCGGGCGTCAATATGGATTCGGGATGAAACTGGATGCCCTCGATGGGGAGCGTCTTGTGTCGCACCCCCATGATCGTTCCGTCGTCGAGCTGACTCGTCACGTCCAGCACATCGGGCAGGTTCTCGCGCGCGATGATGAGGGAGTGGTAACGGGCGACCTCTGTGGGATTCGGGAGGTCGCGGTAGAGCCCCGTGCCGGAGTGACGGATGGGGGATGCCTTGCCGTGGACGATTTCTCCCGCGCGGACGACGCGTCCGCCGAAGACCTCGCCGATGGCCTGATGCCCGAGGCAGATGCCGAGAATCGGGATCTCGCCGCCGAGCTGACGAATGACCTCCTCGGAGATGCCCGCGTCCTGCGGAATGCCGGGACCAGGCGAGATGATGATGCCGCGGTAGCCGTTCGCGCGAATCCCATCGATGGAAATTTTGTCGCTGCGGACGACCTCGACCTGCGCGCCGATGTCGCTGAACAGCTGGTAGATGTTATAGGTAAAGGAGTCGTAGTTATCAAGCAAAAGCAGCATTGTTCTCGACCTCCTCTACCACCTCAAAGAGAGCCTTTGCCTTCTGCAGGATCTCGAGGTATTCCTTCTCGGGCACGGAATCCTTGACGATGCCCGCCCCCGCCTGGATGATTGCCGTATCGTCATGCTCGATGCACATGGTGCGCAGGGTGATGCACATATCCATGTTGCCGCGAAAGTCCATGTAGCCGACGGTTCCCGCGTAAAAGCCGCGTTCCTGCGGCTCGAGCTCGTGGATGATCTCCATGGCGCGCAGTTTCGGCGCACCGCTGACCGTGCCGGCAGGGAATGTGGCACGCAGGACGTCCATGGGTGCGTAATGCGGGGCGATTTCACCGACGACACTGCTCACCATGTGGGAGACGTGGGAGAACCGTTCGACCGCCATCAGCTTCGGCACGCGCACCGTGCCCGGGACGCTGATGCGACCGAGGTCGTTGCGTGCGAGGTCGACGAGCATGGCGTGCTCGGCACATTCCTTTTCGTCTGCACGCAAATCAGCCGCGAGACGCGTATCCTCCTCGTCGTTCGCACCGCGCTTTCGCGTTCCCGCGATGGGGTAGGTATAGACCGTGCTGCCCGCCACCTTGATCAGCATCTCAGGGGATGCTCCGACGAGCTTAACCGCACCGAAATTGTAGTAGAACATATAGGGGGACGGGTTGACCTGACGCAGACGCCGATAGAAGAGGAACGGCGGGCGTGTGATCTTGGCGCGGAAGCGGAAGGAGGGGACGGCCTGAAAAATGTCGCCGGCATAGATATGCTCCTTGACCGTTTTGACTGTCTCCAGAAATTCTGTCGGCGCCGTTCCGTACTGCGCCATAAAGTCAATGGGCACTGACCGTTTGCTCGGTGGTGCTGTGGGCAGGGCACAGGGGGCGGCAAGGCGGCTGCGCATGGCAAAGAGGCGGTCGGCGATCACATCGTAGAGCTCGCCCGCATCATCCCCCTCTTTGATGTCGGCGAGGTAGTGCAGACGTGCACTGTTGCGCAGAGCATCGTAGACGACGAGGTAACGGCACATCATGAATTGCCCGAGCAGATGCTCACCACCGAGATGAACGCCGCGTACGCGGTCAAATGTCGCAGCCGTTTCGTAGGAAAAGTAGCCTGCCAGTCCACCGTGGACGAGCGGCAGCTGTTCCTTGTCCTCCGCAGGGGTAAAGCGCGCCGCATATTCCTTCAACGTATCGTGCGGTGCACCCGAGATGCTCTTCATCAGGCCGTTTTCGTTGATGAGCAGCTTGTCGGCAAAGACCTGCACACGCACGAATGGCTCGCCGCCGATAAAGGAGTACCGTCCGAACTGCTGCTGTGTCGTATCGACGGACTCCATGATGTAGCCCTTTTTTTCGCCGACCAGCTTATAGTAGATGGAGACGGGCGTGTCGAGATCCATCGTTAGCTCTGTGGAGACGGTGATGAGATTTGCCGTTTTTGCCGCGCTGATAAAATCCTCTTTGGTGTGGCTCAGCTTCATTGATTGATCTCCATGACGACCTCGCGCTCCTTACGTCCGAGAATCCAGCCGAGCACCTTCAACTCTGCGTAGAGCATCTGCTGCTGCTCACGGTTGTTCTCGTGGCTGCCTTTCAGCTGCTTGTACTGCTTGCGGCCGAGATTGTAGCGTGCGAGGATCTCCGCCTCACTGCGCATCTTGTGACGCCCACCTGCGTGCATCCGCACCAGCTCCTCTACATCGGCGTCGGTGTAGGTGGGGGGCTCGGGGGGCTTTGCCATCTGACGGACGAGGTCGGTAATCTCGTGATCGTTCATGCTCATGGCACTCTTCCTTTCTTCTTGGGGAATTACGGAACCACTGATAAATTCAGCACTACCATCTTGACGCATCTTTTTCGCCCGCACTTCGGCGGAAAATCCTCCACATAGCCTTTGCTATGCGTCCGATTTTCCACCTTGTTCGGACAAAAAATCTACGCCAATCTGAGAGACTATTTTATCAGCGATTCCTTACGGATGTTCTTGGCGGTTACACGTTTGCCTCACGTGCTTTCAGATACTGGATCATGGCGTCGGCGGTATGCTTCGCTTCCTTGACGACCTGCACGACATTCCACGGACCAAACACGACATCACCTGCCGAGAATACGCCGTCGCGGTCGGTCATGCCGTTCTCATCGACCTTGACCAGCCCCTTCTCGTTGAGGTGGATGCCCGTCGTCGTGCGCACGATCTTGTCCTTCGCTGCCTGACTTGCCGCGATGACTGTACTGTCGGCGGGGATGAGATACGGCTCGCCCTCACTGATGAGCTTCTGATTCTCATCGAAGACGCGGTCATACATCATGGGACCCTCGGGTGTGACGGAGTGAATGCCCTTTGCGTACTGAATCTCGCAGCCGTCCATGAGAGCGTATTCCAGCTCGCGCTCACTCGCGGAGATGCCGTTGCGCCGTGCGTAGATCGTGACGTAGCGGCTGCCCTTGCGGATTGCCGTACGCGCGACATCCATCGCAGAGTTGCCCGACCCGATGACAGCAACGCGGTCGCCGAGGTGGTAGACGTCGGGGTTCTGGAGATAGTTGACGGCAAAGTGGCAGTTGCCGAGCGTCTCGCCGTGAATGCCGAGACTCTTGGCACGCCATGCACCTGTCCCCATGAAGATGGCCTCATAACCGTCGCGGAAGAGATCATCGACGCTGATTGCTCCGCCGATGGTCGTGTTCGGACGGATGTGGATGCCGAGCGTCAGGAGTTTCTCGGCGTAGCGGTCAAGCGTCGAGGGCGGCAGACGAAAGTCGGGGATGCCATAGCGCAGCATGCCGCCGATCTTTTGCATCCGCTCGAAGATGGTTACGCCGTAGCCCTCCTGTGCCAGCTTGACCGCAACGACGATGCCCGCAGGTCCTGCACCGATGACGGCGACATTGTGCCCATTGTAAGACTTGCGCTCGAGGACGAGCTTGTCGAGATACGTGTCTGAGATGTAGTGCTCGATGCTTGAGATCTGGATGGGTGCGCCGCGCCGTCCCTGAATGCAGTGCCCTTCACACTGGGCATCATGGTCGCATACCAGAGAGCAAAACACACTCATGGGGTTGTTGTCGTAGAGCATCGCACCCGCCTCGTTGATCTTCCCGTCGAGGAAGAGGCGGATCATCTCCGGGACGTTTGTCTGCACGGGGCAGCCCTGCAGGCGGCATAGCGGCTTTTTGCACTGGAGGCAGCGCCGCGACTCATTAATTACGTGAACAGCCATGTAGCTAATCCTTTCGTTTCGTCGTATCGCTTCTTAAAATAAATGAAAATACACGAAGACATTATAGCACAACTCGTTCCCTCTGTCATAGGTGCAGAATAGAAAGCGTCCCTGTCGTCATGCGGCGTACTGTGCCTTTTAAAAATTATTTGCAAAGAATTAGAATACATGATACTATTTCTGCGTTGGAATTACGGCGTGGGAGGAGATATCATGCAGTTCAGGTCCATTCGGACGAAGTTTTTGGCATCGCTGCTGCCGGTGATGCTGATCGGATTTCTCGCGTTCTTTGGCATCAGCTATAAAATGGCAAGCAACATGCTCATTGACAGCGCGGATACGATTGGCAAAGGGGTCGGCAAGCAGGCGGCACTTGAGGTGCAGCGTCTCTTTGAGACGAATGTGGTGCATTTGGAGATCCTCGCGGAGGACAATGCGATTCTGCACGGCAGCGATGAGGAAAAACTCGCTGCCCTGCAGGCGGTGCAGTCTCAGACAGAGGTCTTTTCGAATGTGGCATACCTCGATCGGAACGGTGTCGGAATTGATACGGAGAGCGGCTCTGTCGACCGTTCGGATCGCGGCTATTTTAAGCAGGCAGTTCAGACGCAGAAGACGGCAATCTCGGGGCCGATCATTGCGACATCAGGGAAGGCGATTGCCGTCATCGGTGTTCCTGTAAAGGAGAACGGCTCGGTCGTCGGCGTGGTCGCGGGGACGGTCGTTCTGTCGCGCTTCGACGAGCTCCTTGCGAAGATGAGCCCCTACCGCACAGGACAGGTGCTTGTGATGGATGAGTCGGGCATCGTGATGATCCATCCTCACGAGGAGGCACAGGTTGGCAAGCTGGATTTTAGCAAGGAGAATTCGAGTGCCAAGCTCTCAAAGGATCTTGTGGATGGCTTTAAGTCCATGCTCGACAAGGATCAGCCGACGCTCGTCCACTATGAGCGTGAGTCCGGCGAGGAGATGACGGGCGTTCTTGTGCCGATTCATCTCGACGGACGGCGCTGGGTGGTCATGTCTGAGGCGTCGAACAGTGAAATCCTTGCGAATGCCCATAACCTCCTGTTGGTGCTTGCAGGGCTGACGCTCGTCATTGTGCTCCTTGTCTCGGGCGTTATCTTCTATATCTCGAATAGCTTTGCAGACAACATCAAAAAGGCGGTACGCGTCTGTGAGACCATCAACAGTGGCGACCTGCGCGAGATGCCGCGTACCATTACGTCGCAGGATGAGATGGGGCAGCTCTCCGATGGCTTGGCACAGATGCGTCATACGCTTAATGTGCTGATCAAGAAGATACAGTCCAACGCCGCAGAGCTGTCGAACTCGGCAGAGGGGCTCACGGAGGCCTCTCATCAGACGGCGGAGGCATCCAACCATGTCGCTGCGTCGATTGCCGAGATCGCCGAGGGGATCGAGCGGCAGTCCACCTCCTCCACCTCGGTGGCAGGAGCGGCAACGTCGATTTCCGGGCATGCAGCTGACATGGCGAAACAGGCGGACGCCGTTGCCGAAGTGTCACAGCATACCGTCGAGCGCGTACGCGAGGGGCGCAGCTCCATCGATGAAGTCGTGAACTACATGGAGCAGATCAAGACGGGCTCGGAGACGGTCGATGCCGCGATTGCAGCACTCGGCAAGGGCTCGGAGGAGATCAGCAAGAGCGTTGAGGTCATCGGCAGCATTGCAGAGCAGACAAATCTGCTTGCGCTCAATGCCGCCATCGAGGCTGCGCGTGCAGGCGAGCATGGGCGCGGCTTTGCGGTCGTCGCCGAGGAGGTCAGAAAGCTTGCCGAAGAATCGGGTGAGTTCTCAAAGAAGATCTCTGAGATCATGACATCCGTGCAGGCGGATATGGAACGCGCCGTCGAGGCGGGCAAGCGCGGCAATGAGTATGTCGGACACGGCCTCACCTCCGTGCGCACGGCAGACGAGGTGTTCCAGTCGATTGCTGCGGCGATTCAGCAACTCGGCGACGGGATCGAGGGGATTACGTCCGGCATCCGTCAGATGGAGACCGAGACGCAGACCGTACGCGCCCAGATCGACGAGATTCAAAAGATCAGTACAGCAAGTGCGGACAGCAGTCAGAGCGTCTCTGCGGCGACTGAGGAACAGTCCGCCTCCACGCAGGAGATCGCCGCCGCGTCGCGCCGTCTCTCGGGGCTTGCCGAGGAACTGGCGGAGGAGACCAAGAAGTTTAAGTTATAGGAAGCACTGATAAAACAGTCTCTCAGATTGGCGTAGATTTTTTGTCCGATTGAGGCAGCAA
>ERZ773267.1534-NODE-1534-length-12710-cov-3.118530_pt1 | contig 12710 bp, 11 predicted proteins | sample MGYA00511959_ERZ773267 | MGnify/ENA primary metagenome ERZ773267 (study PRJEB29015, sample SAMEA2738165) | human oral metagenome | biome: human oral; feature: human-associated habitat; material: saliva | place: China | collected 2240 ... | reverse complement strand
TGATGTGGGGCAGCGGCGGCTCCCCCGCGGCGGAGGAGAAGGTGCCCCGCGCGTTGAGGTCCTCGGGGAGCTTGTCGGTGAGCTCGTCCAGCGAGTGCGCCATGAGCCGTGACGGTCCGACGGCGTCCGCCACTGAATCGGACCAGGCGTGGGGCGCCCACTTCACCCAGTCCCACTCGGGTCCCGCCTCCTGCGAGGTGAGGACGACCAGCCGCACCAGGCCGGGGGAGGTCAGCGCCAGGATGTGCGCGAGCATGGCCCGCACCTGGGCGCGGGCCTCGTTCAGCGGGCCGACCACCTCGATGTGGGAGAAGGCGCTCAGCTCGATACCGAAGGGAAGCGCGTCCACCTCGGTGTGGGTGGTGATGAAACGGTGCATTGCTGATAGGCACACCGGGTCCGGGGTGTTGAGGGGGCCGACCTCCTCGGCCTCGATGGTTGCCGCCAGCGGCTGGGAGGAGCGCCCCAGCCGAATGAGCAGGTGGTCCTGCCCTTGTCGCCGTTCCCACACCCTGGCCCCATGCTGCACCAGATACGGAAGCGCCTCCGGCTCAGGCAAGTGGCTCACGGCGGTGTGACGCTGGTTCTTGGCCGCCTCCCGCACCTCCGAGCGCACCTCTGAGATGTAGCCGAGGTACTCGCGGCGCTGGTTCGTGACGTTATTACGGTGCTGACGGATATGGCGGTACACGTTGAGTACGACCATCGAGAGCATGGCCACAACCATCCCGCCACTCATGAACAGCATGCGTGTGTTGTTGTTGTTGGAGATGGCCATGAACACCATGACGCCCATCGACCCGGTCAGCGGCAGCATCATCGTCATCGAGCTGCTGGCGTCCTGCGGCGTGATGGCGTTGGGTGGGGCCTTGAGCTCGATCATCTCGGTCGACGCTTCGGAAGTGTCGATTGTCACGTTCTGCTCCTCGGTGTTCAACAGGATGGGGAGGGTGCGCTGCACCTGGAATGGAAGGTTCGACTTCGTGAGAAGTAGCCGACCGAGGTGAAGCCCACCTAGCCGGGTGCTGACGTCATAGTATCGATAGAGTCACGATTGTCTGCACCTCGGCCAACCTTCTCTCCCCAACCCCCTCGGAGTACTGATCCTCGGATGAATGCGACCAGCACCCGCGTCACCCTCGTCCACGAGGGCGAACGGCTTGACATGGCGGCACGCACCGGAGTGTCTATTGGTGAGCTCGTGCCCCCGCCAAAAGCCCACCAGCCCAGTGGGTTCCTCATCACAACGGCTGATGGAACAGTGGTGGACGGCGAGGCAGCCGTCGGAACCGACGTCCTCGAGGGAACTGTGCTTGTCACCACGCCAGCCCGGGCTGATCTACGGCGCTATGAGACGACGGACTCCGACCTCGAGAGAGTTCTGCGCTCATCGGTTGGGGAGACCGCGGTCGTCCTGGTTTCTGTTCTCTGCTTCTTTCTAGGAGGGCTACCGCCCTTGATCGGTCACGGTCGGCTGCTCCCAGCTTCGCTGCAGATAGTGGGAGCCTGCCTTCTGCTGGTTCTTCTGCTTGCCGCGGCCTTCAGACCCTTCAGGCAACGATCAGCGGTGCGCGAGGCCCTGGGCGCACTGACCGTCCCTCTGGCAGGGGGGAGTGCAGGTGCCCTCCTAGCACCCGTCTCCAGCCCGGACTCCCGGTTACTGGTCGCCTTGCTCGCTATGTGGGGCACGGGAGTTGCGGCCCTGCTGCTGTGGATCGCCCGCAGGGGTGCCAGTGAAGCAGTTTCTGCATGTGCCTGGCTCTTCCTGGCCGCTATCGGGACAATCGTGCCAGCCACGGGGATCTCGCGCGTTCCAGTGCTGGTCGTGCTCATGGCCGTGGGGGCCCTCGGCGGACTGCTGATCCCGGGCTTCGCCGTACGGGTCCCCAGTCAGCAGTTGCTCGATATGACTCAGCTGCGAGTCATGGGGCGTTCTGTACGTCAGCCCGCGATGCCTCTTGCGCAGGAAGTGTCTCCTCGTTCGGTCTCCCAGTCCGTGGCTCAGACGACCGTGTCCTCGGTCGCTCTGGAAATCGCCTTCGGGAGTCTGGTGCTGCTCAGCCTGCCGACGACGATCCAAGCAGCATTGGCCAGCGGTGTGACGGCCTGGGGAGCTCGAGTCGAAGTCGTGTGCGTCTTGCTGCTTTTGCTTCTGCGCCCGCGTACCGCGCACTCTCGCGTGCTGCGCCTCATGCCGAGGCTGATCGTCGCCATGGCAGTCGTCCTGGTGCTGGTCCTGCTGTGGGTCGACGGCGGCGCTGGAGTCATCACGCGGCCCTGGAGCCAGGCAGTCGCTTTCATCATTTTCCTCACAACCGCGAGCACTTTCGCCGTAGGGATGTTCCTCAGTAGCGTTCGGTCGGCATGGTGGGGCCGGCTTGGTGACATCTTCCAGACCCTCGCAGCCGTGGGGACCCTCCCTGCAGCCGTGATCGCAGCAGGACTGATCGACGTTATGAGGCAACTATGAGAATCATGCCAAAACCCGCCGCGACTGCGGTGAAGAGCGTGCACACTCAACGCGACTGGCGTCCTCTCACCACAGGGGAGACGGTGGTCGCTGTCGTCGTCGATGTCCTCCTGCTGATCGTCGTCGTTCTCGTGCCGCTTCTGGCGCTCAACGTCAGGGCACTGCCCTGGATCCTGCTCGCGCAGGTGATCGTGGTCCAGAGCCTGGTTCTTGCGCGTTTCGGGAGAACAGTAGGGTTGGCCACGGTGTCGGCCACAGTGGTGGTCCCGCAGCAGGGGGCCGCCCCAGGGATCGGACGAGCCTCGGCGCGAGTTCTTCTTCCGTTCCTTCTCCCTTTTCAGGTTGGCCCAAGGACGTCGTCGGGGCAGCAGGACGAGGACCGGGAACGTCTTCTGGATCGTCTGACCGGGACCTTGACTGTGACGCGTCGGCCGATGCCGGAGCAGGTGCACCGTCGCCCAGCGAGAAAGACTCGCACCAAGACGCGTCGCGCCAAGCGAGGCTCGAAGCCTGTTGTGCCGTCGCCCGTGGCTCCTGAGGTGATGACCAGACGGCGCATGAGAAATGGGGGGAAACAACCCTCCACTGGATCCGTGGCCGCAGGCGCGCCCATGTTTCACCCCCCAGCTCCACCGATGCGCGAACGCCCCGATCTGGCCGGTCCGATCCACGCAGGCACACCCGCTGGCACCGGGACCTCCGTGGACCCCGCCCCAGTTGCCGTCCCCGACTCAGGTGTTGGTCGGTCGCGCTTTGCGCCACCTGCCCACTCTCCCGCGCCACCGCCCCCAACAGCTCCCTCTCCGGTGGCGCCGGCTCCACCGCCAGCCTCCCTGCCCCAGTCCTCTGCCCCAGCGACGACCGGTTCCTCTCCGACCACTCCGTCAGTGTTCGCTGCGTCTTCCGGCCCTCCGACGTCGTCGATGCCCGTCAGGCCTGGTTCGGCCGCTCCGTCAGCGCCGTCCAGTGCTCCGATCCCTTCGGTTCCAGTCGAGGCGGAGGCCCCTCTGCCGCCGTCGCTGCCGCCACGGATTCAGCCAGGTCGGCACCAGGCGTCACCCCCATCCCCTCCATCGGGCAGGCATGCTGCGCCTCAAGCCAGTGGGACGCCCGCCGCTGTCCCTGGAGCTCGCAGCGGCGACCTGGATGCGCCTGGCGGGCCGGTCGGCCCGCAGCATGCTCAGCCTCCGGTGATACCACCCTCATCCGTAGCTTCTTCCTCTTCGCAGCGGCACTCGGCGGCACCTCCGGCCTCCGGACGGCCAGATTCCTCCTCTCCTTCTGGGCCGCCCTCAGTGCCTCCCAGCGTTCGCCGGCCGAAGGCGATCTGACACAACCCGCGCTCTTCCATACAACGAGACGGTGCCCTGAGCCTTGAAGGCTCAGGGCACCGAAGACTGTCGGGGGCGACGACGAAGCGGATCAGGCGAAGGTACCGGCCGCCTGGTGGTCAGTCGTGTTGTAGTTCTCGGACGAGGTGTTCACGTGGGTACCGAGCTGCTGAATCAGCTGCTGCTGGTCGGCAATGGCCGCGCGGCACTCGTTCATGGAAATGGTGTACTGCTGCTGCGCCTCACCGCTCCAGCCGCTCTGGGTGGGACGCAGCTCGGCGTCCATGGCGTCCAGGTCGGCCTGGGACTGGGAGGAGCCCTGAGCCATCGCGGCAGCGAGCGTGTCCAGCGATCCGTAGTTAACAAGCATGTCCGACATATTGTCTCCTGACAGTGAGAATGAGGTGTGGTATCTGAGGGAGGATCAGGCGGGAAGGTTGTGGTAACCGCCGCCGTTGGCGCCGACGCGCTGGGCACCGGCTGCGGACTCCGCCTCAGTGCTCTGGTAAGCCTGGTCGGTCGACTTCAGGGAGTCCGAGAGCTTGGCCAGCGCCTGGTCGATCCGACGGTTGTCCTCACCGTACTGCTGGACAACCTGGGCGACGGCGGTCGCACCCTGTCCCTGCCAACCAGACTGCGACTCGGCAGCTGCGGACTGGACCCGCTGACCGATCGCGCTCTGCTCGGCGCGGTGCGTGTCCACGGTCTGGCTCGCCTTGGCAAGTACGCCACTATCTGACTTCAGATTCTCAGCCATGAGTCTCCTTTGCTGAGGACTGCTCGCAGCAGTCACTATGTGTACACAGCATCAACTCCGAACCCGCTCTGAAGAGCTCGAAGTATTCAAATGCTGCTCTCTGGCCCGCCCAGACTAGCGCATGACAACCGATCGCGGCATTAATTCACGTAATGTGATCGAGATCAGTGTGGGCTGTCTCGCCGCATGAGCCCGCCCCTCCCCCCTAGTCCCGACACCCGATTCGTGATCTACGATGGGGTGTCGATCGGCTGCGTCCGCAGCTGGTGATGACTCGCCTTCGTCCCGTTCTCCAGGAGAATCGCCTTGCCCCCTCCCACCTCGCGTGTTCGGCGCAGCTCCTCCCTCATGCCTGTCACCGTCGTCTACGAGCGCATCCCGACCGACATCTCGTTACCGGTCGATCTACCGCTGATCGAGGTAGTTCCAGCACTGGCGGAAAGGCTCGAAGGGCTGGGAGAGGAAGCCTCGGCCTACGGCATGTGCTTGACCACACAGGCAGGTCGCGTGCTTGACGACTCCTTGTCGCTGGCGGATCAGCGAGTCGGTGCAGGCGATGTGCTGACACTCGATCTGCGCAGCATGGAGGCGGAGCACCGCTATGACGATCTGACGGAAGCGGTCGCCGCTGCGGTGGAACGGCAGCAGATCGCCTGGGACCCCAAGGACACACTGACTTTGTCGGTGGGCGCCACGTGTCTGCTCTTCACCGCTGGAGGCGCCCTCCTCCTGCGCCAAGGGCCTGGAGGATGGGTAACACCGGCATGTGCAGCGGTGGCTGCAGTGCTGCTGATCTTGGCCGCACTCGCCATCAAGCAAATGAAGGAGAAAGGGGCCTGGGCGCTGGTCATCACGGCGGCAATACTCGCCGGCGTGACGCTCCACACTGGGATCCAGGGACCACCGACCGGACTCAGGATGGCGGCTGCGGGCACTGTCGGCGCCTCGCTCCTAGGCGCCTGCATTCCTGTGCTGGACCGTGATCGTCCGCTGCTCGCCGGCCCCCTGCTCGTGTGCGTGGCGATGATGGTGACGGGGCTGGGCACTCAGACACTCGGTCATCAGTTGGCATCGGTTCTGGCACTTGTCAGCGCGACTGCTGCCGGTGTCTCACTACTGACCCCGTGGCTCGCACTCGCCTCAGTCCCAGTGACCATCAGCCTGCCCGATCAGCCCGAGGGGTATCACCGGGCCGAGGATGAAGGGCCGATCAAGGCAGCGCTGACATCTCGCATCCTCAACATGCACGGACTGGTGCTGTCCGTGCGCATCGCCTGCTCAATGATCGTGCTGGCCTCAGTTCCGGCCCTCGCCTCAGTCGGCTACGACGGCGTCGCCCTGGTCGCCGCCATCGCGGTCGCCGCGATGCTGAGCACCCGTGCGGTTCGTTCACGGGCGGATGTGACGGCCGGAGTCGTGGGCGGCATGCTCATCCTGGCGGCGCTCGTGCTCGTGATCGTTCTCAAGCGGACCGACGTCGTGATGCCCATGGTGGTGCTGGTCGGGGTCGTGGGCGTCGTCGTCCTTCTTCTCAATGTCCTGGGGCCCAACTACCGCCCGAGGCTGGCACGCCTCACTGATGCCATCGAGATTCTGGTCCTGCTCTCCATCGCGCCTCTGGCCGCCCTTGTCATTGGGGTGCTGTGATGGCTTCCAACAAGGACATCCTCAACGCGCAGCGATTCAACCGGCAGCGCCTCGTCATGGCCTTCAACGCGGGAACACCGGGGGGCCGAGAGCTGGAGCCGCGCAATATGCTCCGGCCAGTCCTCGGTGGGATCGCGGTGGCACTCGTCATCCTTCTGGTATCGCTCATCGTGGGTCGGTTCACCTCCCCGCTGCCCAACGACTGGCAGAACAACACTCTCATCGTCGTGAAGAACGAGGGCACGCGCTACGTCACCATCCGCGGACGTCTACGTCCAGTCACAAACATCGCCAGCGCCCGACTCCTGTCCGACCCGGGCTCCTTCAAGCAGACCACCGCCGGCGCTGACACGCTGAAAGGGATCGAGAGGGGCACACAGGTAGGGATCGCCGACGCCCCGGAGTCGCTTCCTGCCGCCAAGTCCTTAGTACCCCGAGGATGGGCCGCCTGCTCCTCCACTGCAGGAGCAACATCGACCTTCGTCGGTTCAACACCTCCGGGCATGGGCTCGGTGGGACATGCACTGGTATCGGTGGGGAAGAGCCATTACCTCATCGCCAACGGCCACCGCTACCCAATTCCCTCCGAGAACCTCGATGCCGCCCTCCACGCCCTGAATCTGGACGCCGATCCGGTGGTCGCGGTGGACGCCACCTGGATCAACCTCTTCCCTCAGGGGAGCACGATCAAGCCCTTCTCACTGTCGGACGCCGGCACTCCGGTGACCACCCTGTCCTCCTCGATCGCCAACCCCACCGCCGGCTCCCTGCTCGTGGTCTCTGAAGGCTCGGGGGCTCAGCGCCACTACCTGGTGCGAGCTGACGGTCGGGTCGCTCGTCTCAACGAGGTCGAGCTCGCGATGTACAAGCTCGGCTCGCCCAACCTCAGCGAGCAGCAGGTCAACGCCTCGGACCTGAGTCAGGCCAGCACGACGACATCGTCGGCCCCGTCCGACTGGCCCGACACGTTGGGCAAGGGCGTCGCTGAGAAACAGAGCGCCTGCGCCGCCCTCCAGGTCGACGCCTCGGGGCAAATGACCTCGACGATCAACGCGAGCAATCAGATCGAGAAGGGCGGAGTGACGGTCAAGGGGGGAACAGGTGCTTTGGTGCGGGCGACCTCCGGTGGCTCCGCCGGTCAGATCTTCCTGCTCACGGACGCTGGTCGCGTCTGGGCGCTAGGAGGCACCACCGCCGACACAGTCAGGCAGCTCGGTTACACCATGAGCAACGTGTCCAACATTCCCTCCCCGTGGATCTCCTTGTTCCCGGCCGGGCCGGAGCTGTCGAAGGCCGCCGTGTGGAAGGGCGTGTCGGACAAGTGAAGCATTCCCCGCGCCGCCTGGTAGCGTGCGTTCCCGCGGTGATCCTGTTGGCCACGTCACCCATCCTGGGAACGGCGTCATTCGCCACGTCCTCTGTGGTCACGGGCGCGAGTGCTGTCGCCGGCGGATCCCTCCTGCCCCGGCTCCCCATGCCGAATCCTCAGCCGGCATCAACACAGGACCCCGCCCCCGCACCACAGGAGGCGGCAGCCCCGGCGGCGCCAGCTCCCTCACCCACGCCGTCAACCTCGTCGGAGCAGGCCGAGACCGCCGACCCACAGATTCAGACCGGTCCTCCGCCAGTTAATACTGATGTCGCCGACTGTCAGCGGGGGGAGGAGAAGCTGCTGACGACCAGTCCGCCGGTGTTCAAGCAGATTGGCGTGGAGCAGGCCTGGGGCGTCACAGAGGGGCAGGGTGTCGTTGTAGCGGTTGTTGATTCTGGCGTGGATGCGAACAATCCTCACCTCCAAGGAGCGATGACTCCGGGGATCGATCTCCTGGGCCGGGGAGACGGCCAGCGCGACGACAGCGGTCACGGGACCGCGGTGGCCGGGATGATCGCCGCCCGACAGGTGGAGGGCTCCGGCGTCGTCGGGATCGCCAAGAGCGCCACCATCATGCCGGTACGGGTGTACCAGGGGGATTCCGACGATCAGGTGAAGAAGGGCGTCGGCCCTACGCCTGCGCGCACCGCCGAGGGGATTCAGTGGGCCGCTGACAATGGGGCCAAGGTGATCGTCGTCGGCCACATGCTGACTCAGGACGAGCCAGAGGTTCAGGCAGCGGTGAACCACGCGACTGAGGTAGGGGCCCTCGTGGTGGCCGGAGCCGGCACCGTGGAGAGCACGAAGCGTCCGAGCGGTGTAGCGACGGCCTCCACCCCACCACCTGCCACCGACGCGAACGGGGCGGAGATCCGTTACCCGGCCGCCTACTCGAATGTCCTGGGGGTAACGAGTCTGAACGCCAGTGGTGGCGTCTCGAAGGACATGCTGCACGGATCTCACGTCGACATCGCAGTTCCGGCCCAGGCCGTTCCCACCGCGTTCTTCAGGGAGGGGGACTGCCTGGTTTCCCAGAATCGCCCCTCCCCCTCCTTAGCGGCAGGGTATGCCGCGGGGGTTGCGGCACTCGTGGTGGCGGTGCACCCAACGGAGACGCCTGCGGACTGGAAGTATCGGTTGACAGCGACGGCGATCCGACCGGAACCAGCAAAATCCAGCCCGGCGACTGGTTGGGGGCTCATCGCTCCGTATGCGGCGTTGAACTTCGTCAACGACGGTACGGCGGTGGGGCCGGAGAACCCGCGCGGCGCCCACCCGGTGCCGACGCCGTCTCCAAGTCCGTTGAAGCCGATCGTCCCCGACCCTGCACCGTGGCGCCGGGCGCGGCTCGCGGGGGGCATCGGGGCCACGGGATTGGTGGCGCTGTCCCTGGGTCTGGTGGCCAGCAGGATTCGAGGCCGGAAACAGCCCTGAGAGTGGCTACCCGTGTTTGTTCACTCTGGAGGGGCTGACACAGCTCTTGTCACCACTGCTCCTATCGTGCCTAAAACACTTCATTATCACCGGTTCGTAGCAGATCTCTGTTTGTGGTGTCGAGGATGGTGGGGAGTTATCTCCTTGTTATTAACCTGACAGTCTGGTGGAGGGCGTTCGTATCCGGGTTGTGGTTAGGGTGGGGTTTATGTCTGATCGGTTGGTTGAGGAGCGTTTGTCTCGGATTGCTGAGCAGGTCGCTCAGGCGCAGCGCAATAGCGAGGCGGCTGAGCGGGTGCGTGAGCAGGCCGACTCGCTGGAGGTTGAGGGTACGTCCAAGGGCGGGGAGGTCACGGTGGTTGTTGACGCTGCCGGGCGCGTGCGGGATGTGCGTTTCACGGCGGCGAGCCAGGTGCTCAATCCGTCCCAGCTGTCGGCGGCGGTGATGGAGGCCATTGATACTGGCCGCCGCGACGCGGCAACCAGGATCCGTGCGATCGTGGACCGGCATATTGGTGCGGACACGGGGCTGGGCCAGGCGATGCTGGAGGCCTATGAGCAGATGGCCGGTCCCAAGGTGGGAGCGACCCGGCGTGCCGAGCGGGCCGAGGAGAGCCGCAGCAGGAAGCGCAGCGCGCCTCCTGGCCTCGTCTTCCCGGGCATGTAGCCGGCGGAAACCCGCATCACCCACTCAGGAGCATCTGGGTGGGACGGGGTGGTAGTGGCTGTTCTCGACGAGATCACATCAAGGACAAAAGGACAAGGGAAAGAAGAAAGGGGCCTGTGATGGCGGATATTCAGGTTAGCGGTGAAACCCTGCGTTCGGGGGCGAAGGATACTGATGCGGTGGCTGCCGGGGTGGCTCAGGCCCGGGACGCTTCCGGTGCGGCGCTGGCGGATAACGCGTTCGGCATCATGTGCTCACCGTTGTTCCTGCCTGCCTACACGTTGGTGAAGACCGCGGCCGATGCGATGATGGTCTCGGCTGAGAAGGGGCTGCGCAACAGCGCCACCGCCCTGCGAGGTACCGCCACCGCCCTGGAGGGCACCGACTCCAACTCCGCCGCCGGTGCGCGCCGGCTGGGGGCGTGATCGACGATGGGTAACGAGCTTGTCGCTGAGGTCAAGGACTCGGAGACCGTCTGGTCCGGTTCTCGACTGCTGGAGGACGGTGTTGATCTGAAGGAGGCCTTTGAGTCCAAGAGCTGGGTCGCTGGTGGTCTGGCGACGGCGGCCACAGTCGCTGACACAGCTGCGGCGGTGATGGACCCCCTGGGTGAGGCACTGGCCGCCGGAATAGGGTGGATCATTGAGCACCTGTCCCCCTTGAAGGACTGGCTCAACGAGCTGGCCGGTGACAGTGACGCGGTGGCTGCGGCTGCCTCGACGTGGACGAATATCGGCACCAAGCTGAGCTCGTGCGCCGGCGACCTGGACACGGTGTGCTCCAGTCGTCTGGCCGGTCAGGAGTCCCTGGCGGTGGCGACCTTCAAGACCCTGCAAGCAGGCTCCGCCTCCCACCTGCGCATGACCGGAGAATTGGCCGGCGCGATCTCAGGCGGGCTGACAGTGGCCTCGGTGATCGTGCGCGTGGTGCACGACATGGTCCGCGACGCCATCGCCGACATCATCGGCAAGCTGACCTCAAAAGCAGCCATCATGGCCGTCTCCCTAGGCACAGCCGCCCCCTGGGCAGTGTCCTCACTCGCCGCCGACGTCTCCTCCTGGGCCACCCGCCTGGCCAAGGAAGTCACCAACGTCGTCACCTCCGCCAAGAACCTCAAAGGCCTACTGAGCAAAGCCAACCGCCTGTTCGACGACGTCGCTGAGGCCTTCACCCGTATCCCGGCCAAGGTCAGCGAGGCCGTCACCACGAGGGTGGAGGCAGCCAAGGACCTCGCGTCCTCCCTCAGGAACCCCCAGTACGCACTGGCCGGCCTACCAGGTTTCAACATGCGCCAGGCCGGCGACATGGGGAAAGCCACACCCACCGTCCACAGGCCCAGCGGCGGCCCTAAACCTCCCAAGACCCCACGCCCCAACCCCAACGAAGGCCGCTGGGGACAAAAACTCGACGACGCCCCAGCCAAGTCCGACCCCAAACCAACCACCAGCGGCGGCGACAGCACCCCACCCAAAGACGGAGGCAACGAAAAGGGCAGCGACGGAAGCGACCCAATGAGCGGCCCAGTCGTCTTCTATCCCCCTAAGAACGCGACAGCGGCTGAGATTCAGGAGGTTGACGATTACGTTGCTGGCTGTAACCGAGCACTTGAAGCCAATGCACTGTCACCAACCGGGAGAGTCGCCACGACAGGAACCAAGCTCGGGACTGAAGCCAAGTACGCCGCTAAACTAGAGAGGAAGGCACATCCCGAATTGTATTCGGGTGGCAAAGTTGCCGGTCACGTTCCTGACACCGGATGGGGGCGAGGCCCGGAGCCGCACGAGTGGCAGCCAATGTCACCCAAGGTGAATTCCAGTCTGGGGGGACAGAATAAGCGCTATCCTGTAGGGTACAAACCGACAGTATTCCTTCGCGGGGAATGGGAGTGAGACATGTCTGATACGAACACTGGCGCGTCCAGCGGAGCGAGTCAGGGCGTTCCCGGGTGGACCTGGCCCAACTACATCGGCTGGGGGTGGATGATCATCCAAGCGCGGATGGAGGCCGACTGGAAGGGCCTGTGGGACTACGCGCTACCACATGTGCATGCCACGGAGGAGACCGTGGCTCGCACCGAGGCCCAGCTGGGTTTCCGCCTTCCGGAGTCCTACCGCGGCTTCCTCCTAGCAGCCGACGGCTGGCCCTACTTCTTCCAGGACATGTCGATCTTCTCCACCTCCGACCTGCTGGGCGGCGACCTGCACAAGGCAGGGCAGATCCCGCTGGAGCTGGAGGAGTGTGTCGAGGCCATGGCCGCTGACGGTGTCATCGCCGCCGACCACTTCCCCGTAGCCGCCTCGCTGGAGTCGATCGACGTTGCCCTCATGGGAAAGCCCGGCACCCCAGCAGAGGGGACCGTCTCCTGGGTACGCGGCGAGGTCATGCAGCGCTATGACGACTTCCTGGACTACTACCTGTCCATGATGGAGCTCAACAAACAGGAGACGGAGACCATCCGAAGGAAGGACGGCCCCAAGCCTGACGGTGTGCCCCATGCTGTCATCGGCCGTCCCGGCAGCCCACCGGTCTTCGAGCACGCCCGCCGCGACGACCTGTAGAACCGACCATAAGCAGCTCTCTCCACTCGGATTCAGCCTGAGGCACTGCCTATCCCTGCCGGGCGACGAATCACTTCGCAGGAGCATGGATAGCCGCTGAAGCCGGAGAGTAGACCCCGTCGGCCTTGTGGTGCTGGGGTCAAGCCGAGACAACCAACTTGACCCCAGCAATCCATATGGCCACGCAAAGGCTGGGCCGGACACACCCACTAACCCCACGACACGCCACCTAAAGCACCACGTTCACGCCGATAACCCGCTCTCGACCCAGTCTCGGAGGGATGTCGGGTATGGGCGTGGATCCAACAGATCAGGCCCCTGCACCCCTCCCTGGACCTGCGGCGCCCCACCACCACCGAAAGCCGTGAAGAAGCTAGCAGTCCCCACCCATCACCCAGGACTACCTCCTCCGCCTCACCCCACTACTATCGCGCCACCCAACTGGCCAGAGGAGCGGAATGCCGCACACAGGCT
>ERZ773267.1529-NODE-1529-length-12747-cov-4.102978_pt1 | contig 12747 bp, 19 predicted proteins | sample MGYA00511959_ERZ773267 | MGnify/ENA primary metagenome ERZ773267 (study PRJEB29015, sample SAMEA2738165) | human oral metagenome | biome: human oral; feature: human-associated habitat; material: saliva | place: China | collected 2240 ... | reverse complement strand
CTTCCTTGCCAAGGAAGAGGTCGAGAGTTAGAGTCTCTTAGCTCGCACCAAATGGCATTTTTGCTTGTACGCCCATTTCGGGCGTATTTTTAATTTATATATAGATTAAAAGCATAGAAGTTTTAGTTTGTATATGTATTAAAAATTATAGAGGATTTAATATATATAAATTAAAAACCGTAGCGTTTTCGCTCCGGTTTTTTCTTTCCCTTGGGGAACAAAAGTATTGTTTTGCTTTGTTTCCCATAGAGTGAAAAAACGGCTATGGCCCAACTAAAGTTTTAGCAATTTAACAATTCGGCAACTAATAAAAAACAAAAACAAAAGGAAAACAAAATGAACAACTATAACAAATTTAATAATCAGCAAAACTCAGAAGAAAGCACCCTCGCAGAAACGATTTTATTAGCAGGGTCTGGACTATTTTTAATCTGGGTCGGCGCTGCAACATTGCCAGTCATGAGTATCCTCGGATTCGTCATGATTGGCGCGGCATTAATAGATTAATGAAAGAAAAGAGAGAAAATATGAAAATCGAAGTAAAGCAACTAGGAATTGCGAAATTTGTTCGCGTAAATATTGTGAGGGCTAAATAATGAGTAAAGACGCTTATTACGACAGACCAGAATGGTCATTCTCACAGATGAAGTATATCATCACGGATGGCATTGACTACGCTGTAGCGGCTAAAAGAGGGTTATTGCCTCAACCAGCCGGCAAAGCCATTGATGTCGGAAGCTTAGCGCACGAGGAGCTACTTAAACAGGGCGGTTCAAACGAGTTTATAGTCAGCCCATACCCAAATTTCTTAACTAAAGAAGCAAGGGTCTGGAAAGCAGAGCAAACGCTTCCTATCATCAATGAAAAAGAGTTTGAACAGCTAAATAGTATCTGTGAAGCAGTAAAAACTCACCCACTATACAGCACATTATTATGTGGCGAGGGTATCGAAAATGAAAAAGCCATGTTTGGGAAAATCCAAGGTCTACCAATCCGCGGAAAAGCCGACGCAATTAAAAAGACTGAAGATGGTTTTATTATCTGCGACCTTAAAACGACCGCACAATTTTCGGACTGGAAATATAAAGCCTTCCGTTCCTGCTACGATTTGCAATCGCTTATCTACTCAGCCTTAACTGGAAGCTATAAGACCACAAAGTTCTATTTTATGGTGGTAGAAACCGTAGCTCCGTACAGAACCGCGGTAATGCTCGCAGGTGATAACTTCACAGATAGTGGCGAAGCGAAGCTATTAAAATGTATCGACGAAATCGTAAAATTCGGCGATCGCGAAATCGACTTCCACCAGAACAAAACGCTAGATAACGTAATTGAACTTGGCGATTTTAGTAATTAGAAAGAGAGAGAAAATGGAAAATAACATCACAAAAGTCGAACCGAAAAACATCGAGATTAAACCAAAAGCTAAACTCACAATCGAGAGCATGGTTCATAACCAAGAATTCTTAAAGAAAGCCCAGGATGTGCTTGGTCAAGGAACTCAACAGTTCATGAGTTCAGTGCTAACCTTATCGAATTCGGACAAGAATTTTAAGCAATGTGACCCAATTAAGCTTTATAACTGTTGTCTCATGGCCGCGGCAATCAAGTTACCTTTTAACCAGAATCTAGGTCAAGCCTACGTAATCGCTTATAAGGGCGAGCCACAACTTCAAATTGGTTATAAGGGCTTCATTCAGCTAGCACAACGCTCTGGCCAATTTAAGACCATTAACGCTACCGAAGTTAAAGAGGGGGAAGTCAAAAGCCGTAATCGCTTAACTGGCGATATCGAATTTAGCTGGATTGAAGACGAAGAGGAACGTGAAAAAGCTAAAACTATCGGTTATGTCGCATACTTTGAACTCCTAAACGGTTACCGCCAAACACTATATATGTCTGCACAAGAAATTAGAGGCTACGCGACTAAATACAGCCAAAGTTTTAAGTTTGGTGGTGGTGTTTGGAAAGATAATTTCGATGAAATGGCTAAGAAAACCGTTCTGAAACGAATTCTCAGCAAATACGCTCCACTCTCAATCGATATGCAGAAAGCTATCGAGATTGACCAATCAGACGGTGATAAAAGCTATCCGGACGCGCCAAAAGAAACCTTAAATGTCGAAACTTTCGACGCAGAGGAAGCGGAGGTAATTAGTGAATAGGATTGAAGCAACCAAGAATGTCGCAATTCGAATTAAAAAGAAAGGTAAAAATGGCAGGAACTAAAGCTGGTGGATTGAAGACAAGAGCCACTAACTATCAGAAATACGGAAAAGACCATTATCGGCGTATCGGTGCGATTGGTGGACGTAAAAGTAACACTGGTGGCTTCGCCTGCATGGATGTCGATAATGACGGCTTAACTGGTCCAGAGCGATCTAAAATCGCAGGAAGTAAAGGCGGAAGAATCGGAGGCTTTATCGGAAAACGTGGATACGCGTTCATCGAATTAGCTGAAGAAAAAGGATTCGCCTACTACAAACAGAGAAGCTCTGGGAACATCGTAAAATTAGCAATTAACAATTAAATCAGATGGTGCTGGCCGATTAGAGCTAGTTAAATGTCAACATAGACTCAGCCATAGCACTTAAAAATTGATGGAGTATTTGATTAACTATAAAAGTTAAATAATTTATCTTTTAGGTTATGTTTTGTATTTTACTTCCGGTATATGTTTACATACAGTGTCTTAAAAAATACTCCATTCTCAACAATTATCACTAGGAGCGTCGTAGACGGTAGTCGGAACAAAAAAGTTGAGTTCTTTTAACTCCGACGCGATTCGAGACCTACGAATCGTTCTGGAAACTTCTCCTAGTGGTAATTTCTGGATTTAAGAAAAAATGAATAATAGAGCAAATTTAATCCAACCCGATAAAGTCCTCGTCGATTATGTCGACAGTACTGGTAAACCTCAGCACTGCGAGTATAAGACGATTAAAGAGGCTTATAAGGTGGAACGATATCTAAAACAACATAAGAATTACTCAGCGGTTCTTACGGTGGTAATGCCAAAAAGAGCTAACGAGGAGAAAGGAGAAAGAGAGAAATGGTAAAAGATAAAGTAGATGAAGCGATCGAAACGCTAATAGATAATGAACCGAGAGACGTGAGCTATAACGAACTACTTCAATGTCTATGCGAGCTGACAGACAAGGACTTTAAGAACCTTATTAAAATCGCAAAATTAGAGAGAAGAACTAATAAACTAATCGACCAATACTTTAACAATAACTAACAACGTGGTGCTTTGGCTGGTCTATAGCATTTTCTCTCGCCAGACCAAAGTTAAATGTCATAAACGCAGCCCGATATGCTTGACGGGGTGGTTGCCGAGCCACCCCTGCCATAAAAGGAGAATTGAAAATGAAATATTATAAATTGAAAAACGATATCCCGATGTTCAAAAAAGGTGATTTATTCTTTATTCACCCAGAAGAGGGATGTTTACTTCAAAAAGATACTTTAAGACTAGCCTATCATAATAAAACTCTCGAGAAAAATCCAGAAATCCTTAAAGAATGGTTTGAAGTAGCCCCAGAAGAGTACAAGAGGTGGAGAGCAGGAAATAATGGTAAATATTGGTATCTTGATGGCTATGGAAGCGTAGATTATTGCTATGAAGATATAGGTGATGAAGAAGATAATAGTTACGATATCGGTAATTATTTCAGAACTGAAGAAGAGGCCGAAGTCTACAAAGAATATCTTCTCGCACGCCAAGTACTTTTAGACGACGCTGAGGGTGGAAAATGGATTGAAGGTAGCGAAAATTGGCATGCTTTTTATGATGTGGCTACCGAAACCTATGCAAGGGTGTCTGGTATGTCTTATTACTTCCCAGGAGTGATTTGCTTTAAGAATAAAGAGAGTTTATATAAATCCCTCGAAGAACATGAAGAACAGTGGGAAATCGTTCGTAAATATGAGATGGGAGAGATGTAATGCGTGAATTAAAGTTCAGGGTTTGGAGCAAAAAACAAAAAACCTATGATTATAAACATCCATTCAATACACTAGGCAGCTTCTATATCGCTCAGAATGGTGTTTTGTTCTCAGATTATGGCAATGTCATAACTCCGGAGGTCAAGCAAGATAATTTTGTCATTGAACAATTCACTGGACTTCATGATAAAAATGGTGAGGAAATTTGGGAAGGGGACATTCTAGGGTGGACGCATTATTATGAAGGAGCCGAAAAGCGCGTAGAGATAACAGCAAAGGTGCGTTGGGAAGAAAAAGACGCTTCATTTGTAGCCGGTGATTGGGCTGACCAGTTAGGATTCTTGATCTACGAAGACGAAGTTGAGGTCATTGGCAATTATCACGAAAATCCTGAATTGTTGGAAGAGAAAAAATGAAAGCAAACGGAAAAATAAAAATGAATGAGGCGGACACAGGTAATTCACGTAAGATATTGACATTACTTGATGTTTGTATGGAATACCCAGCCGCAAAACTTCTCGGTGATGACCATTACTATATGTTTAGCATGGTAGTCTTCATGGTCTTTTCCACCTAGCAGATGAGAAAGTTGTGAATCTACTAGCTATTAACAACTCTAAAATACACAATGGCCAGTTTGTAAAATTCATTGAATTTCTCGAAAAATTCGCAAGAGATAATAACCTTAAATTAGTAATAGGCGAGATCTTCAATAAAAGGTTAGACAAGTGGTTTGAGAAAAGAGGCTATATAAAAGATCAAGATAATCGAGTGTATAGGGAACTAGCATGAATGATATGCAAATTAGTCTCTGCAAGAATTGCTATTGCATGACACATACGATTAACGGCAAGTGCGGAAAATGTGGAGCGAACAAGGAAAAATAAATGGACATTTTACTACCAAATGAAGCTGATTTGAGTTATGAAGACTTACTTATTATCAGAGCTGCACTACAACTACATAGTCAACAGACTCAAGAGGCTTTATTCAAAATCAATCATTTAATTAAAACAGGTGAATAGGAGTAATAATGAGTAGAACAAGTAAAAAAGAGTATCTTAATTATGCATGGAGTGATCTTGGCGAGGTAATTTGCCACCTAGAAGACGCTGATTGTGATGGCTTGGTCGAAGAAGCAAAGCAGTTGAGACGAAAGATATCTAAGCGTATGGGTGCGGATGATATTTTAACACGGCTATTAGACCGATGAGATACAATTCAGAACATAGCTTATATGAGCAGATTGCTCGATACTTGCAGCAACAATATCCAGACGTGATTTATCGCTTCGATCTCGCAGCCGATATTAAATTAACACCTGGTCAAGCGGCGAAACATCATAGATTACACCCAGAGCGTGGCTATCCGGATCTACTCATCGCAGAGTCAAGCGAAAATATAAATAATAAAGACTGGAATGGTGTCGTGCGTGAATGGGGGTTTTATTTCGGACTTTATATTGAAATCAAAAAAGACGGCACCAAATTAAAACGCGATAAAGATGCTAAAAAGCCATTAAAGGGCGAAACCAAAGTCCGTAAAAAGGGAGATTGGTTTGATAAGCATATAGAAGAGCAGGCCGAAATGCTCGAAAAACTACGTGCGAGGGGTTATAAAGCTGAATTTGGTGTTGGACTTGAGGAATGCAAGAAAATAATTGATGAATATTTAAGGAGTTAATGATGGAAACAATCATGTATATAGCTTTAACTGTAACCGCCATAGCTATGGCTTGGATGAATTATGAATATTGGAAGCTTAACGGATATCTTAAAGAAATGTCTATTGAACTCGAAAACTATCGTAGCCATTATGGGATTGTTGTAATAAAAAGATCTAAAGAGATGGAGAAGATACTAAAAAATACTAATTTGGAAAATAGAAGAAGCACATTAAATTTAGCCACAGTCAATCAAATAGTCGAAGCAATCCTAGCTCAGGACGGTGATAAAGCCAAGCTAAAATGTAGAGCAAACGAGGCTACAATCATCCTCAGAACAGCCATGATATGCGACACTCGTGGAATCGATGAAGCTATGAAATATTACAACGGCACACATTCTGAGGATGAATATCAGGAATATAGAACCAGTGTGATGTTACCAGATTAATGCTTAGAATCCAAAATAGCCCCATGTTGAGAGGGGGCTATTTTTTATGATTAAAATATAACAAAAAAAGAACCTCTCCCATGAGGTTCTTTTTAATCTAACACTATAGCCAGTATCCTAATTACAGTTTACCCTGATCTTTTAATTTGTCGATTTTTCTATGGACATATGAATTGCCACCAATTCCGTCATAGTGTTCTAGAATGTCATTGAATCGCTCATATTCAATCTCCGTGAGATCTTGTCCTCGCTCCATATCTGCTAAATATCGGGATATAAAGTTTTTGCATTGGGATAAATCAACATTACGAATCTCTTGGCTATTCTTCTCGAGCAGCCGAATCATCTCGCTATTATAATCTTCAATCTTTTTATTAATAGGATCTACTAAGCTAGTCACCCACTTCTTCATCATATTGTCTAAGAATTTGGCGATAATACCGAGGCCAGTAATCACACCAGCGATTACAGAAATAAACGTTGTAATGTCTTCCACCGCGATTCGCATTTTACTTATCTTTCAAGACACTTGCGGTGCCTTTGCTGCCAAGATTGAAGCTAGCAACAGACATCAGCACGGAGGCTAGGGTCGCAAGGGCTGCAACGGATAGGGCTTTGCCCCAATTAACATCGCCAAAAGCAATGCCGTCAGTACCGATAAAGCCGAGCAGCACCTGTGAAAAGGTCTTAACTGCGCGTTCGATTAGATCTTTTAAGAAATCATTCATAATTTTTCTCCTTATTTGAAAATATTCTTCATTTTTTCAACTACCCAATTTACTAATTCGAGTAATTTGTTAAGCATGGCATTATTTTCTTTGGCGTAATTCACCTCAGATTTTTCTGCCTTAGCTTCTGGTTTTGGTTCCACTGTAGCTTCTGGTTTAACCTCTTTTTTAGGCTCTTCTTTGACCTCAGGTTTAACTTCTGGTTTCGGAGCGACACTTTTCACTTCTTCTTGCTTTGGTGCTTCCTGTGGCTTCTCAGTAGATTTTTCGATAGGTTTACCAACACCTTTATCGATTAGAGCCTGAATTGCCTTCCAGTCGTAACCTGCGCTAGTTAAACGGTTAATCCGATCGCGGCCGTTACCCCATTTATTTTGCCAAACTTCAGCAGCGATTTCTTCATTAGACTTAGACAACACTGCTTCCACGATACGAGTAGTATTCATAGTCTCAGTCCAACCTGCATAATTCACGCCATAAATGCGAGACACTTTATCAATCGTGGCATTAATCTCACCCTCGAAATAGTCAAAAAATGGCTTATGGGTGTATGGGCTAGACCAAATCTGGATCCAGTTACCGCTACGCTTAGCGACTGCGACATGTCCATAATTCATGTAGCCGCCGGTCCACCAAATTGGCACAAAGCAACCCTCTGGAAGATTCCGGTCTAAATGCTTCGTAGTGTTGTTATTCCATGCGATTTGAGCGGAAGCTGCGAACGGAGCGACTCCGAAAACTTTCTGAGTAACCGCCAAACACCACAAGAACCAGTCTAAAAGTGGCTTGCCTTGATAGAAAATTACAAGTTTCTTATCATCTAGATTCGGCTGAACTACTTGCTTAAAGTTCATTTCTTTTCCTTTCTATTCAGGACTTTTATAGCGATAAAAATCAGTACGATATAAGCGGTAACAGTTTGGAAAAACCAACCATGAAAAATCACAAATAGCCAAAACAAGACATTAAATACTCCCATTCCGGCCCATACCGCGATACTTAATAAATCGTACTTCTTCATCAGCTTCTTAGCCCTTTCTTACAACAAAAAACGACCACATTTCCGAAGAAATTGGGGTCGTAGATTTGCTTTAATTATAACATTAAAAAGGGAATCGAATAGCTACTTTATCCCAGAAAGTTGCAAACTGGAGTAGCCATAAACATTATGGCATAGATTCCGGATCTATACAATAGTCAATAATCATGTGCCACCAATAAGTATCAGACATTTTCTCTTTTAACTGCATTACCACTACGCTACGTAAAGAGTCTAGATAAAACCCCGCAACCCAGCTATTGTCAGCCGTATCGTATAACCAAGGCACGGTCCTCCAAGACCCATTATTTGCTTTATTTTTAACCATCATTCTCATATCGATAACGGTCGCACACCTGTCAACCGTAACCTCTCGTGGCACATTACCTTTGCCAGAATAAACTTTGCGGTAGATTTTGCGGCCGTCAATCCATGTACCAACTTCTATTTTTTCTGTAGAATACTTAGTTTTTGGTTGCCCTACAATATTTTCTGCGGAGATAGTATCCTTCTCAGTCAAGACTCTTTCCTCGTTGTTATAGAGCTTCTTAGTCTTCGTAGAGATTCTGAAGATAGGAATACCAACATCAATCTCGACATAAACCTTAACACTAGACAATTTATCAGTAATCTCAAATTCTAGCATGTGCTTTAAGGTGTTATCTAAAGCGACATAAAAATCTGGCACCCTCAATATCATGTCTGAATCAAGTGTGAATGGAATGTTTTGTGTAGGACCAAAATCAGAATCCATACTAGACTTGGTCCTGCACCTTAGGCTTAATACACCATTCTTCTCAGTACTACCAATTTTAAGTGATGTAATATTGCCGCTAATTTTTACAATAGTCTCATTTTCGAAATTACCCTTACGACCAGCAGAAACATTTAGAGTTGGTCTTGAATAGGGGATTACCGTGATATTTTTTCGCACAACAGTAGCAAAATCACGCGAATCTAACGCTGAGATGCTCACCACTTGGTTAGTATTGGCATTGACTACTCCAAGGTCTAATTGCACATCAGCGGTATCAGAAAATCCTTTAGTAGCCGAAACCCCGAATGCGGAAGCCAAATATTTGCTCATCGAGGCATACTTTTTAGCCTCAGCCTTCTTCTCTTCGGTAATCTTAACCCCCAAGCGAGATTGACCTTGAATAAACACCTGGTCATTACCAGTAATCGCCTTAGTGGCAGCGTTGGTATCGAAACAAGTAAATTCCGTGAATGTTGGTTCGACTCCCACTAAATGAGCATTATAGTGGCAGGTTTTACTGCCAGTTAAATTACCGTTAAACAGTGTATCGACTTTAATTTGGCCAGAATACGCCTTTTTAGAGGTGGTGATTTTATAAATCTCCTCTGCGATTTTATTGGTATCAAAAACACAGTTAAATTGTACATCTCTCGCGACTTCATATGTTTTGTCGGCATACATAAAATAAACGTTATGTCTGAAAGCTCCGTTTACGGAATTCATGTGAATTGTGATAGTTTCACCAAGGTTAAAATCCGGCGTATTGTTCGGGTAGGAAGTGATAGACGGCTGTGAAGCCCTTGGAATGGTTGGCAAATACCAGCTAGCTTTCCCAAATGAGTTATTCGAGTTTTGATAAATCGCAGCATCTGAAAACACTTCAAACCAACCACCGCCAGCAGAGTCATGGCTAATCCACTTTTCGCCCTGAATTATAACAGAGCCATTATAGAGGTCATGGCGGCCAGTGTTCCATTCCTGACCGGCCACGTTCACATACGCTCTAAATAGTGTCGACCAAGCTCCTGCAAGGGTTCCGCCAGTGCCAAAAAGCTTAAATCCAATGCGCGAGCGATTACTGGCCACATCTTGCTCAATTAGCCACCACTCAAATCTTAAACGGCTAGGGTATCCTGACAACCCAGTGTCCCGTGTTTCGAAAAATCCATTATTCATTTTCTGCCTCCTACCCTACGAAGTACCAGCCCGGTCTCTCTCCGTCTTTAACTGGTACGATTTTTATTGGGTCCATATTAATTTCTTTTCTAGCGCTAAGCTTAGAGGTCTCCGTAGTATCACGATTTAGCTTAAAGACCTCTTCATCTGTACCAGTAACATTAGAGTGGCCACTCATCCCTAGAGGAGTGATTTGAACATAATCGCCAGAATAAACGCTGGAAGAAACCATCATACCTTGGTCGTTTACTGCTACCTGAGTATTAAGGATTTCACCGTTCGCCTGCACCCATGGTACTGATTGGTCACCCATGTTTACCATAAGGTCAGTAATTAAGAATTGTTCACAGTTATTGCTGGTCGATACGGTAATATCTAGGTAGTTCATGCTTGGATCAAGTTTTGTAAGGTCGTAATTCTGCCAGACGATCTCTTTGCCTTCAGGTATTGTAATTACGAAACTATCGATAGTATTGCTTAATTTAATCGTAGCGGTACCAATAGCGCCTTTTTTGCATTTGAAGGATAGAGAATAGGGTATTTTGCCACTAGAGGCTGCATTTAGCCTCTGAGTGATACTAGCACCTTTTTTAAGCTCAATCGCATTACCGGAAATCGCACCATAAGAATTAGACTCTGGGCTTGTGTAGCTTTTAACTTCACCAGCATTATTCTTAGTCCATTCTACTAATGTTCCATCTTGGTTTTTGGCATAACCAACAGAGTTCTTGATAATATTACCACCGCCTGTAGTCTGAATAGTTGTGACTACGTTTTTAATATTTTGTGTAATCTTCGAAAACTCTTCAGTAATCTGTTGATCTACCTGTGTCTGTTTAGAAACGATAGATTCAATCTCTTGCTTCTGCTTATCAACCTTGATCTCTGTATTGTAGATAGTTTTTGTGATTCCACCAGCTCTTGCGTAATCCGTTTGAGTTACGGTTGGAGCGACACCTTTAATGGTTTCCTTGATGCCGTTTCCGAGTTCTAGATGAGTATCAGTTACATAAACCTGATTTAGGTTAGTGCGACCAAGCTCTGTGGTTTGAGGTTCTTTCATCTCGTAATATACGGTGACAGGTGTACCTTTAGCTTTCTCAGCTTTTAGCCAGTTCTTGAACGAAGCTACATCGGTGATTTTCATGTACGCCTTGTCTGGGACAGAGAACCAAAAGCCCATAGTATTAGTATACTTAGGAAAATTATTATAACCACCATAGATTGCCACACCAGTTCTATTCTCTCGTGTCGTGTAGGTAGCGTCTTCGTTTATAGCCTTAAAATGCGAACAGATAATATTAGCCACAGAATCTTGCTGAACGAAGATTTTTTCTTCGGTCGGGTTTTTATACTTAAAACCAATAGTCCCAGCTTGTGTTGTGAAGTAGTGAGTAATTTTCTCTTCTTCGCCAGTTAGTTCTAATTTACCGACACGCTTTATTAACTTAGCTACGCCATTTTCAAGTTTCACTTCATCATAAATGTCGTCGGTGAGCTTGCATAAGTTAAGGCCACTAGGGAGTGGAAAATCAGTGGTTTCGAATGGTGTAAATTCAGTGTTTTCACCATCTTTTACTAATGTAATTCTTAGACGTAGTTTCTTGTAATTCCAAAATCCTTGGTCTGTTGCTGCATTGTGCGGAATCCAAACAAACGGTGTGTAATTTTCTTCTAAAACATCGGTGACATTAACATCGAATACCTTGGTTCCGCCATTGAGGTCGCCTGGTCTCAAATATGAAGAGTAAACTACCCCACCTTTTTGAATCGGAATCGAGATGATAAAATCTGCGCCAGCAAAATTCTTTTCAACCGTGCCGCCGAGATGCTCGACAACAAGTTTATATTTACCAGCAGGAATAAAGCTCTTAGCATAAGTTGGGGTAATTAAAGATGACCCGATACTCACGGTGCCGTTTAGTGAAAACGAGCCGTCTTCATAGGTTTTAATTTCAACGTTATTTAGTGTTCGGTTTCCAAATCTAGTATCAAATAAATTTTTCCCAGTAAAACTCACCTTACCTCCAGCCAGCTCTTTAACCACTTGTGGAGCTTTCGGTCTTGGTGTAGCAAAACCTGAGGCATATGGGGTATATTCTGGAAAATAATCGTCATTGAAACCACCCTTATATAAAGCTACGTTAGTGAATAGAGTTACGGGTTCTGGGTATTTTGATGCTAAATTCAATCCAACCTTCATGTCGTACTGACTGTATTTTGTACTATCTGTGGTAAACTTTGCAGTTTTGTAGCGTATTCCACCAAAAAAGTCTTTACCAGTACCATCCTTTTTCGTAGCGGCTACCTGCACGAAAAGTTGTTCGTTATTTCCAGCGTAGTTTACGATAGTGTACTCTGTTTTATCTAACAAGTTAATATTTTCGCGAGTAACCATCGGTAGCCAATCCACGGCGGGCTTACCAGTGAGCTTTAATATGCCGTCTTTATTTTCGAGCTTAGCTCCGTGAACAGCAAATGGAAGTCCAGAGAATTCGTCAAAAAGGTTCTGATAGCCTAAGTTTGACGGTTCATATGGGTGAGCCACGGAGCCAGCTTCCAACATGAAGCGAGCGCTAATATTTAGGTTGGTGCCTTTATTAGCAAGATAAGCGATATAGCAGCCATATTCGGTGTTTGATACGGTAAAAGTAACCTTAGTTTGGCCAGATGTCATTTTTGCCAAAGTATGGTTACCGCCATTATTTGAGTCGATAACCACGGGAACATCAGTGTTGCCCTCTCGTGACAATGTGTAGGTTCCAGGGAGTAAAGTGAATATATTAATCGGCATAGTACACCAGTTATTCACTAGCACCCCCTTAGCCTCGATGAAACCGTCTGGTTTAACATTGAGATTGGCGCCAGAAGAGGTTTTAGCGCCATTAAGCGTCAAAAGGTTATAGCCATTAGTCCTAGATTGTTTAAGGTCGCCTTTGACTTGGCCGTTCATAACCTTTCCGCTAGCTTGCGTTAGAACTAAAT
>ERZ773267.1526-NODE-1526-length-12753-cov-9.875492_pt1 | contig 12753 bp, 12 predicted proteins | sample MGYA00511959_ERZ773267 | MGnify/ENA primary metagenome ERZ773267 (study PRJEB29015, sample SAMEA2738165) | human oral metagenome | biome: human oral; feature: human-associated habitat; material: saliva | place: China | collected 2240 ... | reverse complement strand
AGAATTGTCAGGTCTTGGGATATTCCTGAAGTCGGCCACAAAGTCTGGATCCACAACAAAGTTAGGTCTCGCAGGAATGAATCAGGCTTCTTCTCTTCTTATGTCCATATACTCAGCTAGTGGATTCTCCTTATCCCATCGGAATGTTCTACCTCAACAGCAGACATCTAGTATTTTTTTCATCATATATACAAATATTAAAAGCAAGGAAGATAGGTATTGCACCTATAAGCAGTAGTCACTTTCTATGTGTAGTAGTAACAAAATCAATTATATCAATATCTCTACTGAGCTTCCTTGATACCCCCTTAAAAAAGGGGGGAAAGTTAGAATTTAAGAGTGTTTTTCAATTCTTTTTGCTAGGATATCTAGATAAAGATCCATAGCATAATTTTGAGCCAACAAAAGTGCATAGTCCTCTTTATCTAACTCATCTTTCTGAGAGGATAAGAAAATTTTGAGTCTTACAATCTTTTCAGAAAGTTCTTCATGTTCTTTCTTTGCTCTTTCTAATCGTTCCATAGTGATACAAAATAATAAATAAAAATACTTTATCCCCACAGGGACAGGAGAACAAGCTGGAGTAAATTCAGATTTCAGCTTATTCGTTTGTCCCTGTGAGATTGGTTACATCTTCTTTCGCATAATCATTAATACAACGACAGCTCCTAGTAGAACCAATCGTCAACTTGTTGTTGCTTGAATCATTGGAATTACCTAGTAATTAAAGTTCAATCCTCAATCGTAATTTCATCATATCCTGTAGAATATACGGTCTCCAAGAAGCACTGAGCTTGATTGGATTCTATCTTCTCCCTTACTCTCTCAAGAGTGTTAGGATCAAGAGCGTTTGCATTCTCTATTGTGATGATTTTGATCTCATTTGGTCAAGAAAGGCAAATATCAACTCCAATTTCTAACTGCTGAGCAGTGTTGAGTTCATCAAGAGGAATCCAATTCTCATTCACTTCTACATACATTACTCCTTCTTCAAGTTTGAGTTTATAACTGAGGTTGAGGTCTTTGATGAGATCATTTTGGAGTTGTTCAATCTCAAGAACGGCATCATCAAGCTCTTTCCACTGCACTTGAAGCTGATTTTTAGCTTCTACCTGTTTTTCGTAAAGCTCTTTTTGGGCTTTGAGCTGAGCATTTTTTGCTACAGTCTCATTGTGGGTATTGAGCTGTTCGAGAATTGCAGTAGTATCAATTTTTTCTGAAGCTTGGAATTGATCTTGGAGATCTGCGATTTGATCAATAACCTTATCTAAATATTCAGATTTTTCTTGTTCCTGTTTTTCTAGCTCAAGTTTTTTTGCCTTAAGAGCCTCGATTTGTCTATCAATACTCTCTGACTGATTTCTTAAGTTTTCAAGTTCTTTTTGACAAGTTTCTTTAACACTCAATCCTTTGTCAATTCTGCTCTGAAGCTCAAAGATTGCTTGATTTTTACTTTCTGCTTCTTTGAGCTGGAGCTGAAGTACTGCAACATCCATATCTGATTCTTCAAGATGTTCAAAGGTTGAAGTATCCGTCTTATCTAGCTCTTCCTTTTTAGCTAACAAAGAACGGTGGAGGTTTGTCCTCTCTGCGTATTTAACTTCTCTTTGCTTTTCAAGCTCGTCGTACTCGAGCTTTTTCCCTTGCGTTTCTAGGAGATACTTGATTTTCTCCTTATTGTGCAAATTGATAAACTTCTGCGGATCACCAATCGTTCACTTGAAGACTCCATCTAGCCAAGCTTGAGGTTTAGCTACAAGTTCTCCATTATGTTCAACAATAAGCTTTCCATTTTCTCCAACGATTCTCTTAATTACGAAATCTTCAAACTTAACCTCAATCTCGCCTTTCTCTTCACCAATTCTCACCTTAGAATTGACTCACTTATCAGCTTTGATTGCTGATTTGATGGCTTCGATAAAGCTTGTTTTCCCAGCTCCATTTTTACCAAATACAGCTACAAAACGGCTGAGATTACTGACTTCAAGTTCTTTTATTCACTTGAAGTTTTTGACTGCGATATATTCAATTTTTTGGCTCATTCTATTGTAAAATTAGCAAATAAAAGCAGGTTCAATAACTCTAAATTCCTTTTGGATTGCTGAATCTAAGATTGGATAATATCTCTCATTCAAAAGCTCTCCTCTAGAATTTCTCTCCTCATCCTCTCCAAAGTCTCAATTCTGATGACAAGCAATTAACTCATCGAGAACAGGAAAGAGTATTGAGCTGGCAATTCTTTTGAGGGTATCTTTGTGATAAAAGTAAGCCTCGTAAGCATAGTTCCCACTCGTTTTTACACAGTCTAAGATTCCATCAAACCACTCTCCATACTGGATATAACACAAGACTGCATAGAATGAGAGCTGGAATCCATACTGATATTCGTCTGAAATGATCAAGCTATATTCCATCTGCGACATATCAATCATAGGACGGTATTCAATATCTTTACTTGTCTTGAGGTCTCTGATTTTTTTGTTCTCAAGGTCGAGTCTATCCATCTTTGCCTTCAGTTTGAATCCTTTGTATTCCACGATGATTTCCTTTTGGTTCTCAGTTTTTCCGAAGAAATCAAAGAGTGGTTGTCTCTTGAGTTCAGCTTCAATGCCTTTCACCATATCAACTTCTCAGTCAGTCAAGACTTGCTTATTCCCTACGAGCTTTGCTTTAAGATCCTCAACCTTGTCAGATTTCTCTACTGGGATATTCTGTTCTAAGCATTGCCTGATAAGATCATCTTTTTTTGTCCCTTCAAGGATTGCATAGTCTTGAGCAAACTGCTCAGGAGTGAGGATATAGCTATCAACAATCGTTCCATTCTCTAGACTCTTACTCTCCTTGAGAAAAGAAGTATCTACCTCATCTACATAAACTTTTTTGTAAGCTTCTTTGCTTTTCATAAAGAGCTTAATTTTTGAGGCGGTAATATATCCTCTGTTATCTTCAACGTATCACATGATTTTTAATTCTTAAAGGTTAAAATAATTCTGTTTTTTCAGCTTCTGATTGTTACTCAGTAGCTGTATTCTGATTCACTTCATTCGTTGCGGTCATTCCCTTCATCTGTTCATCAAGATCAACTGAAATGATCTCATTTTGATCATTGTCTGGGTATTCTACCGCATCAAAATTTTCATCTTGGAGAACTCCTTGATCTGCGATAACTGCTTTTTGCATCTCTACAGAAAGCGGAGCAAATTTAGAGAGGAGAAGCTTTATCACGGTTTTGGTTGCCATCTCATCAAACTTATCTTTCCAAAGTCCGCTTTGGCTCTTCTTGAATTGTGCTGAGTAATTATTTGCGTGTCTCTCAATCTCGGCTTTGGTCATATATAGAGTCTTCTCAAATCAATTCAAAAGCTTGAAGTAGGAAGCATAACCGATCACGAGATCAGACTTCTTTGCCTTTCGATCGAATACATATCAAGTCAAAGGATTCTCCTCAATCAGTTGCCCCTCATACACTGGAGCTGCTGAGATCGTGAGGAATTGTCACGATCTGAGTGCAAGCTGAATAAATCCTTTGTATCCCATTTGGAATTGAGCTTGCCCCTTGTATGGTACGATATAAGCAAATCCTAAGTTCTGATTGATAGGTAAATCAAGTGTAGCTGAAGTAAGTGCAGCCATATACACGGTCTTTGGATCTGCATTTGCAAGCAAACTATTTTGGCTTACTACGGACAAAACCGAAGTCAAAAACGAACTTGCTCTTTTCCCAAGGAGTTCTTGGAATTTTTGCACGACATCTTCTCTCTGAAAGAAGTCTTTAGTTGCTAATTGTGTTGTTGTCATGATTATTGGGTGAAAAGTGATAAAAGATATTCCTTTGCTCGTTCCTCAAATTTCTGTTCTCTAAGCACGGCTTCATAATTTGCAAAAGTCTCGTTTTCATCGAACTTTATTCGCAAATTATCTCTGAAGACATCTAGGAGATTGCTTAAAGCTTCTTCGTCAATTTCTCCATAAGCATTTTTGAGTTTCGCAAGGTTAGCTAAGATGAAATCGTTACTGTTGAACATGAGGAATCGGTTAAGTAGTAAATTTTTGTCTTAATGCTTCGAGCTTCCTTTTTCTCTCTGCTTTTTCTTCCTCGGTAAGAGGTTTGGGAGCAGGTGGAGTAGAAGGAGGGGGAACAGGAGAAGAGCTAAAAAGCATTCTCTGAGCTTGTTTCTCCTTGTCGAAGTGGGTAAATTTTTTGATGATTGCCTCTTCTTCTCCTCAGAAATCATTGAAACGATCCAAAAATTGACTTAGATCTCGTTCCCAAAATTTCCAAAAGAAGCAGGATTCAGCTTTTTTTTCTTCCACAAGATTTTTTAAGGATTGGAATTTTTGAGCTCTCAATGCAAATTCTTCAATCGGAAGATTTTGTGTAGCAATGATTTTTTCCTTAATCGCCTTGTTTAAAAAATCTTGTCTGCCGGTTATCTCATTTCGCTTAATGATCAAAAATGATCATCTTTTTTCTGCATCACGAGCTTTTGCAATGAATTCAGATTTATCAAAAGAATTTTCTGAATTTGGCGTGGGTGCATTATTACACACACTATTATTTTCTGTTGTAATATCTGTTGTAATCTCTGTTCATATATCGAACGTCAATTCTGACTTTACCGATGGTCAATTTTGACTCTCCCTATTGTCAGATTTGACTTTCCCTATTGTCAATTCTGACTTTACCGATGGTCAATTTTGACTATGCTCTGAGATGTAAATAGATTCTCAATACATCTTGTTAAACAAGGTATTGAGCTGGTTTTCATCCACAATATAACTTGTGGAGTGATCAAGTCTTTTATGTTGTGTTTGGATATATCAGTTATCCTTAAGTCGCTTTTTTGCGTACTTAATCTCTGAGAGTCACAAACCAAGCTCTTTAACTCGATCTTTGTCTGTTTTGTAAAATTCTGACCTTTGTTTTATATCTCGCCAATAGATAATCTGAGAGTAGAGAATTGCACGAGCAACGCTTCCAAACTCAAGAGCTATCTTGGCTGAATAGTTCACAAGGTCTTTTTGTCCCTTGATTTTTTTCATTTACACAAGATAAGCTCATAAATTTTCCATAAATCACTTCACTTTGTTTTCTTCTCAGAGAGATTTTATAAATTCAATCTTCATTCTTATGCTTTAGATATAAAACAAAACTTTTTTTTAAGTTTTTGTTTTTGATCATACTTACCAATTGAAGCAATCGTTCGTGGAATAAGCACTATCCCCCCTATTACAGGGTTATGTATAAAGTAAAATACAAGCAACAAAAAAATTATTGACTTCACTAGTCGCATTGTTTTCAATTGGTAAGATGTAAAGAAAACCAATACTTACCTTGTTATATAATACCTCTCCTTTCTCTCATACTTGACTACTGCAAGAGAGAGAAAGGGGAACGGGTGAGATTTACTCTTGGGTAAAAGCAAAAAACAACCTATATTATACAACCACCACCCAGGCTATGATCGCATAGCTCAAGCGTGGGTACACCTAAGGTGGGAGCTGTATAGTATAAGTTGTTCGAGCTTTTTTTCATACTTTGGTACCCACCTAGTTATTGGTGTTGTATCCATCTTTTTTAAGCAGAACCTCTTTTTGATATATATATGGGAGATTAAAAAAGAGATGGCTGTATCGCCATCTCTAGAGAAAATAACTTTTATTAGTTTATTCCAACACAGTGATACATTCGATATGATGTGTTTGAGGAAACATATCTACTGGCTGTACTTGAGAGAATTTGAATCCTTCAGTAGACAAGAGTTCGACATCTCTTGCCATGGTGATAGGGTTGCAAGAAATGTATAAAAGCTTAAATTGATATTCTTTTTTCAGGTTTCCGAGGTAAGAGATGACATTTGGATGGAGTCATTCACGAGGAGGATCAATCACTACCAGTCCAATATTTTTGATCTTGGTTTCAAGTTCTGGATAGTTGATGAGCATTTTTTCTGCAGGAGAAGCTACAAAGAATACACGGTCTTCGATTCCATTGATTTTTGCGTTATGCCAAGCATCGGTAATAGCTTTTTCCACGATTTCTACTCCGATAAGTTCTTCTCAGAGTCCTTGTTTGAGGAGAGAAATTCCGATACTTCCTGCTCCACAATACAGATCCAATACATTACCTTCTATTTTTCCTGCCATTTTGATTGCAGTTGAGAAGAGGAGTTGTGCTCCAAGAGTATTAGTTTGGAAGAAAGAAGAAGGTCAAATTCTGAATATTGCGTCACATTCTCCCTCTTTTTGAGTGAAAAATAATTTTTCATAGATTGATCCTTCTCACCAGAAGGTTTTGATTTCAGTTTCAGGGTTATTTACTACATCGGCAAGTCCGTTGTTGTAGCTGATAATCATTGTCGAAACTTGATCTTGAAGAAATGAGTCAGATTTTATCTTTTCTAAAAATTGTTCTCGAAGTTGTGTTTCTCCTTTTTCGTCACTGAGGTTTTCGTTGGATACGGAGAGGTTGATCATCATTTGATGCGTATTTACCCCTTCTCTTAGTACTAAGTGGCGGAAAAATCCTTGGTGAGTTTTTTGGTCATAGACAGGGAGTCAGGAGTCTAAGCAAAGTTTCTTAAAATAGGCAAAAACCTGATTTGCTTTTTCGCTAATCAATCCACATGAGTCTACATCTACGATTTTGCTAAACTCTCATTGTTTGTGGAAACCAATATTAAAGTCAGAGTCAACAGCATACTTTTCTAGTCCTTGATCAAGAAGTTCTTGTTCTGGAGTTCAGGATTTTTTTGCTTTTTTGAAGGTATCATTAAGCTGTTTGTATACTCCAAAGCTAAATTCAATTTTATTTCTATAGCCCTTTTCCAATGGTGAGCCCACAATTGGCAAAAAGTTGATTTGATGGGTTTTACTTAGTTTTGAAAAAGCATCTTTGATAATTGATTCTTTGAGAGCAAGCTGGGATTCGTAAGTCATAACTTGCCACTTGCAACCTCCACAGCCTGTTTTGTGAGCTGGCTGATTTTGTTCCCAAATTGGAGAAAAAAAATGAGCACAAAGCGGAGTCCCATTGATGATTTTTTCATCATATTTTCTGATTTCAAGCAAGTGTGCCTCAATATAATCTTTTTTGTTTTTGACTACACGAACATCTACGATACTTCATGGTAATGCTCCTCCTTTGATCAAAACTTTCTTTCCATCAGGAAGGCTGGCGATTCCGATTCCTCAGTATCCTATTTTGTAAACGGTTAGTCCTTTGATAATCTTTTGCATGTGTGCAAAGAAATAAATAAATCTGACCTTAACTGTAGCGATTCCTTTCTTTTTTTCAATGGAAAAAGCTCTTGCATTCCTTTAGGAGAAAAACAGACTTTGAAAATCAGATTTTTAGTCTTTTTTGTTATGATGAAAGATTACAATAAGGCGTTGTATCATGAGATTTTCGTTACTGAAGAGTATGCGATGATAAAACAAAGTCTTGCTTGAGCAAAGGTGATTTTTGATATTGGAGGTCATGTCTGATATTTTTCACTTTGGGCATTGAGACAGAATCCAAAATTAGTAATTCATTTTTTTGAGCCGTTTTCCCAGCTTGTTGAGCAAGCAAAAGCGAATCTGGAGGCTTTCTCAGATCAGATTGTTTTTAATAGGTTTGGATTGGCAAAACAAGCTTGAGATTATCAGTTTTTCTTTAATCCTGAGAAAACGATGCAATCATCTCAGACTTCATCTTTTTTGAACTCGAAAGGTCAGCTTCAAGCGGTACATTGTGAAAATCTTAATCGCTACTTAGATAATCATGTTATTGGTCAGATCGATGTGCTTAAGCTTGATATTGAAGGTATGGAATATGAGGTTTTGTCTGATCTTTCTCCAGAGAATCGAAAAAAGATCAAAAATCTGATTGCAGAGATACATATTCTCTCAGATCTTGATCTTCAAAAATGGAATGATCTAAAAAGTCAGCTTTCAACTTATTTTTCTAAGGTCGATATTTATCCTTCTCCCTATACTGATAAGATTCTTCTTGTTTATGCTCAGAGTTAGCGTGAGAAGAGGGATTTCCATCCTCTGTAGTATCCCCTCCAAATTCAAGTCAGAATTGGGAATTTTTGATTTTCTCCGTAGTAGAGGGCTTTGATAGAAAGCCAGAGCGCTATCCCTCGAGAACTTCGCAAAATAAAGATCAAAAACTGAACCCAATTTGCATGTTTTTTGTGTCGGATGAAGATATTTTTGATTTTTTGTTCTGCGGAGAGGGGAGTTCAGATCCAGGCTTGCTCCAAGATATTTTTTTCTCTTTCAAAGTGTTGGATTTTGAGATTGGCAAAGGTCAGGATTTTTGCTCCTTTTTTGTGTAAACGATAGGTGAAATCTAAGTCTTCTGCGATTCGGGCGATTTGTTCGTCGTAGAGTGTGGTTTGCATAAGTTTTGCATTTGCAAATACTCCGTTTCCGCTAAACATCTGAATTTGCGCTAGATCCTGATCGGGAGAGAGGAAATTGATTTGCGGTCTTGCAAGTCGATAGTTGTATTTCAAAAATCCTTGGTTTTGAATATTGGGAGTGTCTCTATAGTAGAGGCTTGGCGTGATTACTACCTCGCTTTTGAGTTCATTTTTCTTCTCTTTGTAGAGTTTAAGCGCAATCTCTAGATAGTTTTGATCAAAGCGATTGTCATCGTCGAAGAGCTGGATGAAGTCTCCCTTTGCTTGTAGTATTCCAAAATTTCTTACATAAGAGGCTCCTCATGCTGATTTTGGGATGAAATCGCTATTAAAATGAGAAAAAAGTCTGATTTTTGAGGCTATTTTTGTTTTTATAGAGAGGAGATATTGTAAGATTTCCCATTCTAAGTGAGAGAAGAATCTATCACAAACAATAATTACTTCAAAATCTTGGAAAGTTTGTCTTTCTAAGCAGTGTAAAATGTCTACTAGGAGCTGAGAATTTTGTACTCTTGCCGGAATGACGATTGAGATAAGAGGAGCTTTTTCCATGGTTCTTCTCTGTAAATAAATTAGCTTATATTTTATGTTATCTGATTTTTTAGCTGTTTTGTCTTTTTGTACTATGGTATTGGGAGCTTTTATATATCTTAGTCCCAAGTAGGAGAAAATGGAGGATTGTTGTAACGATGATTTTTGGGAAGAGTTGAGATAAGATCAAAATCCTGATGATCAAGAATGATCTTTTCTGAATTCAGGTTTTGGACTAATTTTTCAGGAGTAGTTGCTTTGACAAGAATATTTACTCCTTGAGCTAAACATCGAGCAATGCAGATTTGAGCTGGGCTTGCTTGATGTTTTTTTGCAATTTGATTGATAGTTGGATTTTTGAGGAGATGTCAGTGAGCAAGCGGTGAATAGGCAATGATTTGCAGGTTGTTGGTTTTTGTATAACTGATCATCTCTGGATCAAAAAGACAAGGGTGGAGCTCGATTTGATTGCAAGAGAGAGGGATCTGGAGCTTTGAGTGAAGTTGTTTGAGGTAAGAGAGCGGAAAATTTGATACTCAAATATGTTTGATGATTCCCTTTTGTTGGTATGAGGAGAGGAGTTCAAGTAGAGCGAGATCGTTTTCTTCTCGAGTGGGTCGATGAATTAAAAGTTCATCTAGATAGTTTGTTTCTAATTCTTGTAAATGTTTTTCAAATCTTTGTTTTCGTAAAGAGTAAGAAAAGTCTGACTTTTGAAATTGGTGTTTTTGGTAGTTGGGAATGTAGTCAAATCGTGTTTTACTCGTGATGAATAGTTCTGATCTAGGAATTCATGATTCTTTGATGGCAGAGGCGATTTCTGCGGCATTTTGGTAGATCCAGGCTGTATCTATAGTGTGATATCCTAGTTTGAGAGCAGAGTTGATCGTATCAATAGCTTGAGGTCAGGAGAGTTTCCAGGTTCAGAGTCAGATTTTTTGTCTTTTAGTGGACATTATTGCATCGTATCGATGGTATAAAGTGAGATAAGAAGCTGATTGTAGAGCCATTTGTCTGCGAGGGAGAGTTCAGGAGAAATCATCTTGCGGATGCGATTGATAAATTTTTGTTTATATTTGTTTTTCCCGTACATAAGGAAGATTTGATCTAGAGAGGATTGGATTTTGCTGAGTTTCTGGAAATCTCCAGAAGTTGGCAGATATCCTTGGTATCCTGTGATTTTATCAGTTTGTCCATTAGGGGTAGAGCCGGTAAGTTTTTGATATTGGGCTTTGGTAAGTACGACAAAAGCATCCATTACTCTTGTTCTAGGGCTTCTATCGAGAGTTTTCCCCTCATAGACCATTGCAGTGCTGGCTCAAGCATCAAGAGAGAGTGCATTTCGACAGCCGAGGTGATCCCTTAGGTAGGGAGCAAGTTTTTTTACGCTAATTCCTCAAACTACTCCCATATAGACTGTTTTTCAGTCCTGAGTCGAGCAAATGAAGTTTCTGTTTGCGCTTCAGCTCATTTTGGAGTCGATATAGTTTACATAAGCTTTTACTACATCTTCTCCTTCGAGCAAGAGGACAGGAAAGTTTCAAATTCAAAAATAAATCTGATCAAGTTTGTCTTGATTGATATTACTTCGGAGACCTTCATCATGAAGTCCGCTATTTTTTTGTACAAAAAATGGTTTTCCTTCTTTGTCAAAAGAGAAAATCGCTCTAATACTCGTATCTCACCAAAAAGGGCTTCGAGACTTCCCATCTCAGAGGAATACTCTCTCGGAAATGGTATGAGTAACCCTTTTCCCATTGATTCTACAGTTGCTGTAGTCATCTGGGCAGAAAAAAGCCGCATTGATCGCGGTATTTCCTCAGACTTTTTTTGCGAGGTTTTCTGTGGTGTCTCATCAGAGGCCAGCAGGTGAGGCAACTACAAAATGTTCTCCATCAAGAACTACTTTGATAACTCTGATAGGTTTTCCTCATCTTTCTTCGATCATGAGCTCTTGATAGGCATGTGTAGATGATATTCCTGTCCCAATAAAGGTAAACAGCAAAAAAAGTCAGATTTTTATTTTTTTATTCATTATTATGATTTTTTGATCAACTAAAAAGCAAGCGTTCGGTTTTATCCTACACTTCCTTCCATCTCAAGTTCGATGAGTCTGTTGAGTTCTCCTGCATATTCGAGAGGAAGTTGTTTTACGACTCCAGAGATGAAGCCATTTACGAGTAATGACATTGCTTTTTCCTCCTCAAGACCTCTGCTCATCAGATAAAAAATCTGATTTTCATCAACTTTTCCAGCTGAGGCTTCGTGAGATACGATCGCATCTGCGTTTTCAGATTCGATGACAGGGATGGTTTTGCTAATAGATTTTTCATCGAGGATGAGCGCATCACAGTTGATTCCAGCAAGTGCACCTGTGGCATTTTTCCCGATTTTTACTAGTCCTCTATAGGTAGAAATTCCTCATTGGGTAGAGATGGATTTGGAAATGATATTTGAAGTAGTGTATTTTCCTAGGTGAATAACTTTTGCTCCTACATCTTGGTTTTGCCCTTTGGATGCCATTACTACGGAGAGATTGTCAGATTTGCTGTAGTCTCCTTTGAGTACTGAGCAAGGGTAGAGCATTGTCGCTCCAGAACCGAGATTTCCACCAATCCATTCCATGAGACCATGTTCTTCAACAACGGCTCTTTTGGTATTGAGATTATAGGTATTGAGAGACCAGTTTTCTACTGAAGAATATCTCATTTTTGCGTGCTTTCCTACAGATATTTCTACACATCCAGCGTGAAGCGAGAGTTTGTTGTACTTTGGAGCAGAGCATCCTTCAATGTATTGTGCTTCTGCCTCATCTTCAATGATAATGAGGGTATGCTCAAACTGTCCCCCAGCTAGGGTATTCATACGAAAGTATGCTTGTAAAGGTTGAGTGAGTTTTACGCCTTTTGGTACATAGACAAAACTTCCTCCACTCCAAACCGCTCCGTGGAGAGCTGCAAATTTATGGTCGTTGATAGGAACGGTTTTCATAAAGTATTTTTGAACGAGATCTGGGTATTTAATTACCGCTTCTTTCATATCTTCAAAGATTACGCCCTGTTTTGCTCGGATTTCTTTGATCTTGTGATAAACTGCAGTAGAGTCAAATTGTCCTCCAGCTCCGGCAAGATATTTTTGCTCTGCCTCGGGAATCCCTAGTCTTTGAAAGGTTTGTTTGATTTCGGCGGGTACTTGGTCTCGATCGTTTACATAGGTTGGAGATCAGGTTTTTGGCTTGGCGTAATAAACCAGTTCGTCAAAATTGAGATCTGAGATTTCGGGTCAGAATTTTGGCATTTCTAATTGGTGGAATACCTCAAGACTCTTGAGTCTGTGCTGGAGCATTCGTTCTGGTTCTCCTAGGTCTGCTGAGATTTTGCGAATGTTTTCTTCTGTGAGACCTTTGAGATAAAGTTCGTATTCGATGTGATTTGCTTGGTCGAGATTCATATGTGAGCTATAAAATAACATAAAGTATCTTTCATAATATGAAAAGAGATTGTTTTCTCAATCTTTTTTGTAAAATAATTTTATTATTAGTACTAAAATACTGAATTTGTCAACGAAAAGTAGTTATTCTATTGATACAAAATTTGTTTTTAGGGGGCTATGGCGTTATACTTACTCAAGTTGATAAATATGTTTTTTATCAAATTTTTAAACTTTTTTATATCTCATTTAAAAAATATGAAAAAATGATTAGTCGGGGTGCTAGGATTTTTTATTCTAGTAGGAGTAGGTCTTTTTACAAAGGCTGAAGATTTAACTTCTCTTAGTTCTTTTGATCTTTGAGGAGGTGTACAGGCAA
>ERZ773267.1523-NODE-1523-length-12767-cov-10.102187_pt1 | contig 12767 bp, 18 predicted proteins | sample MGYA00511959_ERZ773267 | MGnify/ENA primary metagenome ERZ773267 (study PRJEB29015, sample SAMEA2738165) | human oral metagenome | biome: human oral; feature: human-associated habitat; material: saliva | place: China | collected 2240 ... | reverse complement strand
AAGATTGTGATCGTGACAATTTTATGACTCCAGAACAAGCCAAAAAATATGGCCTTATCGATAATATTTTATAAATTATAAAATATTTTATTACTTCCGCAATATCACTTTATTTGAATAAATCAAAAAAATATATATAATCTGAGTATAATTATTTTCTTACCGATTATATATGAATTTGTATAAATTTTTCACATCAGCATTGGTTGTCATAATGACAATTGTATCTATTTCTTTTCCTATTAGTGTAAGTGCTTATACTGATAACGACCCAATTCCTTTCACTGATAGGAATTTAAAAGCACTTCTCAATAATTTGTACTTTGGTAAGGGGACATTAACAAATCCAAGTTATGATGATATTACTTATGGTGCCGCAAAAACAGTAGTACCAGAATGGCGACTTTATCAACATCGTGCTTTTTCAGGGAACCCACCATCGGATATAGCTTCTGCTTTGCCCATCAAAGATTTGAATGGTTTGGAATTTTTTCCGTCCATAACGAGCATTGAATTGAACTGACAATTTTTAACGGGTGCAGACACGAGCGTTTTTGATCGATTCAATCAACAAATAGACTTTTTTCATACTCAGGATATCGGAAATTCATGAGTTTATAGAGCTTTTAATGATGACAATTTATCACAAATAGTAAAACATTTCAAAAAATGAACAACGATTATCTATTTGAGGCTTAGCTATACGAATATTACAAAATTGCCAAATATGGGAAATATTAAATTTGGAGGGGTTTGATTTGATAATAATCGCATCACTAATATTAATGGATTAGATTGGAAAAATCTTCCAGATGGTCTAACAAGTATTCAAAATCAGTCTTGATGAGTAGTTTATGTGAATAGTCGAACAATACCTCGAAATCTAATCGTGTGAATTGATTATGAAAATACTCCTTTTACATGTGGAACTACCTGTACAATCCCTGCGGATAAGGATTCTGCGGAATTTTCATGGGATAAAACTTTTACTAACGGTGCAAAAAGCATTAGATTTAGTGGAAAAATAACTTACAAAATTAAGGATCCTATCCCGACAATTTCTCTAAAAAACACTGATTTTACTTTTAATTCGCGAACCGCAGATGCGATTTCTGTAAAAAATTTTTTACAAAATCCCAATGCTTCGAGTATTTTTCGAGATAATATTATTGTTTCTGGTTCTACAAATCTTGCTGATAACCCAATTGATTGTAATTCTTCTCCTGCATATAATCCGTCTCTTGCTGGCGATTATCAGATATCTTGTACAGCCAAAAATCAAACTGGAAATTCTTCTGCCCCCGCAACTTTTACTATTCATATTTTACCCTCAAAAAATTATACAGCAGATTTTACTTTTGCTAATAGTGATACGCTTCCAGATTCTGTAAAAAATTTATTACAACGTGAACCAAATCAGACAGGAATAGATGGAGAAAAAATTTCTCCAAAAAATGCAACTTTTGACAATGTGGAAGTGGATGATGGAACTTGGAAATTTGCTGGTTGGGATGCAAAAGAAAAAATTTTTGACAAAAATAATATCACTTTTACTGGTACTTGGAATTTTGTTCCCGCAGTTATTGAAAAAATTGATAATAATACTCAAAAGCCAGATAATTATGTAGAAATTTCTTTTGTTTCCAATTCTTTAAAATGAGATTTACAAAATGCAAAAACTTATTTTGTCAATCCTGCAAAAAATATTGCCATAGATTTGCCAAAGATTATCACAAAAACAGGCTATGTTTTTAAGAATTTTACCTCCGAAAATACTAATTTTTCAACGACTGATGGAAAAATTCCTGCAAACACTTTTTCAAGCGATGTTGTATTTTCGGCACAATTTACAAGAACTATTGCCACAGCAGAGAATAAAACTATTAAACTTTCTGGAACTATTCCAAATATAGAAGAATTTATCACAAATAAAAACTTGCTTCCGGTATGAGCGACATATACTTGGAAGAATGGTGATAGTCCCGTTATTGATAAGAATTCTACAACACCACAAACAAAAATAATTGTAGTGAATTATCCAGATGGAACCAGTGATGAAATTCCTGTTATCATTTCTTTTATAGACAACGCCCCACCAATAGCCAGCATTACGGCAGATAAAACAGACCCAACAAATACTGATGTTACATTAACTCTAAAAACTGATGAGCCAATACAAACTCCAAGTGGTTGGACAAAAGTAGACGACAAAACATATACAAAAATTATATCTCAAAATGAAAATGTATCAGTAACTATTACAGATATTGCTGGAAATCCTAGTACATCCCCAGTAGTATACAATGTTACAAATATAGATAAAAAAGATCCTACCATAGATCCCATTCCAAATAAAACCTTTCCATTGGGTTCAGCCATTACTGACATCACTCCATCCATTACAGATAATACTACCATTAAAAGTATAGATATTACTCATCTACCAGATGGACTCATATTTGACCCAACTACTGGTAAAATATCTGGAACACCAACCAAGGCATGAAACTGGGATGTAGAAATTAAGGTATCTGACACTGCTGGAAATACCACAACAACTACATTCAAGGTAAGTATTACTTCACCATCTGTTACACCCGCACCAACACCTTCTACGAACACATCTGGACCAGGTGGTGGCGGAGGATGATCATCAGGTACTCCAATTGTAACCAATCCACTAACTCCATCTACTTCAATAATTCCAGTAGACAATACTACTTCACCAAAAAATCCTACATCTCTTCTTTCAACACAATCATCAGTGATATTAGATACTACGAATAAAGATGGACAACAAATATATAATTATAATAATAGAATTACAGACTATATTTGTCCAAAATTTGTCAAAGTATTTAATGAAAATGAAATCGTTACAACAGATATTACAAAAACCAATCCATTCCGTGATGATATGTATTCAACTATGATGTTCCGTGGTCTTGAAAAAGATGAACAATCTATCGGCCAAACATATGAAGAATATAAGAAATGGTGAGTAACTATTAATGATGAATTATTTGAACCATCAAGAAATGTTACTCGTGCAGAATTTGTTAAAATGCTCGTTCGCTCACTTTCTTGTCGTTATACATATCTTGGAAAAGATACTCCATTTCCAGATGTCGACAAAAATATGTGGTACGCAGAATACATCAAATTTGCAGTAGAAAACAAGTGGATCAATGGATATAAAGATGGAACCTTCCGTCCAAATGCTCCAATCACTCGTGATGAAGCTGCCAAGATTCTCGCTCGTGCTATCCAACTTGATACATCAAACACGAAATCAGCGAATTCTTCCTTCTCTGATGTTCCGAATACTTCAGAATTCATTCCATATATTGAAACTCTCAAACAAAATAATGTAATGAAAGGACGAACAGAAACAACTTTCGCCCCAAAAGAATTCATTCCAAGAACTGAAACCAGTCGAATGATCTATCGTACATTCTTTGGCGGAAAAAACTAATACACTTCCTGAATTCAATAAAGCTCGAAAGGGCTTTATTTTTTTGCTTGTACTTGCCTTTTTTGAAAAAATTTATATACTAAGCGTATATTTTTTAAAAAATAATTATGGTTTCTACCGACGCAATCAAAATCGAAAATTTGCTTACAAAAGGTGTTTCCAATTGTATTGACCGAGAAAATCTCGAAAAACGCCTCAAAGCCTGAGAAAAGCTTCGTGTAAAGCTTGGGATTGATCCAACGGCGCAAAAAATCCACCTTGGTCATATGGTACCATTTTTAAAGCTCAAACAATTTCAGGATTTGGGTCATGAAATTGTCCTTCTTTTTGGTGATGCAACGGCTCAGGTGGGCGATACTTCCGATAAGGATGCGGAGCGCCCAATGCTCACACGCGAAGAAACTACCGCGAACGCGCAGGCTTTTTTGAAAAAATTTGAAAAAATTATCGACCTTTCCAAGATTCATGTGTATTTCAATAGTGAAGGACTTGATAAAGTGAATTTTTCTGGCGTTGGCGAAATCGCGAAAAATTTTTCTGTGGCAGAAATGCTTGATCGCGATAATTTTTCTAAACGAATTAAGGCTGGAAAGCGGATTTCTTTGCAAGAATTTTTGTATCCACTGATGCAAGGATACGACAGTGTGTGTATTGCGCGAAAATATGGTTCGTGTGATGTGGAATTGGGTGGAAACGATCAATATTTCAATCTGCTTGCGGGTCGTCGAATTCTTGAGGCTTTTGGCTTTCCGAAGCAAGATATTATGACTTTTGATTTACTCCTCGGAACAGATGGCGAAAAAATGTCCAAGACACGCCCAAATTGTATCTATATTGATGACGCTCCGGCTGATATGTATCAGAAAATTATCAACTTACGAGATGATTTGATTGTCAATTATTACACATTTATCACAGATGCGACACTCGATGAAATTCGCGAAATTGAAAATCGTCTCAATGCTGGCGAAAATCCTCGCATTTTTAAAGAAGATTTGGCGCGACGAATTATCAAAATGTGTCACCTCAAAGATTTTGATCCGAATGATGCCTCAAATATTGCAGAAATGACGGTTGAAAACACTGAAAATTCTGTTTCCGATTTACTCAAAATGACGGGGTTCGCGACGACAGGCGGTGATATTCGTAATGCAATTTCTGGCGGTTCTGTGCGAATTGATGGCCGCGTGATCACTGACGCAAAAGAGATTATAACAATTGGTGCCGATGGGATTTTACTCGAAGTAGGAAAGAAAAAATCAAAGAAAATTTTTGCAAAGTAAAATTCTAGAATTTTTAAAAAAATCTTATTATTACAAATATTTGCAATAATAAATACTTTAAATAAAATAAAATCTTTGAGAAAAATATTTATTGCAAAAAATTGCATTAGTAAAATTATGAAAAAATTTATATTTTTTGGCATCATTTTTTTGGGAATTTTTCTGGATTTTGGGACAAAATATTTTTTTCATGGACCATTTCAAGAAATAGTTTTTGGCGATGCGATTCAAAATTTACATTCATATTTTCCGATTTTTGGTGATTTTTTTGGGATTCAATTGATTTATAATACGGGCATCGCTTTTGGAATGCCAATCCGTGGGATTTTTTTGAAAATAATTACACTTGCAATTATTGGAGGATTAGCGTATTATTATACGCGATATGAACGACTAAAACAAAACCAATGTATCGATGTCGCGTTTGCTTGTATTTTTGCGGGAGCATTTTCGCACGGATATGAGCGAATTTTCGTCGGTCAGGTGATTGATTTTTTTTCGATAAAATATTTTGCGATTTTTAATGTGGCAGATATTTTTATCACGATTGGCGCGATTTTACTTTTGTATGCATATTATGCTTATGAATGAACCGATTCAAAACAATAATTTTTCTCTCGTAGATCCTGTGACGACACCAGAAGAAATGCTTGGGCCGCCGCATGTTGATGGGATGGGAATTCTGCTTGTGGCTCTGACTTCTGTCGTCGCAGGTGGATTTATTTCGCTCTGAGTTCTTATTGCGTCATTTTTGTCACTTGGAAAATTTTCTATCGAAAGTGGTGTTTCTCCGATGATGCTTGCGATTGCAACATTTTTCTCATTACTTTTGGGCGGAACGGTATACCTCTCGATTGTAAAAACAATTTTTCCATCGATTTATACACGGACGAGTGAGCTTTTCAGACATATGACGATGTATATGGTAATTCTTTATATCTGTCTTATGCCGGTGTATTTACTGGTAGCGTCTGGCATTCAGCATAATGCAGTGCTTGTCGCATATCTTGTGCACATTATGCTCGCGATTTTTGGGATTGAACTCATCGTGGGCGTGATTTCTCAGTATCGATATGTCCTTTTGTCGTTTTATGCCAATATTGCGGCGATGATTCTGACTGGCGGAATTGTTTTTATTCTCTTTGCGAAGGCGAGCGATTCTGGTGCTTCCCTATTCATTCTGATGGGGCTTTCGATTTTGACATTTTTTCTTTCCGCGACTTTCATTAGCGTGATTAAATTTTTGTACTACAAATTTTACACACTCACAGGAAATGATCCTTTGGGATCGACATTTTATGGAATTGAAATGGAAGAAAAAAATCTGGTCGAAAATGCTAAAAATACTCTTTTACAAAAATAATTTATGCATGAAGTAGTTCGAAAAACCCTCCAAATTTATCTTCGCGAACGCCGTGTGCTCGGGCATTCGGATTTTCCTCAGGGCGCTCTTTCTTATCTGAATGAGAAAAATGCCGTTTTTGTGACGCTGTATTTTGGTGGAAAAGTGATTGCGTCCCAAGGTCGCATCAATTGCAAAAAAGAAAACACACTCTATGAATGTGTAGATTTGGCGCTTGCCTGCCTGACGGATCCGCGTTTTTCTGAGAACCTCAAAAATCCTGATTTGCTTGATCAGATTAACATCCGCGTAGATACTTTCGCGCCGAGTTCTCGTCGAATTTTGCGAAATATTTCTGAACTCAATGTGCGCGATGAAGGGATTATTTTTCTTTCGCAGAATCTTGGAAAATTATCTGTGATTTTGCCGAATATGATCAAAGAAAATCCGACGAGTGAAGCGTATTTTGAGCTGGCGAAACAAAAAGCTGGCATTAGCGCGGAGCTTACTAATGCGGATTATGTGATTTATGCTCTCAAAACAACAGTTTCAAGCGATTTTTAAAAATACTCGAAAAATTTCTTTTTTGACAAAAATTTTTATTTCCCTACAATAAGGGAAATTTTTTATTATGAAAATTACAGAATCAAAATTTTATAAACATGACGCAGTTTTTGCGACGCGGAGCGGCAATCGCGGTGAACTTCTTTTGGTCGATGCGAATAATACCAACACCAGTTCTACGCCGTTTGAAAATCTTTTGGATTCGCAATTCACGAGCATGTATCTGGAAGATTCTAGTCTGATTATCACGGCGGAAAAATTGAAACAATTTGAAAAGTGTGATGATTATGTATCGATGCAGTATTCCAAAAAATATAATCGATTTTATGAAGATGAGTTATGTTATTTTCATCACGATTTGGAACTTTTTATATTGCTTAGCAAAAATCTGGTGGACAAGCCTGACGAGCAGGATTTTGAAGATGGAATTTTTCGCGTAAAATATGTGTATTATGATAATAGTAATCTAAAATCTCGCGAAAATCTCAATTTTTTGTTGGAAAGTTTGCTTGAAAAATATATTTCCAAAGAATCCAAAATTTCTATTTTGCTCAGAAATAATCATGGAATAGAGCTCAAAACGCATACAATTCATTCTCATCGAATTGATTTCACAACGATGTACAATGATGATTTTTCGAGCGTGCATCATCGAATCAAGGACGAAATTACGACGGAAAATAAAGGAATCGTGCTTCTGCACGGCGTTCCAGGATCTGGAAAAACGAATTATATTAAATGGCTCACGAGCCAAATTCCGAGCAAAAAATTTATTTTTGTGCCGACGACGATGATTTCTTCACTCACGGATCCGGGATTTTTGAGCATTCTCATTGAAAATAAAAACTCGGTTTTAGTGCTTGAAGATTGTGAAAATTATATTGCTGAACGAACGCTTGATGATCGTAATACCGATATTGTTTCGTCAATTCTCAATCTGGCCGATGGAATTCTCTCGGATGTGATGGAGTGTCAATTTATTTGTACGTTTAATTCTGATATTTCCAAGATTGATACTGCCCTGCTTCGCAAATGACGCCTCATTGCTGAATACAAATTCCGCGAACTTTCTATCGAAAAATCCAATCAATATCTGCAATCTATTGGCAAAAAACTTTGTGTGGATCGACCGCATACGCTCGCTGAACTCACGCATATCGATACGGAAGAAATTCGCGAACACGAAAAAGCGACGCGCATTGGCTTTGGTGTCGAATAAAAAAATCCCCAAATCGGGATTTTTTTAAAGTGTAGATTTTCAATAATTACATTCGAGGCGAATTTTACAATTTTCACATTTTGGTTTTTTAGCCGTGCAGTGATATCTTCCAAAAAGCACCATTGGATGGTGGATTTTTTTCTTGATTTTTTCTGGTAAAATTTTTTCCAATTCCCTGTCTGTTTCGAGGGGAGTTTTAGTGGTCACGAGGCCAAGTCTGTTAGAAACGCGATGAATATGCGTGTCCACCGCCACAAGCGACGCATCGTAGAGAACATTCATTACGACTTTTGCGGTTTTGATGCCGACACCAGGAAGCGTTTGAAGTATTTTGAGATCATTCGGAATTTGCTCGTTGTATTTTTCAGCGAGAATTTTTCCAGTTTTCCAAATATATCGCGATTTATTGCGGAAAAAATTAATATATTGTAAATAATTTTCGATTTCTTCGAGTGAAATATTGTACATATCACTCGGATTTTTGATGCGCGCAAAAAGTGGTGGTGTCACGCGATTTACCTGCTTGTCGGTTGTCTGCGCTGATAAAATCACTGCGCACAACAACTGAAATGGCGTCTCATAATCCAGTTCAATTTTTCTACCACCATATTCACTTTCGATATAATCTAACGCGTGCTCGTATTTTTTCCAAATTTTATTCATACACGCGACCATAAACACTGATAAGATTTTGCTTACAATTCACCGAATCCGGACAACTAAAAATTTTCCCAGGAACGCGCACATCGAGATACATCGTTGAACCATTGAGAAGGCCTGCACGATTCGTGTTGTTGGAGTTGATATATGTTTGCAGAGTTACGAGTTGTTCTAATAAATTTTTAGAAAAATCGTTTCCCGTCGCCCCCACTTCGCCCTGCAAAGCAAAAATAATTTTTGTATTAGATTCGAGCACGATATGAAGCTCGTTTTCCACGACAAAATAATTCGCCGATGCGACCGTAAAATCTGGCCATTCTTTTTCAAAAAGTTCAAAAATTTTCGTAATCACAAACATTGAGCGATCAGAAATAACTTTTTTGTATCCAAAAAATAATTCTGTCTGTAATTCGCTTGAGACCAACTGCAAGTGTCGAGAAAATTCTGTCGTCGTCATATCTGCAATCGGCACGAGTACGCCATTACTCGAAACACCAAATCGCTTGTTTTCCACGCCAAAAATCGTCGCGTCAAACTGAATTGGAAGGCTTTTTACGAGAATTTTTATTCCATTCGGCAAGAGTCGCTCGATACGAATCATCTCGGTATTTTTAAGATTTTCTTTGATATTTTTGGCAATTGTGTCCTCATTGAGGATAAAAATACTTTGTCCATAAGCCACTTCCGCCGATCGCTGAACGATAGAAAGATCCACACCATCAGTCATTGGTTCGATAAGAACTTTGGTTGCGCTGATTTTAAAATATGGTGAAAAAGTCACGATATAAACGACCAGCATAATCAAAATCGCCCCGATAATCGCCATAAAATGTTTCAAATCACGATCACCGACGATTTTTTCCATCGATTTTTGAAAAAAAGTGGAATACGCGGGATTGAGATTTTTGCGTTTTTCTTTTCCCAAAAGGGTTTTTCGCATTCCGCGTTTTGCCACATAAACATCCTCTTCGTCGCTTCGGAAGAGGTATTTTTGCTTTTTTTCTTGCTGTACTTGCTCGTGAAATGTATTTTTTCTTTTTTTGAAAAATTTTTGTTTTATTTTATTGAGAAAGTCCATATTGTTCGTCAAGTTCGCGAATAGTATCAAGAATATTTTTTTTCGGTTCTTGATTTTTGGCTACGCGAAAGCGAATTCGCGGCGTTTTTCTCAATCACAAATCTTTGGAAATTTTCGCGTGAATTGTCTTGGCAATCGGCGCCAGAAAATGTAATAATTCCTTATTGTCGCCCTGTCCAAAAACCATAAAATCCGCATATGATTTGTCCGCGGAAAGCACCACATCAACGAGCGCAATAATCCCATGGTCGTGTTCAAAATTGCGAGAATGATCGAGAATAATTTCGTTTGCAATGGCTCGCATCGCCTCTCGAAGTCGGTCAGTATGAATTGTCATAATGGTACGAATTATATGAATTTTTCTGAAAATAGCAATGATTTTTTTGATTTTTGATTTCAGAAAATTATCCAAAAATAGAAAAATTTTCTTAAAAAATTCGATAACAAGACATTACAAAAAATCCGAATATTACGAGAAAAATCGCATATTGCTCGAGAACATCATATTTGAAAAAGTTTTTTGAGGCTGGAATTTTTTCGAGAAATTTTATATTTTTTGTTCGCAAAAAAGAAATAATCCCCGCAGAGAAAAATATTGATGCGACAACGATGTACAATATCCAATTTCCTCAAAACAAAACATTTCCCAAAATGATAAGAAAATCCTGTTCCGAAGGCAAAAAATGATATTCCATATCAGAAAAATCGAATAAAAGGAATTGTTATAAACATTTTTTAAGGTCGTCTTTGAGGGGCGCTTCAAAAATATATTCTTTCCCAAAAAGTGTGAATTCGAGCCGATGCGCATGAAGCCACTGGCGATTGAGTCCAAATTTTTCGAGTGCTTCACGATTGGCTTTTTCATTTCCATAAATTTTGTCGCCCAAAATCGGAAAACCGATAGACGCGAGATGTACGCGAATCTGATGGGTTCGTCCAGTGAGCAAATCCACTTCCACGAGCGTGTATTTTTCGTGGAAAATCCCACGATTATAAAATTTGGTTTTCGCAAGTTTGGGATTCACTGGATCAATCGTTGACATTCGTTTTCGGTCGCGCGGATCACGACCAATGAACGATTCAATATATCCTTCTTCATCTTTCAAAATCCCATTCACAAGCGCCAAATAAGTTTTTTTGATGGTTCGTTTTTCGATTTTCAGTTGTAGCGCATGCATGGCTTTATCATTTTTCGCAATGATGATAAGGCCGCTTGTGTCCTTGTCCAAGCGATGCACAATCCCTGGTCGCTCTACGCCATTGATGATGGATTTTTTCTCGATTTCGTCCGTGCGAATTCCAAGATTTTTAAAATGATACAAAAGCGCATTCACAAGCGTTCCCTTGCGTCCCTCCTCGCCCGGCGTTGGGTGCGTATTGATGCCCGCGTCTTTATTGATAATCGCAAAATCGTCATTTTCAAAAATAATATCAATATCGATATTTTCTGGCAAAAGTTCCATTTGTTCAATTTTCCACTCGATGCGAATCTCATCGCCACGATAAATTTTTTTATTTTTGGTAAAATTTTCGCCATTGCAAAAAATTTTTCCTTCCTCAATCATTTTCTGCAAATAACTACGAGATTTTTCTGGAAAAAGTGCCGACAAAAAAGTATCCACGCGACGCGTCTCGCGAGGATCGGCCAGAACACAAAAAAGCGATGTCGAATAATTATTAGAACTGCGCATAATAAGCCAAAAGTACGACTATAATCGCGAAAATCGCGAGGAATCCTTGTTTGAAAAGAATGCTTTTTGACGAGCGAAGCGCACCAAAAACCGCTGCGACAATCACACACGAAAGGAAAAAAATCTGAACATTGAACGACCATTCTGGGTCAGCGATGAAAAATGACCAAACAAGTCCCGCCGCGAGAAACCCGTTATACAAGCCTTGATTGGCAGCGAGACCGCGCGTTTTTTCAAAAAGTTCGTCTTCGAGCGCGCCACGAAAAATTTTCCGACCGAGCGTCGTCCACGCAAACATTTCAATGTACAAAATATAAAAATGCTCCAGCGCTACCGTGAGCACGAGAAGGTTGGCAAAAGTTTTCATAATTTTCAAAAATTTGTGGTAGTATATCGATTTTTTTCAAAATACAAAAATATTTTGCTTTTTCGTTTTTCTAGAATATAATGCCGACTTCTAAAAAATGATATGCTTTCCAAAATTTTCAAAAACTTCAAAACAAAGGGCATGGTTGGGCAAAGTTCGCGATTTTTGATTCAAAAAATGATTTCAAATATCGATTTTTCGCGCGATTTGACGATTGTGCAATATGGCAGCGGAAAGGCGGTTTTTGTAAAACAAATTTTGCGAAAAATGTCGCCAAATTCCAAATTGTATGTTTTTGAAATTGATGAAAAATGCAACAAATATGCGGAAAAAATTCACGATTCACGGCTTGTATATATCAACGATTCTGCAGAAAAAATTTTTGATTATGTAACGGAAAAAGAGGCTGACGCGGTCGTTTCGACGCTTCCGTTCGCGAGTCTTCCCAAGAGCTTACTTGAGCCGATTATTACGAATTCACGCGCGATTTTGAAAGAAAATGGAATTTTTTTGCAATACCAATATTTTCTCACGAACAAAAATGCGATTGAAAAAATTTTTGGCGAAAAAATCAAACTTTCGTTCGAACCAATCAATTTTCCGCCCGCTTTTATTTATAAAATCCAAAAATAAAATACCCGAATCGGGTATTTTATTTTATAGCAATTTATCCTCAAATTCACGCATAAAAGAATATTCTGTATCTTCGATAATAAAAAGTTTCTAAAATCGCAAGATGGCTCTCAATATGGCTTGATGAACTGAATTTTCTCTTGAATGGATGATTTTCTTGTATTTTAAAGAGTCACATTTGTATTCCATCTTGTTCATTGGTATTTTCTGGAAGTGTAAACAGAAAATACTAGGCACCGCGCCCCACCAACTGCATATCTAAAGGTTGTACCTTTTTGTCACCATTGAGATCAAAATGTACCAAATCATACAATGAAAGAACATCCCACCCCTCACGCAATACCTGAACGATGAAAACCGCACGAATTTTAGAATTTTAATCATCCAAATCTGTAGTATCGTATGAAATCTTATCAAAATAGCAATTGAAAAAATAATTTTGGTAAACAAAATGA